>Ga0209755_10004742_pt1 | contig 15893 bp, 15 predicted proteins | sample TergutCo191P1_FD_187301 | JGI IMG/M metagenome (GOLD analysis project Ga0209755, IMG submission 187301) | Cornitermes sp. P1 segment gut microbial communities from Petit-Saut dam, French Guiana - Co191P1 (SPAdes) (version 2) | ecosystem: Host-associated > Arthropoda: Insects > Digestive system... | reverse complement strand
GGAGGAGCGGAATACATTAGAATTATCAATCATTCAACGGAAAAACAAGTTGAGTTTTTCCTTGCGGATAAACCTGTTATAGCTTTTGACGACATATATCAACCTTCAATAACATATAATAACATACCGGTTTATTGTCTTTTATTAAACGAGGAAAAGAGCATAGAGGAAGTGAACGATTTGTACCGTGCCGAATTTTCACGTTCGGAAACAATTAAGTTGATTTATTACGACATTCATCGGCTTATTGATCTTGCAGAAGGAAACGTTCAGGGAATGCAGGAATACAAAAACACAATTTTTTATGGAATTATTGAACCGGAAACAAGCCTTAATGGAAATCCAAAACTGTGGATTCTTGCTATAGGATCATTTTATGAATATTTTGAAGCCGGTTCTTTATGATAAAAAATAAAAAAAGGACTCGATTTAAGGCAAGATTTTTATTTTTTCTCGAGGATTCCTTTGTGTGCCAAGTTTAAGGAATTAATACAAAGAGAATTTAACACTAACCACACGAACAAGAAAAAGGGTCCACGAATTTACACGGCTCCTCAACCGAGCGAGTCGCAGACGAGCGAAGGTTCCCCTCTTGATTAGCACGAAGGAAGAAGGGAAGATTTCTGACAAGGTTCATGGTAAAAAGTGGACAAAGTTTTCATTGTTTTTTTCCATTATTCAGGATATTATTAATCAAGAGGTACATTATGGAAATGGCGTATACCTATTGGGAAGGAGAAGGGGGTTGGCTTGTAGGCTACCTTAATGATTTCCCCGATAATTGGACACAGGGAAAAGATATAACCGAACTTGAAGAAATGTTACTCGACCTTTATACAAATTTCAAAGTGGAATAAAAATGGAAATATTAATTCTGGGTCTTGGTGTGTTAGTTCCTCTCATGATATTTTACTTTTAAGCCGCTTATAAGCAAAAACAGGAAGAACAAAAAGAAAATATGATGTAGTAATCTTGTCAAGGAAAAGATTGCAAACAGCAACTCCGTGTCCTCTGTGTCCTCCGTGGTAATCCGTGAAAATCCGTGGACCCATCCGTGTACTTTGTTTTTCCTTGTAGCATTTGATTAAATAAAGGAGTTCAAATGGCAAAAAAAACAGAAAACTTTCATAATATCTGCAAGAATATCATTTTTAATTTTGTATCCGAATACGCCAAAGAGAAGCAGTCTGTCAAAAATAATGCCGAGCGAACTGATGATTTGGCAAACAAGTATGCAAATAAATTGAAGCGGGATTTTGATGAAACTGACGGGAAATCACATCGATATGCCGAAATTATATTTTTTCCTATTGTTTTAATGAGTTGTTATGAATATTTTGAAAAATATTTTGATGAGAAAATGTTAAATACAAACGACGAAAGCAGCATACTTCTTTTAAAATACAAAAACGCGCTTCATTCACTTCGTACTATAAGTTGCATTATGCAATCAAATGATTTTCATAGTTGTCTTATTTTATTTAGGGCAATCTATGAAAATTTGGTCATAATAAAATTTTTGTTAAAAAACTCTGATTGTATTGGAGATTTCGACGAATATTCCATGATTAAATTATCAAAACTGTATAATATTGACGGCAAAAAATTGAGTATTATGAAAACAGTAAAAATAAATTCCGACACTGATAAAGAAACATACCGAATAACAAATCTTGATATAGAAAATGAATTAAAGAAATATTATAATTGGGCAAAGAAAAAAATTAGAAAAGATAGAGGCGATATCAATTTTCATGACATAGATAACGCTGTTTTTGAAAATGAAAAAGGAATAAAAGAAATGATGGAAAAAAAGTATGCCTTAATATCAGATTTAATTCATGCAAACACATCAATACTTGTACATCCTGATAAAGAAGAAGACCTATTCAGAGTCTTAATTGATTGTTTTTACCAGATGGGTTTTGCATTAATGGTGGATGTTTTTATAATGCTTTTCAAATATATATATAAAGGGCAATTTTCATCTGAAGTTGATACGTTTAACCATTTATTTTTTATTTTGTTTCCGGATATATATGGTAAATGATTGATGCAAATGCAAAACGTCAGTTACCTGGAACGTTAAGTGCAAGTATTTTGAGGAAAAATATGAAGAAAAGTCAATAATTTAACCAAATAACTTAAAATATGAATAAAATCGATACTTGACAAACATTTTAATAAAGTTTAATATATAAAAAGCTCTATTTGGAGGTAAAAAATGACTTTTAAAGGGACAATTAAAATTGAACCAGAAGAAGATTGGTATGTTGCAACATGCCTTGAGAATAGTATAGCTTCTCAAGGAAAAACAATAGATGAAGCAATGGTTAATTTAAAAGAAGCAATTTCCTTATATTATGAAGATGAAGCAAAAAAGGAAGAATTACAATATTTAGAAAATGATCAAGTATTTATTACAAGATTGGAAATGGCGATATAATGGGAAGTAAATACCCAGTTCTAAGACCAAAAGAAATTATTTCAGCATTATCAAAAAAAGCATTTTAATTCAAGCAGAAGTAGATTTAGATGAATTTATTAAATTATTATAAAATAAAAATAAAAGAAAGCAAAAAACCAGCGCATAACAAACGGTAACTGCCAAGTTGCTATGCAACTTAGGCTGAATGCGGCAATTTATAAGCTGTTCGCGCCCTCGGGGTACGGTATTGTTCGTGTGGTTAGTGCTATTCTGTGTATCCAGTATACCAGACAAGCCTTGCATATTTCCGGTAATTCATGTAATAATATAACAATGGCCAAGAAACAAAAAAGGCGGGAATTGGATAAAATACGTTTTTCAATCGGCGCCAAATTGATAACAATTATTTCCATAATTGTTTTGGTGTCTCTGGGTTCCATTACAGCGCTGGTTTCGTGGCTTGTTCATACCGATTTGCGGATAACTGCCGAAGCAAACAATTTTGAGATGAACCGGCGTTCTGCAATGGAAGCGCAGACGTTACTTGTAAATATGCGAGCCGCTTCCAGAGTGCTAATTCAGACAGTAACAGCTTTGGGATCGCAATCCTCTTCTGTCAGGCAATCGGCGGATTTCTTTTTTGGGGAAAACCCGCAAATAGCCGCTGTGTTTTTTGTCACGCCGGGCAGGCAGGAACAGCTTTTTGTCAATACGCAATTTTTCTCCTCCCGCAGTATGGATTCGGGGCTTGTGGCTTTACATTTTTACAATCAAAGAGAAATGATTAGCCGTGTTGCGCGCGGAGAGACAGTTCTTTTGAATGCGGCTTCGGTTTTTTCAAGACCGATGCTGTCAATGTTCTATCCCTGGGAAAACCGTGGAGTTGGAGCAGTGCTGTTTAACACCGACGAGCTTAACAACAATTTCGGTTTTGGCGTTAATCAGTCCTACATGCTTAATATTGACGGTGACGTACTTGCTCATGCCGACTTTTCCATTATAAGGGAAGGCACAAATATCGGCAGCATGGAATTTGTACGCACCATCCTTGACAGTCCGCAGAGCTCGCAACAGGAGCTGTTGGAAACCAACTTTGGCGTTTTTCATTCCATGACGCGTTCGGTAGAAAAAAACTTTATAGAGATTGCCATGGAAAAAATCGGGAGATTTTTTAAGGAAAGCAGCGACGAGCACACAAGACAATATGTGGCATATAACAAATTGAATTCGTTTGGCGCGGTAATAATTACAAGCATAGAATATGACAAAATCTTTGAAGGAATTGCAGCGACTACCAGACGCAACATATACCTGACCGTTGCGGTATTGAGCATATCGATTATTTTCATTTGGTTTTTTTCAAAGACGATTTCCATACCGCTTCATTCGCTTGCAGTGGCCGCGCGCGAGATAGAGGGCGGTAAATTTAAAATCGATTTCAAGACAAAAAACCGCGACGAAATCGGCGTGCTTTCGTCCAGCTTTAACAAAATGTGTACGGCATTGAATATTTTCGGCAGATTTACAAACAGGGAAATCGCCGTAAAGGCAATGCGCGGCGAAATCAAACCGGGCGGTTTTGCAAAAAACGGAACAGTCTTCTTTTCGGACATACGCGATTTTACCGAAAAGTCCGAGAACTTTACAAAACATTACGGCGCGGAAGCTTCAAATAAAATCGTCAGTTGGCTTAATGATTATTTTACGCAGATGATCGACTGCGTGGAAAAAACAAACGGCGTAGTTGATAAATTTATCGGGGACGCGGTAATGGCGCATTGGGGCACCGCTTATACGGCAGGAACTCCGCGCATTGACGCTTTCAATTGCGTAAAGGCGGCGTTAATGATGCGAAAGGCGCTGTACTTTGTCAACAAACAGCGCAAAGCGGGAGACCCTGCAAATCCGCTGATACGCATCGGATGCGGAATCAACTCAGGCTTGGTTACGGCCGGTCAGATTGGAAGCGATATGCGCATGGAGTATACCGTAATAGGAGACCCCGTAAACCTTGCATCGCGCATCGAGGCTCTTACAAAACCGCTGGGCGTTGACATATTAATCTCGGAAGATACTTGGAATCTTGTCGGCGATAAATTCGTTACGGAAGAAATGCCTTCGTTTAAGGTTAAGGGAAAAGCAAAGAAGGTTAGGATATTTGCAGTTGTCAATTTTTCGGGAGAACCAAAGGGGCCGCAAACCTTAAATGATGTGCGTTCGCTTCTTGGCATTAATGCGCCCGATATGAAAAAAATTGACATTAATGCCGATGAAAAAAAATACGAAGAATTGTCAGAAGATATGGATTATGAAGACGCGTAACCTTGCATTGGATATAATAGTGGTTATTATTTTCCTTTCTGTTGCATTGGTCAGCCTGGATCTGTTCAGACGCGATTTGCAGCGCACATTCAGATTGCAAAACGAAGAACCCGTTGGCACTGTCGTTGTCAAAAAAAACATAGTGCAGCGTCGTCTTGGGGATCGGGTGTTATGGGACAGACTTGCAAAGGAATCGCCCGTTTATTATTGGGATTTAATTCGTGTTGCAGAACTGTCCGACGCTACATTGTATATAAATGATTACAGTATCAGTCTTCATGAAAATACGCTAATCAGGATTATTCCTTCTCCCGACGGTGACGGGGTAATGGTTGTATTGTCGCAAGGATCATTGCTTCTTGCCGCAAGTGAAGAAAGCGAAGGGCTTGTAGTTGACGTAAACGGACGGCATATAAGGCCTGAACCGGGAACTTTTTTAAACACATCGATCTCCGAAAGCGGCGAGGCAAGTTATCAGATTATTGAAAACGCAGAACAGTTGGCACAAGCGGGTATCGCATTCGAAATGCGTTCTGTGCAATTGGTAAGCCCAGCAATCAACAGCGTGATTCGTTACAGCGGCAATTTGCCGTCTGTTAATTTTCATTGGAAAGAAACAGAAGATGCAGTTAATTACATAATGGAAATAAGCGCATCTCCTGATTTTTCTAACCCCAATACAAGAAGACAGACATCATCGGTTTTTTTATCGGACTCAACCTTGGAGAACGGTTTGTGGTACTGGCGGGTAAAACCTGTCATGTCTTTGATTTTTACTGGGAGTGCGGAATTTTCCGCGCCGTCATTTTTTAGAATTGAACGCGCAGATGCAATTGCAGAAACAAATGCAAACGAAACAAGCATTTCGCAATGGCTTGCAATGGAGACACCGTCGACGCAAGTTCCAAGCGAAGTGCCGGCGCAGTTTGTTCCCGGGAATTTTACCGTAATGGAAGCGCCGGCTGTTACGCAAACTGTTACGCAATCGGCAAATACCATGCAGCCAACGCCGCAGCCAACACCGCGACCTGCTGCAACTACGCAACCAACGCCGCGACCTGCTGCAACTGCGCAACCAACGCCGCGACCTGCGGCAACTGCGCAACCAACGCCGCGACCTGCTGCAACCGTACAGCCAACGCCGCGACCTGCGGCAACCGTGCAGCCAACAACGCCACCGCCACCCGAATTATTGCCTGCCGCACAAAACTTGCGTCCTGCCAACAGAACAATTTTTGGGTATGCAGAATTGCAGTCTCAGAGAACGATTGTTTTTAACTGGGCTAATGTTCAGGGCGCCAATGCGTATATTTTTACCCTTTACCGTCAGGCTTCCGACGGTATGCATGAAGTTGTTTCTGCAACTGTGACAAATACAGGATATACGTTAAACGATTTGCAATTATTGGATAAGGGAAATTTTTTCTGGAAAGTGGAACCTGTAAGAACAGCAAGAGGAAATGCAATCGAGCGGCGCGGAAATACGGCGGAAAGTTATTTTTCCATTGACTTTCCGGCTCCGCTTCCGGTGCAAATAGAGGAAACGGGAATTCTCTATGGTAATTAGGATTAACAAAAATATTTTTGCATTCATTCTCTTTTGCTTTGTGCAAATTGTTTTTTCGTTTGCCGTATTGAACGCGCAGGAAACCCGCGCCGTTCACAGGTTTTCATGGAGCGGCGGCGAATATGCGCTTAGATATGAAGTTGTTTTTCAGCGAATGGAAGGCAATGAATTTGCGACGCACTTGCGCGAGTTTACAGCAGAACGATCTGTAGAAATTACGCTTCCTGTAGGAAGGTACCGGTTTCAGGTAATACCCTACGATCTTCTGGACAGACCAAGCGAACCGTCACAGTGGAGTTATGTCGAGGTTAGGCAAATGCCGCAAACGGCGCAAATTGTTCAACCGCCTGCACAACCTCAACCTGCACAACCTCAACCTGCGCAAGTGCAACCTGCGCCGACTCAACTTGAGACGCAAATTGTTCAACCGCCTGCACAAGTGCAGCCTGCGCCGACTCAAACTGAGACGCAAATTGTTCAGCCGCCAGTACAAGTGCAGCCTGCGCCGACTCAACCCGAGACGCAAATTGTTCAGCCGCCAGCACAACCTCAACCTGCACAAGTGCAACCTGCGCCGACTCAACCTGCGCAACCTCAAACTGAAACCTCTCCCGAGGATGAACAGGTTCGTGAACGTTCAGAGCCGTCGGGTTTTATACCATTATATGTTAGCGCCGCCTGGTCTCCTGTTCTGCCGGTTTACGGCGAGGATTTTGGCGTAACTGCGGCAGGTGTTATTGCGCGTATTAGCGCGGTTTTTGAAACGCCTTTTGATATGAGTATTGGTCCCGAAATTACCGTTGCTTTTGATTCGGGCGAACATGTTAATTTGTCGATAGGGATCAATTTGCTTTTATTAAAATGGATTGTAAATGAAAAAGCCGGGCTTGGTTTTAAATTGGGAGCGGCGCTTCCCATAATGTCACATCATGAGCAAATCGGATATAACATCGGCGTATGTTTTAGATCGCGCATTGCAAGCATTTTTTGGCTGGATTGCGGCGTTGATTATCTGCATGTTTTTGGGGAAATCCCAAGCGGATGTTTGCGTCCGTGGATAGGATTGGGTTTGCAGTTTTAGGTTTTTACCGTTAGTGCGTTTAAAACATAAGATGCGATGTTATACAATCCGTGAGCGACGGCAATTCCATGCAGCGAATTGTACCTAAGAAACATAAAACCAAGAAGCGCGCCGCAAAGAGCTGCGTTTAAAAATCCCCATGGGCCCGAGCTTAAATGACAGAGTGAAAATAAAATGACAGACAAAATCAATGCCTGGGTTGCGCCCAAGTTCATTTCCTTCCTTTTGCCGAGCAGATAAAATCGAAAGAACGACTCTTCCAGATAGGCAAAAAAAATGCAGTAAAGGGAGAGAATTATCCATCCCGAAACCGTAGTGGGGGAATGAAGCGTTGTTCGCAATGAAGAATCGCCGATATATAAAGAAATCAGCGAAGCTGCCGAACCCAACAGTATCAGGCAGGGTAATGTAATAAGACCGGAGATAACGTCTTTTTTCCCGGGCCTGACAAGCCAATATTCCAGCTTCCAAGACTTGCAAATGATGTACCAAATCAGGGCGAGCGAAGGAATGATATACAGCATCAAATGGGTTAATGTTGCAATCGGAGAAAAAGCCGATGCTTGCGGCGCTGCTCCCATCAAGCGGGTAATGGTGCCCGACAGAAAAAGGAGAATATACAGTATGATTGCTTCCACATATATACCCATATTTATATTTCTGTATTATAATAAAAAACATCAATTTGATAAGGTGGCATGAGGTAAACATTTGATACCTTTTCTTGTTTTACTGTTAGTCTGTCTCGCGGTAGCCATTTTCCTGACGCAGTCCAAAGAAACGTCCGGGAATTGGATACAGTTTTTTGCCAAGGGAAAAGAAGCCGGTTTTTCGATCAAGGATTTGGAACAGATCAGAAAACTGGTTGCAACCTGCAATATCAAGGATCCGGTTGGAATTTTCAAGTCGCAAAAACAATTTGAAACGATTATCCGCTCCATGGTCAATACTGTCAGGATGTCCGGCGAACGCAACGACCCCTCAATCCAAATTTTCCTTTCCAAACTTTTTGACTATTTTAAGAAAATTGAGATGGAAGTCGCAGAATCAAAATCGCGCATTTCCAATTCTAGACAAATTAGCGAAGGGCAGGTGCTTCGCGTTTTGGTCGCCGGCACGGGCGTTTATAAATCCGAGGTTGTAAAAAATTTCGGCAATTACGTTACCATATCCCGTCCCGTCGGCACAAAAAACGCCGCTTCCATGCAATGGAACGGTTTGAAAATTTCGGTATATTTCTGGCGCGAAGACGATGCCGGTTATGTTTTTGACAGTGAGGTAATAGACGAAGTTTTTTCCAAGGGTATTTCGTCGCTTAAAATCGAACATACCGACGCTCTTTTCAGAACGCAGAAACGCAAATCGCTTCGCGTAAAATTCAAAAAGCCCGTGTTTGTGTATCTTGTAAATGACAACGACAATCCGCACAGATTGGAAAAGTCGGCAGGCTTGCGCGGCATACTGGATGATATTTCCGACACAGGATGTTCATTTAAGGTGAATGGGCAGGCGACTGTCGGGCTTCGCCTGAAAGTCCAATTTTCTCTGGACAGGGTTCCTGTTTGCATGCCCGCAACTGTGCGCTCTGTAGAATACAATCAGGAGACAAACACATCGCTTGTCCGTATGGAAGCCGATCCTCTTCCGATTGGAACGCGTAACCATATTCTGTGTGAAGTGTTTGATCTTTTACCGGAAGAAGACGAAGATGAACTTCCGTTCAGAGTGCTTGAAGATGAAGCCGATGCGGCGACCTCCGGGATGCCGATGCAAGGCGAGGGGGCAAAAAGTGATTAAAAAGACGGTAGCTGTTTTTGCTCTTGTTTTTCTGTCGCCGCTTGTTTTCGGCGAATCGGCAAACGATCGGATTGATGAAACCGCAAGACGCGACACAACCGGCATCGAAACAACCGATCCTCTTGAATTATGGGCGCAGTTTTTGCTGACATCAAATACAGACAGAATGGCGCAGATTCTGATTACCCTTGGCACGCTTGGAAAGGGTAACCGGCAGATCATCGACAATCTTAACAATCACCTGATGGGAAACAATCTCCTTTTCAGATCGGGAGCTGACGTTCATTATACTGTGGTGTCGGCTAACATTGCCGCCATTATGGAGTTGGGTGACAGCTCTTCATATCCCGCTCTTTTTTCCGTACTTTACGCCGGGTATCCTGAGGTAATTGCATGGGAAGCTCTTGGCGCTTTGGAAGTCATTCCCGGCAACTTGTTCCAATTTCTTATCAACGTAATCAGGAATAATCCCCCCGACGAAAAATTTGCCGCTTTCAGGGTGGGGATGAGTATTGACAGGTTAAGCGTGTCGGAAAAAGGTCGTCTTGCAGAAACCGCTCTTGAACAGGCGCTTACCGACACCGCCAATAATATCGATATGAATTTTATGCGTTATGCTGCAATTAACAATCTTGCACAGATGCGATGGACTCGCGCAAACGCGCTCGCGATCAGGCATTATTACCGCGTTCAATCCGATTTTCATCAGGGGAATGCATCAAAGATGCGTTTTATCGATGCGATTGCATGTCTTGGCGCGCTTGGAAATTCAGATGCGGCATTGGTTCTGGGTTTGCAGCTTGGCTTGATAAACGCAAGAACAGAAAGCACAGGCATTTTTGATCCGGAACTTACAATGGCGATTGTTCAGGCGCTTGGCAGCATCGGCTTTAGCGCCGCGTTTGATCATTTGCTTACTGTCAGCAATTTGCCGTATCCCGAAGACATTGTTGCCGCGGCAGGAGAAGCGATCAGCCGCCTAAGATGGTGAGTTAATTGACAAGCATTCCTCCTGTTCAATGGGCAGCTTTAGGCGCGGTTTTTGGCTATTATTTATTTTCGCTTATAAGCAATTTTTATGTTTCGTTTTTTTTATTTTTTTTAACTGCGCTTTTTCTTGTTAGGGTTATATCTTCATTGAATGCGGAATCGCGCCTGCTTCGTTTAACGTCTTTGTGTTCTACGGTTTTTTTTATCGGGCTATTATTTGGGTTCACTGCGGCTTATGCGGGGCGCAATGCAGTCGATCTGCACATGGAAGAAAGCGCGGTTGCAGGCGTGCAGGGCGTATTGCTGGAAGACCCAAGAATGTCTTCCTCCGGAAGCCCGATGGCGGCTCTTTCGTTAACTTATGCAACCGACAGGAATAATCGGCGTTTGAATGCAAGCGGAGAAATTTTTGCGTTTTTTCCGCAGGAGAGCGCGCAAAGACTAAAACAGTTCGGGCGCGGCACAACCGTGTTCATAGAAGGCAATGTTCGTTACAATGATCGCGGGTATTCGGTCAGCGCAAGATCGCTGCACATCGTAAAGCCTGCGTCTGCAATGGAACGGTTTCGCACCAACCTAAGACTTGAATTAATCGATCGTTTTGGAAACGAAAAGTGGAGCGGGCTTGCATCGGCTCTTCTTTTGGGAGTAAGGGACAATCTTGATACAGACCTTGTAACTCTTTACAGGGACGCGGGTCTTTCATACATTCTGGCTCTCTCCGGAATGCATTTGGGCATTATTGCGGCAATTATTTCCTTTTTGTTAAGAAAGCCGCTTGGTCTTAAAGGATGCGCAATTGCAGGAAGCGCGATTATATTTCTTTATTGTCTTCTTGTGGGACCAATGCCAAGTTTAAACCGCTCTGCATTAATGTATTTGCTTGGCGTTTTGGCGGTTTTGGGCGCGCTTCCAAAAAACGCAATGTCGGTTTTATCCCTTTCTTTTTTGATTCAAATTTTAATTACTCCTTCTGCGGGAAACACAATTTCTTTTATCCTTTCGTATCTGGCGCTGGTGGGCATTTTAATTGTCGGCAAGGCTCTGTCTTCATATTTTTCCGGCAAGGTTCCCGATTTTCTTTTGCAGCCGCTTTCTATTTCTGTTGGAGCGTTCCTTGCAACTGCCGGCGTTTGCAGTTTTACCTTCGGTACAATCGCGCCAATTGGCATTATTGCAGGGCTTGTCATTGTGCCGCTTACCACAATTTTCATGATTGGCTCGATTGTTTGGCTTGTACTGGATTTTGTTTCATTGTCTTTTATCTTGAATGTGCCGCTTAAAATTTTTTATGCCGCGATGGAGCTAACAGCTTCTGTATCCGGAAATGTGCCGCCTGTCACAGGAGGGTTTATTTTAACATTGTCAATCTCCGTTGTTTTGTGCGCCGCAATTTTTTATTTTGAACGGCGAAGACGCGAGGCGATGCAAAAACTGGAGCCGTTTTTATGATGCCTAATTATAATTCTGCAGCCGAACTTCGCGCCTTCCTTGAAAAGGAAGGACTTGGAATGCGAAAAAAATTCGGGCAAAACTTTTTGATTAATCCAAAGACAAGGCAGTCGCTTGTTGACGCATTGGGAGCAAAGCCCGGCTGCGAGGTTTGGGAGATTGGTCCCGGCTTGGGAGCGATGACGGATATGCTTCTAAAAAACGATTTAAGGGTAAAAGCATTCGAAATTGACAACGGATTTATCCGCGTATTAAAAGAAATATTCTGCGATAATAAAAATTTCAACCTTGTAGAAGGCGACGTGTTAAAGACATGGAAAAACGAAACGTCAAATGATTCCTTAAATGAAACGTTTCTTTTTGGAAATCTTCCGTATAATATCGCGGCTGTCCTTTTGGCGGACTTTATCGAAAAGGGAAAAACATTTTCGCGCATTGTGGTTACGGTTCAAAAAGAAGTGGCGCTTAGAATGGCGGCATCCGCCGGTTCTTCCGATTACTCGTCGTTTTCCGTTCTTTGCGCATCGGCATACAAAGTAAAACCGCTCAGCGTGATAAAGCGCGAATCGTTTTACCCTCAGCCGAATGTCGACAGCATGGGAGTTCTCTTGGAACGATCAAGTCCGCAGGAAATGCCAAGCGGCTTTTTCAGGCTCGTGCGCGCTTTGTTTGCTTCCCGCCGCAAGACCGTAAAAAACAATTTAACTGCTTTCCTTTCCTCCCGTTTCGGCAAAGTGCAGTCGCAGCAGTTATGTGCGGATGTTTTAAGGGAGAATGCAATAAGCGAAAACGAACGAGCCGAAAATTTGGATTTTAACGCGTTTTTATCTCTTGCAAAATCCATTGAAAACGTGCGAATATAGAAGAGGATATGTCTGTTGCCGTTAATTTAGCGAAAATTGAAGATCGTATTCTGAAAACTTGCATCCGCGCAGGAAGAAAACGCGAAGAAATTACGCTGATGGGCGTGTCAAAGTTTGTACCGCTCAATTTGATAGACGAAGCGTTTGCCTCAGGCGTTCGATGTTTTGGCGAAAGCAGGGTTAAGGAAGCTTCCGTAAAATTCGTGAACTGGAAAAATCGGGATGGTGCGCAGATTCATTTGATTGGTTCCCTGCAAAGGAACAAGGCAAAAAATGCCGCGCAGTTTTTTGATTGCATCCAATCTGCGGACAGGGATGAGCTTATTGTTGAGCTTTCCAAACATGCGCATTTGCGCGCGAATTTGGAAAAGCCGCTGAAAGTTTTTCTGGAAATGCACACAGGCGAAGAAACCAAAAGCGGATACGAAAATCTTGACGCGCTTTTAAAGGCGGCAGAACTTTTATTGGAAAGCGGGAACTTGGAACCTGCAGGGCTTATGACGATGGCGCCGTGGACAGCGGATACCGGATTGATTCGTTCGTCTTTCAGGCAGCTTGCAAAAGCAAAAATGGAACTTGAAAAGCGTTTTTCCAAAACCGAATGGCGCTTAAGCATGGGAATGTCGAATGATTTCGAAATTGCCATCGAAGAAGGATCAAATCTTCTGCGTATTGGCAGCGCGATTTTTAAGGATTAATGTGAAAAAAACGTTTTTGATTATTTTATTTTTTCTCATTTTTGTTTTTGCTCATGCGCAGCAAATGTCATTTCCAAGATTGAGCGTAACGGAACCTACGCTGGTTACCTATAGCAGCAACACAGACCTTCCGGGATGGGTTAGGGACGTTCGCAGGTTCGATATAATCACATTCGGCATATTTCCTTTTTCCATGTTTGCGGTTGCGACAGTTACAGATTTTTTTAGATGGTGGGAAAATGAATGGGATCCCCGTTATGCGCCTTTTTCCAGACTCTTTACGGCAGGCGCAGCCGAACTGACAAATGACGAAGTTCTTAGGACGGTACTGATTGCGGCGGGAGTGTCGGCAGCCATTGCCTTGATTGATTACCTGATTGTAAAAAACAGGCGCGACAACGAAAGGCGCAAAGCCGAAAGTTTGCCGTCGGGCTCCTATGAAATTGAACGTTCCCCAATCGGCGAACCGGAAGAAGAATAATGCCCTGTCTTTCTCATGTTGTAAAAGAGAATAATATTTCACCTGTCAGGTTAGACCGTTATGTGTCAGAAATATTGGGCATTCTTTCGCGTTCGCAGATTAAGGCAAGGCAGTTAAAAGGAAAAATTAACGGAAAAAATGTCAAGCTTTCCAGAATCGTAAAACAGGGAGACAATCTTGAATTAAATTGGGAAGATGCGCCGCCTTTCGATTTATTGCCGGAAAACATTCCTTTGGAAACAATTTATGAAGACGTAAGATGCGTTGTAATAAACAAGGCGCAGGGAATGGTTGTTCATCCGGGAGCCGGCAACAGGCAGGGCACTTTGGCAAACGCGTTATATTACAGAAGACTTGCAAATGGCGGCAAGAATGCCAATGAAAACATACGTCCCGGCATTGTTCATCGTCTTGATAAGGAAACATCGGGCGTAATTGTCGCCGCCTATGACGACGAGGCTCATGCGTTTCTTGCGGAGCAATTCAAATCAAGAAAGACAAAAAAAAATTATATTGCCATTGTTCAAGGCGCGCCAAAAGAACCAAAAGGCAAAATTGAAACATTTCTTGCAAGAGACCCAAAGGATCGCAAAAAGTTTGCTGTGTCAGAAAGCGGAAGAAGCGCAATCACCTATTACAAAACAGTTAAAACATGGCGCATAAAAAACGGCGCATACTATTCGCTCATTTTGCTGCGGCCTCGCACAGGACGAACGCATCAGCTTCGCGTGCATTTGCGTCACATCGGCGTACCGATACTCGGAGACCCAATGTACGGCAGCGCGGACAAAATGTTTCCAAAAGCGTCTTTGATGCTTCATTCAAGAAAATTGGCGATTACAATTCCCGGTGAAACCGAAGAGCGTATTTTTTCCGCGCCCATGCCGCAAAGATTTAAGGAAATAATGGAAAAATTATGAACGAGCCTTATGTATTGGAAGAAACTGATAATTACGCTGTGGTTTTTAAACCTGCAAAAATGCACAGTGAGATTTTGAGAGAGTTCACACGGAGACACATCGAACCTTCGGTTCGCGGCACAAAGGATTTGGATAAAGAGGTAAGCAATAAAACGATTTTAGAATGGTTTTATGAAAATAATAGTTTTAATAAAGAAATAAAGCTGATGCATCGGCTTGATTTTGAAACAAACGGTTTAGTTTTATTTGCCAAGAAAGAAAAAAGTTTTTTGTTTTTTAAGGATTTGCAGGATAAAGGAGAGTTTGTCAAAGAATATTCGGCAGTATGTGCGCCGGCAGACAACGCTGTTGTTATGGAAGGATTTCCGGACAATAACTCTGCGATCCTGTCGTCTTGGCCAAAGCAGAGCTTCGAAGTTGGCGAGAACTCTTTTGAAATAAAGAGTTATTTTCGTCCCTTTGGGCCGGGCAGAAAACAGGTTCGTCCTGTTATCGAAGACGGCAAAAAGCACAAGGAAATTGCCAAAGACAAAGGCGGTTTTTACACAACCGAAATCATCGCAAAAAACGATAATATATTTACACTTAGAATTAAACGCGGATTCAGGCATCAGATACGCTGTCACCTTTGCTGGGCAGGATTTCCCATTAAAAATGACCCGCTGTATTCGCCTTGTGCAGAATCTGCGCTGTCAGGAGAACTTGCGCTTAGATCCCATGCGCTGTTTTTTGTTGATCCTGCAAATGGGGAATGCAGGGAATACAGGATTAAAGCTCTAAGGAATAATTAGTTAATAATACAAGGGGGAGGGGAAAAATCCCTTTGGGCTAGAATGGCTCTGGCATTTATCCACGCAGCTTCTGGCTGGCATTTTTCTATACAGACCATAGACGCCCAAAGTAATTTTTACCCTCGCCCTTCTATGCTTAAATAAATATTCATTAAAATCATAAAAAGTATTGACAAAAAATGATTAATATTCTACAATATGCTGTAAGTGTTTATTTATACGCTTACAAAGTACATTAATAAGGTGGTACATCATTAGCTCTTTTTCAAGTTTGCCATTGCATTTTAATAAAAATAATTACAATGATTTCCGCGATGTGCGCCGTTATATAATATCCCCCCCCCCCCCCCCAATGTAAAATAATAGCTATAAATCGCAAATATTGCATTTTATTGATTTTTTGCTGTTTTTCCTCATTATATATGTTATATGCAATTGATGACGGCGGCGAATCTTCGGTGGATTCGTCTGCCAGAGAGCGTGTCTGGTATGATGATTTCTTT
>Ga0209755_10004741_pt1 | contig 15893 bp, 13 predicted proteins | sample TergutCo191P1_FD_187301 | JGI IMG/M metagenome (GOLD analysis project Ga0209755, IMG submission 187301) | Cornitermes sp. P1 segment gut microbial communities from Petit-Saut dam, French Guiana - Co191P1 (SPAdes) (version 2) | ecosystem: Host-associated > Arthropoda: Insects > Digestive system... | reverse complement strand
GAGGCTGAGGACAACCAGTTTGAACAGCGGGAAATGTTTTCAGATAGATAACAACCACGGCCGCCTTTAGGCGGCTCCCAGACAACCGCTTTGAGCGGTTCACGAATTCAAGCCCCCGGCTCTGCCGGGGGTCTCTGACTTGGGTGACATTTTTCATAACGCACCGCGACTCCTTGACATTTCCGCCTTATCTAAGGTAGACTCCATACAGTGGCTCGGTTGGCTGAATGGCGGCCAGGGAGCCAGTTTTCCACGCCGGCCTCGCCGGTTCCAGTCTTGAAAACGGGGGTTATGTCATGAACCTGGGAATAGGTCAAATTGTCCTTCTTATTGTCTTGGCGCTGGTACTTTTCGGGCCCAAGCGCCTGCCGGAGATGGGGCGCGCCGCGGGGAACGCCCTTCGCGAGTTTAAGGCGGCGCTAAACGGAATAACGTCGGTCGACAAGAAATCCGAGGCGTCCGAAACGGCGGTGACCGAGGACAAGGGTGACGGAAACGCCTGACGGCAGGAAAGGTTTCGATTTCGCGGACTGGGTGCCGCATATCGCGGAACTACGGCGGCGCATTATCGCCGTGCTGGTTGTCTTCCTCGTCTTTACCGTTATCGCGTTTGTTTTTTCCTCTCGAATAGTCTCTTTCCTGCTTATGCCCCTGGGTCGGCATGATATAGAGCTTTACATATTTGCGCCGGCCGATCAGTTCATGGCTTATCTGAACATCGCGTTTTGGACCGGGTTGCTCTGCGCCCTGCCGTTTCTGTGTCTGCAGGCGGCGCTTTTTATCTGGCCGGGGCTGCGAAAAAACGAGTACCGCTACGTATGTACCGCGCTTATCGTAGTGCCTGTGCTTTTTATGCTGGGCGCGGCGGCGGCCTATCTTTTCCTGTCCCCGGTCGTTTTCAATTTTTTCCTGACCTTCGGCGAGGGCGACGGTATGCTTCCCCTTTGGGGCCTTCGGCAATACCTGGAACTTTTGTTCAGGCTGATGGTGGCGGCGGGATTGCTGTCCCAGGGCCCCTTGGTTTTATTGGTGCTTATGGCGACCGGGGTGGTCTCGTATAAAAGCGTCGCCCGCTTTCGTTGCCACATAATCCTGTTGATATTTTTTCTCGCGGCTCTCCTAACCCCGCCCGATGTCATTTCGCAGATTTTACTGGGCATTCCGCTTTACCTTCTGTTCGAGGGCGCTCTTTTCCTGGGACGCATTTTTAGCAAAAAACGTTCCAGTATCGTCACCAAAAAATGAGGCATCCCACGGCAAGCGGGATGCCCCATTCTTACGCCCCGTTACGGGGAAGCCACAAGGCCGACGTTAGCATCGGCGATTAGGGCATCCCATTGAAGGGAAACCGCCTCGATAAGCTGCGCGGGATCCCCGTCATGCCACCACATTTGCCATGCGATATGGCCGCGCTGCAAGCCAGGAATCATCACCCAATATGCCCATTGGACAAGGTTTGGATCGCGGATAATCGCCAGGGTTTCCGTAACGGCCCGGTGATCCCGGAACAGAACCCAGTGCCCGTCCTGCCAGGCATAGGGGGTGTCATCGACTGGCCTGTTCCACAGATCAATCGCCGTGACGATTCTTGACACTTCCGCCGGGGGAAACGTGTGCGGAATGACAAGAACGTTTTCAAAACCAAATACGACAAAATCGTTGCGCCTTGGTCCTATGGGGAACATGACCATGCCCCAGTCATCCCGCATACCTTGCAGATCGTTCCTTCTGTGAAAGGGCCCTATTTGCATGGCAACTATGCCGTCAACGAACGCGGCCTGGTACCAGGTCCAGTGTCCGCCTTCCGGTGGCGGCATCATTAAGCCCTCGTCCCTAAGCCTCATTATAAACTGCAGCGATTCCAGAAACTCCGGCCTGCCGGTGGCATTGTAAAACCTACCCGTTGCGTCCCTTCCAACGTAGTTGGCGCCGTTACTGGAAATAACCGCGTCAAGAATATAATTCGCATGATCCGAAGGCATGGCCCATCTGTCGATTATGCCGTCACCGTCAATGTCCCGCGTAAGCTGTCTCGCGATGGGGATGAAATTGTCCCATGTCCATGTGCGGTTCCTCTGCATGTTGTACGGAAGTTCCGGATCGAGACCCGCCTCCATGAACAGGCGTTTGTTAAAAAATATAACCTTAGCCTGCATACTGTTGTCCCCGTAACCTATCCCCATGCCGTATGTGCGACCACCGAATGTGAAAAGCCTTCTGACACCCTGATTCCAGTCAACCCTCCCGTCGCCGACCACTTTGGGCGAAAAGTCGAAGCCAGCCGGCAATGGGGCAAGCAAACCCTGCCTTTGTAATACCATCGCCCAGGCCGGCGTAAGCCAGAAGGCGCTTGCGATGGGGTTTCCCGCCAGAATTGAAACGGTCGCGGCCTGAAGCATCTCCCCCCAGCTCGCGACGTTCTCGACCCGCATTCTAAAACCATGTTCGTTCATGATTCTTCTGCGGTACTCAAGCACCCTTCGCTCCAGGTCGCTCCGAGGCTCCCATGTGTCAACGTCATAGCCATACCAGAAGTTCCCAATGACGATATCCGCACCATGCAGATCCCCCCTTCCCCCTGCCCATGTGGGAAACGCCGTAACAAGCATCAGCGTAGCCACGATAAATCCGATTGTCCCTTTTCTTAGCACTTTGTTCCTCCGAAAAATATATTTGCAAGCGGTATGCGCTCCCTACCTGGAAAGCACAGCCCAATCGCCATTGTTAAAGACGTAGACCCCCGCTCTCTGCCGATTTGACGCATATGCGGCACTGAATCCACGCCAACTGGCACTAGAATCCCCATTAAGGCTGACACCAGGGCCAATACTTATCCACGAAAAATTTCCTAACGATCCTGCAAACACACTTTCGTTAAGGGAGCGGAGCGTGTCGGGAATAATTACACTGATAAGTGAAGTATTATTGGCAAATGCCGCTTCCCCGATGTAGATAACGCCGTCTGGAATAGTCAAATGGATGATTCGATTCCTCGCAAATGCCGCCGCTCCTATGGAAATAAGCCTGTGTGAAATGGTTACGCTGACGAGCGAATTATTCGCAAATGCCCGGTTCCCGATACTTGTAACGGAATCTGGAATCACCAAGCTGGTTAACCGCCTGTTCTCGAATGCGGACGGTCCTATCCTGGCGACAGGCATTCCATTTATTTGCCTGGGAATTCGAATATCCGTATTGCGTCCCACATAACCGGTAATTATTACCGTACGACCGTCAACATCCCACGTAAAGTCCCGTTCATTGTCAAATTGCCGATCATGTTGAGCTTGGGCGTATACCACAAGTATCGTCATCAACACGAACAACCAAACCGCTTTCCTGTTCATGATGTTCCTCCAGAAAAATTTGTTGAGTTCGCTTTGTATCATAACCTGTGGCCATTTTCGATAATGAACTTTTTTTGTTATTATTTTTCGGGCGCGATGCAACGATAGCCCGTGAGTGTGTTGTTACCACATGCCGCGCAAGCTTTCTTTGCTGTCGGACAATGATTCTTGTGTGTTTCATGTCTACAACATAACAGGAGGCAGGTTTCGATAATGAACTTTTTTGGTCATTTTTTTTCGTACACGGGAGCGAACCATTCTATTTGCCATACTATGTTACGCCTAACACCGATTCGGGTGATCATCTCAATGTGCATTGCATTGTGGAGTAGGCCATATCTTGCTTCTTTGTCGTTATCGAAGGTAGAAACCGCGTCAACCATACCTTTCGATATATCCCTGTTGATGTCCTCGGGACGATGTTCGCCGACATAACGAAATCTGGCACAAAGGCAGGACGGTATGGTGTTTCCCTCAAGACCGTCCGGCACCTCGGAGTAATTCGACACTCGCACGGACGGTATGTAAAACATGTAATCGGTCTTTTCTTTCGGAAACATTGTCAAGCCGATGTAAACGGCGGGGCCGTGGGTATTGGGAATTTTATCCCTGTCGTTAAGCCAAAAGTCCCGCCCCGTTCTGGCGAGCAGTACCGACCATGCGTCCTTGGGCATGGTGTGCCGCCTGCCAATGCAATGAAATTTGGGGATGTGGACAATCTCCGGCCCGAACAATACATCGCCCGCAAGCTGGTTTGACGGGAACAATTGTAACGGCGGCTTGATCTTGACGATTTGCCCCGTTTTTCGTACCTCGCCCGGCGTCAGGCCGAATTCCTTTCTGAACGCCCTTATATAAGACTGCGTGTGGTCAAAGCCGCATTCGACGGCAATATCGATAATCCCCAGTTCCGTGTTAAACAGCATGTCAAGGCTTAGTGCCAACCTGCGGGAACGTATATAGCTTGCAAGCGGCGTTTCAAAAGTGGCCTTAAACAATCTCCGCAAGTGAGTGGGCGACACGGACAGCGAGTCGGAAAGCTGCTTGATGGTCGAGTTTTCTGTAAGGGTTTTCTCGATTATGCTTAATAGCTTTCTTAAGATGGAATATACCATGTACCATGCCCCTTTGGGGTTAGTATAGCATATGACCAATATCTGCAATGAACTTTTTTGACCACTATTTTTCGCATAGATACGAGGTGCCAGGTGTCGGAATCCTCGATAGGGATCGTCCAGGGAATTGCGGTTCTTTTGAGCAATATTTAAGTTCCCTAGTATATGATCTCCAGAACTTCCCAGAACACGAGCCTAAAGAGGATAGCTTTCAGCTAGATCTGATTATTCCGATTGAGGAAAAATGATTCTTTCATCGCCAATCCTGGCTTTTCCCCTTAGCCAAGATTGGCGATGATTTCACGATAGCGCTCCGTGGCCAATTCACTCGGTTTGCCTTTCTTGCAAAAAGTAAGTTTGGCCAATTTTGGCACGGCACGCTCCACCACTATCTGCCCGTCAACCAGTTTGGATCCCAGTGCCCTAAACGCCCCAAGAAACCTTTCATCCTTTTTTGCGCGATTATAAAATGACAAAACGTAGACATAGTAAAAAAGATTGTAACCCCAGAAAGGATACTCGATCTGCATGAACAGCTTGCCAATCCCATACTGGCAGGGACCTATCGGTTTTCTGATTACCCAATGTTCCAGCAAAAAATCGACCGCCTTGTCAAGCGAGGGCTCGTTGTTTAGATAGTCGCTGAACCGAAATGCGTCAAGGACGTTGAGCGTGGGAAGCGGATTTGAATACTCCGTTTCCGGGCCTCGGCCAAACGAAAACTTCTTGCATCGCCAACCGCCGTCGGTGTAAGGGGTATCCAGAAAATGCCGCAACGTTGCTTGTATGCGTTTGTCCGCCACATACCCCATGCGGCACAACAGGCTGGCGGCATAGGCCGTGTGGCACGGGTAAATGCCTCCGCTGGGGTACAGCTTGAACCGTCCGTCGTCTCTCCATATCTCAAAAAACAATTCAGCCACTTTTTTTAATATCGGGTCGAAAGGTTCCATGCCAAGCTCCAGCAGCATGATCGCACTGCAATATGTCGAAAAGGGCGAGCCTTTTGACAGGCGTTTGTCGGGCGTGGCCCAATAGTCGTTCCCATTGTCATGCCTGTGGGACAGAATTATGTCAACATCGTTTTGGTATTTTTTGTCAACCGCCATTTTTCACCCTTATACTGCCAATGGAACATCTTCAAGAAAACGCCTTTCTACGTTTACCGATTCACCGTATGCTATCATCTTATCCCATGTTTCATCTTTATGCGGGGAAATGAAAAACGATTTTCCCTGCAAGATGACGATGAGCTTTTCGTCATTGAAGGCATGGATATACCATGTCGGTTTTACCTGTTGCTCTAAAGTAGGCAACAAATAGACAATTTTGTCATCGGGTACATGATATTCGTTTATATGCCATACGGGTGGTGTTTCTTCTGGCACTTCACTAATCCTTTGGCTGAAAAAGAAGGGTTTCAATAATGCCAGGGTATCAAAGCTTTCCAGACTTTCCTCAATTACTCCCAAACGAAACATTTCATTTACCCCTCGCTATATTCTTTGTGCACAATATAAAACAGATGGCTCATCTCCGTTACGCCCCTTACAAACTATATCATGGAATGGGTGATACATTCAACGGTTGATCACCATTGGCGGTAATCGCAAAAGCGGGAGTCACATTAAAAGCGACAAGTGTTGGCGCAACCCGAAGTTTCTTAGATGAAATTATTCAAGCCAACAATCGTAGAGAATAGTTTTTTTCAGCCCCAGAAGTTACCCAGCAAGTTATAGCCGCGGTGGTGATAACCGCGGCTTCTAGCCCCCAAAGCACGATTTTTGGTTGACAAAAATGCAAAGGATACATTATAATGATCGTAGAAAACTGAATAAAACGTAGCGAAGGCTACCTTGCACCCACGCAAGCCAAAAATTGCGGACAGCAGTCATGCTGGTAAACATTTTGACTTAGAGTGGGGGCATTATGGCAAAAAAACACATCAAAAACAAAAAAAACGCAGGTATCGTTAAGGCCGCAGGGGAAAATACACCCAAAGCGGAGGAAAGCATTGCCAAGAAACCAACGTGGACACATCTACTAAAGTTTGCGCTTCCCACAATTTTATCCACGCTGATAATGAATACGTTCGGGATCGTGGACGGTATTTTCGTATCAAGGTTGATTGACCCTATAGCTTTATCGGCGGTCAACATCGTGTTTCCGTTTATGTCTTTTGTCATGGCTTTCGGATTTATGATGGGCATAGGGGGCAATGTCTTGGTAGCAAAGAAAATCGGCGAAGGGCGCGAAAAAGAGGGAAGAGAAAACTTTAGTCTTATAACGCTCGTGTCACTTATTGGGGCTACCGTAATAGCAATTATGGCGATATTTTTTCCCGATTTTATATTGAACATTTTAGGTGTTGATGATTATGTTCGCCCAATAGCAATGGAGTACATGCAACCAATGCTGTATTTCCTGCCCGCCGCCGTATTGGGTATGGTTTTTCAACAGTTTCTGATAACGGTCGGTAAAGCACATTACAGCGCGGTAATGTCTTTCGTTGGCGGATTTTTGAGTGCCGGGTTGAATTACGTGTTTATTTACTTACTGGGCATGGGTATTGGCGGTGCGGCTATTGCAACAAGTATGGGCTGGGTTTTGCCCGCCGTGGTAGGGTTAGTATTCTTCACATTTAGAAGAAGCGGTACGGTGTACTTGGTACGGCCAAAACTCGATTTCAGGGCATTGGGTAGGTCCTGCGTAAACGGAGCGTCCGAAATGGTGGCAATGCTCTCCGTCAGCATTACAACTATATTAATGAACAATATTTTGATGGACTTGGACGGCGGGGGACCAATGGCGGTAGGAGCCTCCGCCATAATGTTTGGTGGCATGGGAATATTCGCGGCATTGTTTATGGGCTATTCATCAGGCGTTGCGCCGATAATCAGCTATAATTACGGCAAGGGCGATATCGATAACCTAAAAAAGTCATACTCGAACAGCCTGTGTCTGATAGGCATTCTTTCCGTGATTGCGTCTGGCCTGGCTTTTTTATCGGCGGATTTACTGATAAGTATTTACGGTATATCCGTGGGTTCGCCCATGCACGATATGGCACGAACCGGACTTATGTTTTTGGCAGGAGGGTTTATATTTATGGGCTTTAACTCTTTCGGATCCATGTTTTTTACGGCACTGAATAACGGTGTGGTATCCTCGGTGATGGCTTTATTCAACACGCTTATCTTCGTTGTTATTACGCTCGTTACCTTACCATCGTTGTTTGGCTTGACCGGTGCATGGGCGGCTACATCTGCTGCGGAGGTTCTGAGTATTGCAATGACTGTAACCTTTTTCAAGGTGATGAAGAAAAAATATGGTTATGCGTGAGGGATGGGTGCGTGGAGTGTTTCACGCACCATCTTTCACTTAACTTTCCCATGAACAAGTATATTCCCAAGGTTGCCAAAAATCCGTTTACCGAAATAAGATTGCTGAACCGCTGGAATACGCAAAATATTCACTTGGCGCAATCCCTGTCCCAATTGCCCCTACAAACATTAGGGTTAGGGCTATTGTTGCACAAACGGCAAGGGAAATAAACCTTTTCCCACGGTATCAGCCAATGCATATGAAATAAAACTCACTACCCCCAGTAAACCCAGCCAGTTAATTAGCGTTTTTTTCGATTTAGTCATGCAATGCCCTATGTTCAAACCTTGAACTGCGCAACGGCTCGCGCAAGAGTGGAAATGTTTTCCTGCGTCTTGCCGCTAAGATCGTTGACCGTGTTTACCGCCTGGTTCACCTGCTCTGTGCCGGCGGCCATCTCGTTGACACCGTTGGTTATCTCCTGTGTTGCCCTCTCCAGGCTTTGGCTTTCCGAGATCACTTCCTTGCTGCCTTCGAGCATCTCAATCGAGCTTCCGCGTACCTGCCCGGTTATCTCGCCCACCTGCCCGGCCGCGCTAAGAACCTGCCGACTTCCGTGACTTTGTTCCTCCATTGCGTGGCGGATAATCTCCTCCTGCTCCGCGACCGTTTTCACACCCTGGTCTATCGCCTCGAATTTGTTCATAACGTTGTCGGTGGAGCGGGAGATCTTGTCCATCGATTCCTTAATCTTTTTTAGCACAACCCCGATCGTCTTCGATTGCTCGCCAGAACTTTCCGCTAGCTTACGGATCTCATCCGCCACCACGGCAAAGCCGCGACCCGCCTCGCCCGCGTGAGCCGCCTCGATAGCCGCGTTCATCGAAAGCAGGTTGGTCTGGCTGGCAATGTTCTCCATTACCGCGTTGATTTCCAGAAGCCCCTCGGACTCGCGTACTATCTCGCGAACGTCCGACGCGACATCCTGTAGGCTGGCCTTGCCAGTTTCCGACGCCTCCTGAAGCGCGTGGACGTTTTCCAGGTTCTTGGTCAGCGTCGCGGTGACGGACTGGATGTTCGCGATCATTTCCTCAATCGCGGACGATGCCTGCGAAACCGCGCCAGTCTGGTTGTCCACCTGGCCGCTCAGTTTGTTGATGTTGACCGTGACCTGCTCCATCGTTGCGTTGGTTTCGGTGACGCTCGCGCTCTGGTTCATTACGCGGCCCTTTATGCTCTGGATGTTCTCCGCGATCCGGTTCATCGCGGACGCGGTATTCGTCATGTTGCTGGCTAGGTTCGCACCGATGTCGGCGAGCGTTCCCGCCTGCTGCTTGATTGCAGTGATCATTTTGCGTAGCTCGTCCATGGTTCTGTTGTAGGATCGGGAGGCCTGGGCTACTTCGTCGTTGCCAACTTCCGGAAGCCTTTTTGTCAAATCGCCGCTCGCAGTGTCGGCGAGAGCCTGGGCCAAAAGTTTGACGGGCTTAAGAAAAGTGGAAGCCAGGGATGCCATAATCACAGCTATGGCACTTGATAAAACAAAAGCGACAATCAAAATAACCGTGGAGTTGCGCCTTAACGAATGGATGTAATCAAGGGGAAAATCCGCGCCCCACACGGCGATAACGCGCCCGTTCTCGATGACCGGCAGAAATGCCGTCACGAACGAACCCCAGGCATCGGTATATTCATTGGTTATAATCGTTCTTCCCGTGGCAAAAGCCTCGGTGATTTCAGGGGGCGCGTCATACCAGCCGTCAATCGCCAGAACCCCGGGAGTGTCGTAAGAGGAAACGATAAAACGGTAAGTTGCGCCGGCACCGTCATACCTTTGCACCAAATAAATGAAAGCCAAATTAAAGGCCGGGGTCAGTTCCCTAAGATTTGTTATAATTTCCCTGTGCAGAATCTCGTCTTCCTCGGACATGCCCGCCCCCATTCCCACAAAGCGGTCGATAATCTCGCTGTTTATCGGGTGCTGGTAAACGGTCAGGTTCAAAGCCCTGTTCAGGGTGTCCGTGTAGGTATGGCGAATAAACCCGGCGTATTGCGTAAAAATGGGAACAGCAGCGCCAAGAAAAACCAGAATACCTAACCCGACAAAAAACAGGAAAAACTTTAATCGCAGGCTGTGCCTTTTCAGCCTGGCCTCCGGCTTCGAATGTTCCTGACCGTAAACGCTTTCCATTTTCTCCTCCAAAATTAAGCGGCATTAGTTTTTGGGAATGTGGGTAAAAGTTTATGTGATTGACAGCCCTTAGCGAATATTATGCCGATTTGGGTTAAAAGTGTCAAGCGGTATGATCGCTGATAAATTGACTCCATTCATATTCATGTCTCAGTTAATAAGATTCACCAAACCCGCTTCCTGGGCCCAGCGAATTGCCTGATTGAACTCCGCCGACGTAATTCGCCGGTCGAGCGGTGGATACTCGTGCGCCCTAAACATAGGCCTGTACTGCCCCATGATGTTGACGTGGGTATCGGTGCCGAGTTCGGAGGCGACCCAGCGGGCGAAAACATCGGTGCCCCCCAGATTTTCAGGCATAACCAGGTGTCGAACGACCATTCCTCGATAAGCAATACCGCCGGTCGTCCGAAGCATTCCACCAACCTGCCGGTGCATCTCCTTTATGGCCGCGGCGGCATGGAGAGCATAGTCGGGCGCTCCGTTCAGGAAACGGGTGGCGACGGCCGAGTCCTGAAATTTAAAGTCCGGCTGGTAGATATCGACAACGCCGTCGAGTAGCCGCATCACCTCAAGCGAGTCGTAGCTACCGGTGTTGTAGCACAACGGCACGTTCAGCCCCCCGGCGATGGCTATGCGGAGCGCGCTTACAAGATGGGGCACCAAATGGGTAGGCGTAATGAAACTGACATTATGCAAGCCCCTGCGCTGGAGATCCAGCATGATACCGGCGAGTTCGGCGTGGCTGGTCTGTCTTCCGTCGCCGCGGTGGGCGATCTGCCAGTTTTGACAGAAAACGCACAATAAATTGCAGTTGGACAGAAAGATCCCCCCTGAACCGCGAACGCCACGAATCGGGGCTTCATTCCCGAAGTCGGGACCGGCGGAGGCGACCCTGAAGCTACTGGCGGCAGAGCAAGCGCCAACCTCGCCCGAAGATCGCTTGGCTCCGCACAAACGTGGGCAAAGGTAGCAAGGATTGTACAAGTCCCAAAGCGCCCGTTCGCGGCGTTCAAGTTCGCCCGAGCGCTCCAGGTCAATATATCTTCGGGTAGCGCCCCCGATTTGAACGCCTCCCCTGTCGGGAGCTCCCCCTGCGAACAGGTTTGTCACTAAACCGGCGCCCCCCAGAGTCGCCGCTGCGGTTCCCGTGACGCATTTTTTTATGAATTCCCTTCGGGATAAGGCCATGTTTACCTCCTGTATTGAAGACTTCGTTGCAGGCGCAATGGATAGATAGCTTTATTGTAGAGCAACTATGGCTTTTAAGAAACCCCTGGAAAAATACTTAGTTGTATAGTCCCAGATTAAGATGGGACGGGTCATAGGCAAAAACACTCGGATTGTCAGTCCGTGCGATTCTTCGGCAAATCCGCTGTCGGTGATATAACCAGTGCAGGAAGAAAAAACGGCTTGGCTGGGTGAAGCTGTCCGAGCGAACCCAGGATGCTGGACTAACTTGCAGAAGGTGCGTGATATCCAGACCCACATTACGAAAATGGCCAAGACGGTATCAGGCGCAAGGGGAAACCGGCCTGCAAAGCCAAAGCCGCTGTCCAATCCAGTCCCCCTCTTAAGAAAGTGGACGAACAAACGGAAACTGGGATCGAGACGGCTGTAGTCAAGTTCATTGTCAGTGGCGGTCATACATAATGCATACACTACCCCCGTACCTGTACCCAAAGCCGTGGACCGTGACAACGTACCTGGGGGACTTAATGTCGTCCTCTATCTTTTGCCTAAGGTTTTTGATGTGCGAATCGACGGTCCTGTCGAAGCCGTCGTACTCGTCCGTCTTGACCGAAAAAATGATTCCGTTGCGGGAAAACGTTTTCTGCGGCGAGCACATCAGCAACAGGAGGATTTTGTACTTGCTTGGGGTGAGCCTGACGGCGCTGCCGTTCTTTACGACCCTGCGGTTCGCCCTGTCCACTTGCAGGCCGCCGACGATGCTTTCCTCGTCGCTCTTGGCCGTCATCATTATGATGGGCAAGCCGGAGCTTTCCCTTACCTTGCGGCATTTGGCCTCGTCGTCCACCACAAGAACCATGACTTCATTTTCCATCGCGCGTATTCTGCCCTTAGTATAGCATGGTGGATTGTAGCTTTGGGATATGAATTTTTTGTGGAGATTAGGGGGCTCGACGCTACTTTTGAGCCGCCAGCGTTAAGCCCAGGGATCGCCGTTGCGCCCACCCCCTTATAGCGCGAAAACAAAAGCTGTATCAGGTATGCCATCTCTCCACCATGGCCCCCACCCCCAATTCCAATGAAAAGCATTCCACCTCTGGTCGGCTTCAGGCAAATTTGCAAACGGAATAGTTACGCTGGTAAGCATATTATTCGCAAAGGCACCTTGCCCGATGGAAGTCACGCTGTTTGGAATGACTAGGCTATCAAGTAGATTCTCCGAAAACGCTTGGCTCCCGATAGTCGTAACGTTGTTGCCGATGGTTGCGCTTGTTAGTCGGTTACCACGAAATGCACTAGATCCGATGGTAACAACGCTGTTTGGAATGCTTATGCCGCCAAGTAAATTTTCCGAAAACGCCTGTTCCTCGATACTTGTAACGTTGTTTCCAATGGTTGCGCTTGTTAGTCGGTTACCACGAAATGCACTAGATCCGATGGTAACAACGCTGTTTGGAATGATTATGCCGCCAAGTAGATTTTCCGAGAATGCCCATCCTCCAATATTCGTAACGTTATTGCCAATAGTTACGCTGGTGATTCTATTGCCAGAAAATGCCCCTTCCCCGATCGATCTAACGCTGTTCGGAATTGTGACACTGGTAATTCTATTGCCATAAAACACCGAATTTCCGATGCTCGTAACGTTGTTGCCAATGGTTACACTGGTAAGCGCGTTATCACGAAACGCCGAATTCCCGATGCTCGTAACGCTGTCCGGGATGGTGATACTAGTAAGCGCGTTGTTACCAAATGCCCGTTCCCCGATACTCGTAACGTTGTTACCGATGGTTACGCTGGTAAGTGGGAAATTCTCAAAAACCGAAGCCCCGATGGATCCCACGAGAAAGCCGTCATGATAGTCGGGTATAACCACTCCCCTTGGCCTGCCCGTAATACCAGTAACCTGGTATCCCCCAACCCACGTGAAATGAAGAATATAATATGCTGATGATGAAACAATAACCGAGGGGTATATACCATATCTCCAACCATGGCCCTCTGACCACATCGACCACCCCTCCCCAGAATGCCACGATCCCCAAACAGCATCGGCTTCCGCCAGAGTGGAGAACGGAATAGTAACATTGGTAAGCATATTGCCACTAAATGCCGAAATTCCAATGTTCGCAACGCTGTCCAGAATGGTGACGCTGGTAAGCGTGTTGTCACTAAACGCATGGCTCCCGATGCTCGTAACACTACCTGGAATGGTGACACTGGTAAGCCCTCTAGCACGAAATACAGAATTCCCGATACCCACCACTGGACGCCCGTTATGGACATCGGGTATAACAACCTCTCTTGCCGTACCTAAGAAACCAGAAACCGTGTATCCCGCCTCCCCAGCATTTCTACGGAACCGAAGCCCCTCGTGGTTTTCGCTTTCCCCTTCCCACTCCCACCACTCGTCATTGTGGCTCGAGCAAGCGGTAAATGCCATTGTGAAAGCCACGGCCAAAATGCCGAGGAAAACCATTCGTGTCTTTTTCATGTTTCATCCTCCTCAATGTCTCTTGCCGCCTTCATACGAAAGCGATTCTGTCCATAACGGGGTATAAATCCCATAGAAACCACGGGCGATTTTTAGGCTCTTACGCAAGTCCTTGGCGTTCACTAAGATGGACAGCGGTTTTTATACCCGCCAGGATTTATTATAGCTAAAATGTAGATATAGTCAAGGCAAATTGGTCATTGTTGCGGTATAGCTTCAATGGGGACAATAAAATGTCTCTGCTGGAGGCTTCAAATGACCGATTGCCGCCTGTTGCTAGCGCAAAACATGAAAAAATACCGCAAAATAAAAGGATTGTCCCAAATGGCTTTGGCGGAAATGGCGGGATGTTCCACCACCCTTATAGGCAATATCGAGATCAACAGGCGGTTCCCGTCGCCCAAAAACATCAATCGGATAGCGAGCGCCCTTAAAGTAAACGTGGCGGATCTTTTTTCGGAAGACGAACCTGAGTCCATGAAGGCAATGGCTGCCAAAAAGGATCTGAAAACCCGATTCGAGGGGCTTATGGTTAAGGCCATCGACGAACTGTTCAGCGAGGACGAGAAACGACCTTCCCCTTGACAACAACCCTATGCCACACTATAACTGCCATAAGACGAAAACGAAATGGGTAAAGGGATGCAATGCTTGCGGTAAAGGTCGAATCATATCGAGCAGTGTCATCGTGCATTGCGGACTATAATCCATTTGCAATCGAGCATCTTACGTTTTCGGAATCCCCCAAGCAACTACACGCTAAAGAAACCTCTGGTCGCCTTGGTTTCCGGGATTGGCGGCGAATACAAGGCAGAGTACCCCCATTGGAACTGTACGCTTTTAATAAGGACAGGGGGGAGGCAATCAAGGAATTTCTGGCCGATTTTTTGATTTATACGACAATATTCTGATGTTGGGCGACACCAAACTGGGAAAACGCCATAAACACTGGAAAGACGAGCCTTGCCCCCTGGTTGACCTTTGCCCCATACCTTGAAACTGGCCCCCATTTTACGCTATCCTTCCATAAGAAACAAGGAGAAACCCAATGGGAATGACAATGAGCCAGAAAATCCTCGCGGCCCACGCCGGGCTGCCCGAGGTGCGCCCTGGGCAGTTGATTCAGGCGAAGCTTGATCTGGTACTGGGCAACGACATAACATCGCCGGTGGCGATTCGTGAGTTTTACGGGGCGGGGTTCGACAAGGTTTTCGACAAGACCAAGATAGCCATGGTGATGGACCACTTCACCCCGAACAAGGACATCAAGGCCGCCGAGCAGTGCAAGGAATGCCGGGACTTCGCGCGGAAGTTCGAGATTAAGCACTTCTACGACGTGGGGCCGATGGGCATAGAACACGCCCTGCTGCCGGAGGTCGGACTTGTCGCCGCCGGGGAGTGCGTCATCGGGGCGGATTCCCACACCTGCACCTACGGGGCCTTGGGGGCGTTCTCCACCGGGGTGGGTTCCACGGACATGGCGGCTGGCATGGTCACGGGCGAGGCATGGTTCAAGGTGCCGGAGGCGATTCGGATCAACCTGAAGGGCAAATTCAGGCCGATGGTCGGCGGCAAGGATCTCATCCTTCACCTTATCGGCATGATCGGCGTGGACGGGGCACTTTACCAAAGCCTTGAGTATTCCGGCGAGGGCGTTTCCGCGCTGACGATGGACGACCGGCTCTGCATCGCCAACATGAGCATCGAGGCTGGCGCCAAAAACGGCATTTTCCCGGTGGACGCGGTGACCAGGGCCTTTCTGGAGGGCCGGGTGAACAGGCCGTTCACCGCTTACGAGGCGGATCCCGACGCGGAATACGTGCGCACGATTGACATAGACCTTTCGACCATCGAGCCGACCGTGGCCTTCCCGCATCTGCCGGAAAACACCCGGGCGATCGGCGAGGTGGGGGACGTGCCGATTCAGCAGGTGGTGATCGGCTCCTGCACCAACGGCTGGCTTTCCGACATGGAGATCGCGGCCGGGATTTTGAAGGGGCGGAAGGTGCATCCGAACGTGCGCTGCATCGTGATCCCCGGCACGCAGAAGATTTATCTGGACAGCATCGAGCGCGGCTACGTGCAGGCATTCGTCGAGGCCGGGTGTGCGGTGTCCACGCCGACTTGCGGACCCTGCCTTGGCGGACACATGGGTATTCTGGCCGCCGGGGAACGTTGCGTAGCGACGACTAACCGGAACTTCGTGGGGCGCATGGGGCATCCCGAGTCGG
>Ga0209755_10004740_pt1 | contig 15895 bp, 10 predicted proteins | sample TergutCo191P1_FD_187301 | JGI IMG/M metagenome (GOLD analysis project Ga0209755, IMG submission 187301) | Cornitermes sp. P1 segment gut microbial communities from Petit-Saut dam, French Guiana - Co191P1 (SPAdes) (version 2) | ecosystem: Host-associated > Arthropoda: Insects > Digestive system... | reverse complement strand
CGATTATCGGCAGAGAGCAGAATCCGTATTTTAAAGCAAAAGCAATATACGACTGGCTGCTTGCTAATGTAAAAATATACTATTCACATTCTATTGATACTAATGTTGTTTTAACGTTTGATAAAAAACGCGCGGATCAATATTCCGCTGCAATGCTTTTTGTTACCATGGCGCGCGCTGCAAATATACCATGCATTCCAGTCGCGGGCGTTTTAGTTGATACAGGCGGAAAAACAACGCGTCATTATTGGGCTGAGTTCTGGATTAATGGTTTCGGCTGGATTCCTGTTGATCCTTTTATGGGAGCGGGAAAAACCGTAATAAACGAAAATCAATCACTTGCATCCGGAACAATTTATGCCGATGGAAACTCAATAATCGCCGGCGATTATTATTTCGGCAATATGGATAATCAGCGCATCGCATTCTCCAGAGGCGAACCTGTTATATCGCAAATGGAAAACCGCGGCAGGCCTGTCTCGCACAAACAATCATATTCTCTGCAAAATGTCTGGGAAGAAGCTGTCGGAGGGTTGGAGTCGTACTCAAGTTTGTGGGGAGATATTACAATCAGCGGGATTTACCAATAAATATATTTATAAAGACTTATTAATTGTCTGTGTGAGAGAAACCCCGCTGGCAACTCGCGGCTGTGGCTGCGTTTAACACAGCCCCTTGCTGGCTGTCTATAGATACACACCGAGGTCAGCAGCAGGGCTTCCCGCACACGCCTTTATAGTAAATTATCTAACATACGTTTATATAACCATGATAATTTTGGGATAACAATATATTAATATATTTTGTTAATGTACAGATCAATTTGACTTTAACTATAATATCACATATAATTATCATGAGGTGAAACCATGGTAACAGTTATTTCATTGGGCGGGTCGATTGTCGCACCGGAAAAAGTTGATACAGAATTTCTTAAAAATTTTGTCAGTCTTGTTCGTTCATTCATAGAAAAGAACAGTAATAATCGTTTTATTTTTGTTGTCGGCGGCGGCGGTCCTGCGCGTTTATATCAAAACGCTTACAGGGAAATAAACGGTGAAATAAAAGATGAAGAAGCCGATTGGATTGGAATAATGGCAACCAGATTAAATGCGCAGTTAATAAAAGCGTTATTTAGTAAATATTGCAGTCAGGATGTTGTTACAAACCCCATGGAAGTTGCGCCGCTAACGGATCATGTGCTTGTAGCGGCAGGCTGGAAGCCGGGTTTTTCCACAGATTACGACGCCGTATTGCTGGCGGAAAGATTTGGCGCAGAAATGGTAATAAATCTTTCCAATATCGAAAAAGTATATACGGCAGACCCAAAAACAGATTCAAGCGCAAAACCAATTGATAAAATCACCTGGGCAGAATTCCGCGCAATGGTAGGCGACGAATGGGTTCCCGGCAAAAATGTCCCCTTCGATCCTATTGCTAGCCGTCATGCAGAAAAAATCGGTTTAAAAGTAATCTGCGCCGCCGGAAAAAACATAGACAACCTTAAAAAGATTTTAAACAGCGAAGAATTTATTGGCACTACAATAGAACCGTAGATATATGTGAAAATACCAATTATGAAATATTTTTATAGTATAGTTGTTTTTTTAACAGGATTTATTTTCGTAGGTTGTAATTCATTTTCAGGAATTTTATTTCCAAAAGTTCACTTTAGTATTACTCCTGTTGGTATTCAACCTCCATGCAACGCAAATGATAGATTAAAAGCCGGAGATTTATATCCTCAGACATTCACTTTTTTATTTAGCCAAGCTGGCAATAGTTTTACAGCTGGTTTCATACCGACAATATTTGTAAGTAAACCTTATGATACTTTATATGTTAAGGAAATGAAATATGAATATGATAATAATACCGGAATTTTTATTGATAATAAAATTTATAAAATAAATACAGACAGTTATATAACATTTGATGATTGGTATTGGATACGCGGAATAGGAGATTTTTTAGACGTTAAATTTGAAAAAATATTTTTTAATAAAAAACCTGGAGATAAATTTGCTTTTAAAATAACCATTATATATTCCTTTGATAATACTGTTGAGCAAGTACAAGTATTAGAATACGATGTTGTTGCAACTAAAGGAACTTATACATCTCTTTTTATGGGATTTTAAAATAGGATTGTTTTTATCAAAATTGCAAATGTTTCAGCATAAAGCCAAAAGGAGAAAACCTATGGAGCAACAAGATCGATGAAAAATGCCATTCATAAAAAGTTAATAAAAATATTTTTTATTAGTTTATTTCTGCTCTTAATTTTATTTACTACAGGATGTATTACAGCAAGTGTTGTAATTATAAATAAAAGAATTAGTTCCTCATTTTATGATAATGTTGTTAACGTTATAAAAAAAGAACCAATAGTAAAAGATGTAAAAGTATGGATTACAGATGGTAATATTATATCTAGATATTTTAACATGGAAGTAGAATTTTATAATGGCGGTAATATATGGGCTTTTGATATAAATCAATGGGGAAAAGAGGATAAGAAAAAAACAATGGATATAAATATTATTAATGATTATAGGATTACTTTTTATAATAAAACTAAAAAAGATTTTATCCTTTTTAAAGATTTAAATATATGGGCTGAAGTAATAGGAGTAGAATTAGGAAGTATTGTTGATATTGTTAAAAACTATCATATTATCAGCGAGCATGTAATAAATTGGACTAATTTATCGGATTATAAAAAAGATAATGATATTTTTATTCAAACAATATACAACATCATTGTAAATGATTATTACGGTGATACAGTAATGCTCAATGAAGATGAAATTTTATTATTTAGATACGATAAGGGAACTAAATGGAAATTTCCAACTAATGAAGAATTATTAAACATTAGGAAGTTATTAAATGAACACTAAAACATAAATTTCTATAAAAAGGTGAGGCTGAATGGCATGGTTATGTAAACGTACGCTAATTAAATTTAATAAAAAGGCGTGCGCGGGAAGATCTGCTGACGACCTCGGTGTGGATCAGAAGGCAGCCACGCCAAAGCGTGCGTTAAACGCAGCCACAGCCGCGAGTCGGCAGCGGAGCTTTACGCGCATGCCTTTGCAATAAGTTTATTAGCGTGCGCTTAAACCTACTGCTGCACTCCCCCAACAATAACTAATCTCCCGTCAGTTGCCGGAGTAATCACGCCGCCTTGAGCTCTAATGTACTCTATTACAACATAGGAAAGTAAAAGCGAAGAATTAAAAGGCTCATCTGCCTTTTTCATTATCTCATAACCATCGCCGCCTGCCAGAATATAATCGTTGGTGCAAAAACGGTATACTTTATTTTTATCTACAGGACTGCCGCCGATTGTAAGGTCTTTAATAATTCCTCTGCCTGATGTTTTGTCAATCGTATAACGCACATCAGAAGAAAATTGCGGAAAACCGCCGTTACCCTGCGGAATTGAAGCGATAAAATCAAAAAGTTCAATTATCTGCGAGCCTGTCATAGATGCGGTAAAAAGATAATTATCAAACGGAAGCACTGTAAGCAATTGTTCTTTTGTTAATTTACCTTTTGGAAGCTCTGCGCGGATATTGCCGCCGTTATGAAAAGCAAAATCAATTTGCTGTTTGCTTACTTCTCTTAAATACCAGATATTTGCATCTGTAATCATATTTCCAATGGCAGTCTCCTGATAACGCACCAGGCGGTTTCCGAATATAAAGGTATCCGCAGCTTCGCCTATAACTTCTTTTAAGGAAGCGTTTGCTTTTTCGATATATGGTTTTAACATTTCGCTCACTTCGGCGTTAGGTCCAATCGCTGCAGGTACCCAATGGAAATCAAACATTCTGCCGTTACGAACGGTAATTTTTGCGCAGCCGATATATTTCCCCCATTCGTTTGCAGAAACAATCAATGTATTCCCTGCTCTCTTCGGCTCATTAAAATATGAATGAGAGTGTCCGTCTATGATTATATCTATGCCTTCTACTGCCGCAGCAAGCTCTAACGATGTTACATGGTCAGCAGCCTCTTTTACATCGCCGATATGGGTTAACCCGATAATAACGTCAACCTTTTCTTTGTTACGCAAAATATTTACAACTTCTCTTGCCGCTTCAATTTCATTGATAAAAACAAGAGAGCTGTCAGGGTTTGCTATTGAGCGCGTGCGTAATGTTGTAATGCCGAAAATACCTACAGAAAAATTGTTATAATGTTTTACAATGTACCTGTTCCCTCCAAGGTATGATCCATCCTGTCTTTTTATATTCGACGAAACAAAAGGAAACTCTGCAAGTTTCATCTGTTCTTCAAGTTTTTTTAAATCACCGTCGAATTCATGGTTGCCAAAAGTAACAGCATCGTAACCCATCATGTTATAGGCGCGGATGCCCGGCTCTGCGTTAAACATATTGGAAAGCGCGCTTCCTGTGTTAAAATCTCCGGCATCAACAAGAAGAACCTGCGAATTAAGCGCTTTTACCGATTTTATAAAAGCCGCCATTTCCGCAATGCCGCCTCTTCCGCTGCTGGAAAGCAAAGCTCCGTGAAAATCATTTGTATGAAGCAGGATAAGCTCTCCGCTTCTTCCGGTATTTGCACCTTCCTGAATACCTTCTGCAAATAAACTTACGGTCAGTAAAAAAACTGCCAATAATAAAAACGTTTTCTTAATCATAATTTTTTCTCCTTTACTTTTACTTCCATTACTCTTTGCTTAATAACTTTTAAAACTGTAACTGTTAAATTCTGCCATGTCAGCATTTCGTTAACATGCGGCAATCTTCCGAGATTTTCCATAATCCAGTTTGCAATTGTAGTGTCAGGCGCTTCTTCCTGCGGATCTTCCTTCGGTATATTCTCATCGCAGTTTGTCTGCCCGTATTCAATTTCTTTAAGCATATCTTTGAAATTCACATTTCCAAATACAGTAAAACTTCCGTCATGATTCTTTTTAACAGGTTCAACAATTTTATCATGTTCATCCCAAATCTCACCGACAAGTTCTTCGACAATATCTTCGATTGTTACAATACCCAAAGTGCCGCCGTGTTCATCAACCACTACGGCAAGCTGCGCTTTCTTTTCCTGCAATGTAATTAAAAGTTTTCCAATCTTAATAGTTTTTGTAATAAATACAACTGGTTTTACAATCTCTGAGATTGTTTTAATTCCTTTCATCACTTTATAATAAAAATCTTTTAAATGAATTATACCTGCTATATTATCAATATTGCCTTTAAAAACAGGAAGCCGCGAAAAACCGGTTTCAATAAATTTCCGATCAATTTCTTCCAGACTGCTCGAAAGAGAAACCGCCGCAACATCAACGCGCGGAGTAAAAACACCCGAAACTCTAAGGTCATCGAATTCGATCACCTGCCGGATCATTTTTTCTTCCTGTATATTGATAGCTCCTTCCTGGCGGACTTCTTCAACATAAGTTAAAAGCTCGCCTTCTGTTGTCGAGCGGCTCTCTTTAACCGGAAAAATAATCATAAGTAATTTTTTCCAGCCGCTGATTAATATATTTATAGGCGTTAAAACAAACATAAAAAAACGTAAAAGGGGAGCATTCCTGATGGCAGTTAACTCAGGGGTTTCTTTAGCAAGGGCTTTCGGAGAAATATCGCCGATAACCAGAACAAGTATCGTCATTATCAAGGTGGCAATGCTTACGCCCTTCTGTCCGAACAGATCGATAAAAAGAGCCGCTGCAAGCGCTGACGCCGCAATATTAACAACATTGTTGCCGATTAATACCGTGGATAAAAGTTTATCGTACATTTCCAGCATTTTAAGAACCAGCCGCGCTCTCTTGCTTTTTGCGGCAAGATTTTTTAACTTAATTCTGTTTAAAGTTGAAAAAGCCATTTCGCATGAGGAAAAAAAAGTAGACATACACAGCAGAACGATTAGAGAAATTATTATAAAAGTATAATATGAGTTCGAGTAATCCATAATCAAAGGCGCCGATCAGAATCGAACTGATGCATAACGGTTTTGCAGACCGCTCCCTTACCGCTTGGGTACGGCGCCTAGAATAAATAAAACCCTGGCAGGATTTTATTTATTCTTTGGAGAAATCGCAAGCGATTTCTCCATGCATGATAATACAGCAGCTATCGTCGTATTCTTCATGCTTTTTTACAACATGTTCACTTTTGAAATCGCAAGCGATTTCTCCATGTTTTTCTACAGTAAATTAAATCGGAATAAAAGTCAAGGTATTGGAGGCTGTTCCAAAACTTCAGTTTTTGGAACAAGCTCATCAGTCGAGCTGGTTCCAGGGAGGCAAATGATCGTTGTTTGTCCCGCCTGCAGCTCCGCCTTCATTGGGGTTAAAATGTACAGCTGTGTCAGGTACTGTACTATTGGAAGGCATATCATTCGAATGAAAATCATCCCAGTAATTGTCTGAAGCAGGAGGAGCAGACGGAGCAGGTGTATTGCGTCCTGGTGTCCTTGGATTTCTTCTTGACGGATTGGCAGGTGCAGGTTCCGACCGCATCCACTCAGGCGCTGTAGGCATAAAATCATTCAAGAAGGAATCATCCATATTTAATGTTGATGCAGTGCCGGTATTTGAAATTCTGGATCCGCTGCTGCCAGACCCGCTGTGAATATCGCAATATTGCCCCGGTATTGTTCCTTCGAGGAAGGGCAGATATATTGCTCCCTGAGTACAATTCTCTGTAACTAAAAGCCCTGAACCTCTGCAAACAGCCGCATCATTAATTCCTGAAGGACGTGAAAAATTCTTTTGAGGAAGTCCTCTGTTGATGTCCCTCATATAATCGCCCCACACAGGACCTCCGAGTCCCGCACCTGTTTGAGAAATACCAAGAGAATTGCCGGGCTTGTCAAAACCATACCAAATGGCTGTCGTATAATAAGGAGTGTACCCGACAACCCATGCATCAGCCCAGTTTTGCGTTGTTCCGGTTTTTCCGGCAACAGGCATTTTATATGTTTTACCTTCATGATCTTTATACGAAAACTTTGCTCCTGCTTCAGTGCCGAATGCAAGAGTGCCTCCCGTTACGCCAAATTCCAGTAATCTTGTCATTATAAAAGCGTTTTGCGGACTGATAACCTGTCCGTTATTCTTCATTTTTCTCTGAGTCTGACGAACATCTCTTTCAAGATCATATAAAACTTTTCCGTTGCGATCTTCTATTGTCCTTATTGCCATCGGCGTAACAACGCGTCCTTGATTTGCAAAAATAGAAAATGCTCTTGCCATTGCAAGAGGTGAAGTTGAGTTGACTCCCAATCCAAGCGGATAATACCTTGGGAATTGCTGCCGAATCTTTGCAGGATCTGTAACATCCAAAAGCTCGGCAGACCTTGAAATTGCGGCATCAAAACCAATCGTTTCCAGTATTTTTAATGCGGGAATATTAAGCGATAACGCTAAAGCGGTGTACAGCAAAACAGGACCTCTCCATGCGTCACCGTAATTATTGGGAACATAAGGAGAGCCGTCTTCATTCATAAATGCCATGGGAGAATCGTAAATTAAAGTAGCCGCAGTAAATTTTTTGCTGTCTATGGCAGCCGAATAATAAAGCGGTTTAAAAGCAGAACCCGGCTGAATGCTTGCCTGAGATGCGCGTATCAGCTGATTCGATTCATCGTATTTTGAACCGCCGATAATAGCGGTAATATATCCTGTTTCGTTTTCTATTGTAATAAGAGCGCCTTCTACAGAATTTAACTCGGTATTAACCCTAAGCTGAGAAAAACCTTTGACAGTCGCTTCTTTTAAATCAGGAATACCAAAAAGCAGAGCAGCAATATCCACTACAGGATTAATATTATTCACATAACGCATAACCGCTCTGTTTTCGTTTTGCCCTGCTGTGCCGCTGCGAAGTTCTGTTAAATCGAATGTTAAAGTTAAAAGATCGATAAGAGGTCTAACCGATCTTACTGCGCTTACGCTGCCTCTTCTGTTCAGCGCCGCAAATTCCCTGTTGCCCTGCTCCAATCCTCTTGCCATATATTTTTCAGCAGCTTCCTGATGTTCAAGGTTAAGCGTTGTATGAACTATATAACCATCGCGGAAATAATCTCTGCTGCCGTACATCAAGGTCTCAAGCTCCCTTCGCACATATTCGCTGAACCACGGCGCTTTGTCTTCGCGGGACAGATATGCGGACGAAGGAGCTCTTGTGTAATCGTAACCTGCCCAAAATTCATCATAAGATGCATCGGATTCTTCTTTGGTGGTATAACCAAATTTAATCATGCGGTCAAGCACAGAACGCTGCCTTGCCATTGCAAGATTAGGATTCCTTATAGGATCAAAACGGCTTGGACTGGAAAGAAGAACTGCAAGAGCTGCGGATTCCGCAACAGTTACTTCTCTAGAACTTTTTCTGAAAAAATATTTACTGGCTGTTTCCACTCCATAGGTACCGGGACCCATAGGCATATAATTAAGGTAGATTTCAAGAATTTCATTTTTTGTGTACCGGCGTTCAAATTGAAGAGCCCACCACAATTCTTTTATCTTCCTCTTCATCGATCTTTCGCCTCTGTTTGTTTTCAAGGTGCCGGCAACCTGCTGAGTAATTGTCGAACCGCCGCCCAATTCTCCGCCCTGTCCAAGACCTTTTCTAACTTGTCCCCATACAGCGCGCGCAATAGCTTTTATACTAAAACCGCGATGATTGTAAAAATCGGGATCTTCACGCGAAAGAACTGCATGAATTAAATGCAGGGGCAGCTCACTGAGAGAAACAAGCTCCCTTTTTTCATCGGAAGTAAATTCTGTGATAAGCTCACCGTTGATATCCAACAGCCTTGTCGGAAGAGCAGGCGCGAGATCGGTAAAATTTTCTACATTTTTTTCGTTTGCGGTCATTGCGAGAGAGAGCCCAAGTCCTATTCCCATGAAAATAACCGCCACAATGGTAATAAATACTAATAATTTGGAAACAATAGAGGAAATAAAGCCGCTTCCGTTGGAAATACCCATAATATGGAAGCATATAGCAAAAATACGGGTCTGTCAAGGGAAGAAGTTGTTTAGGGGACTGTTTATAGAAGAAACTATCAAATTTCCTTACTCTTTCTATATAATTTCCTAAGCTCAAACAAGATCATTAAGCCTGTAACAACAAACGCGAAGCCGTCAGCGACAGGAGCGGCGGCTACTACGCCCCAAAGACCCCAGAATTTGCCAAAGATGAGGATACAGGGAATGAAAGCGATGCACTGCCGTAAAAGGGAAAGAAAAATCGATGTTTTTGGGCGTCCTGTTACAACAAAGAAATTGGTTGACACTATCTGGAAACCGGCGAGAGGTATTAAAAGCATCATTATCCTCATGGCGCGGGGCGCAAATTCCATTAATGCGTCGCTTCCATTCGGCGCGAAGAGCCTAACAAGCTGAACAGAAAAAATCTGTACAATTACAAAGCCCGCGATGCAAATTATTGTAGCGGCGGAAATTGCGCCGATATATGCGCGTAACACACGGCGGTAGAATTTCGCGCCGTAATTGTAACCCAGTATCGGCTGCGCTCCCTGATTAATACCGAACACAGGCATAAGAATCAGCATTAGAATCGCGCCGACTATGCTCATTCCGGAGAGCGCAACAGCGTCTCCGTTTTCTACGCCCAAAGCGGCTGCTCCGTACCAACCCGCGCTTTTATTATTTAAAAGCTGCACAATAGAAATTAATAATTGCAGTAAAAATTGCGCTGAGCCAAAAGCCATAATTTGTTTAACAATCGCAGGTTTTGGTTTTAAGAAACGGAAATTAAGCCTTACCACAGCTTTCTTGCTTAAAATAAATCTTAATATGTAAGCCGTAGAACAGCCTTGAGCGGCAACAGTTGCCCATGCCGCGCCTTCGACACCCCATTTAAACCACACAATAAAAATTGCGTCAAATATGATATTAAGAACCGCTCCAAGAATCATGGAAACCATTGTAACGCCGGGGAAGCCCTGCGCTCTTGTACAATGCGACAAACCAAAACTTACAAGAAAAAATACAGAGCCGTAGAGTGTTACGCGAAAATATTCCTTTGCGTATCCTATCGCCTCGCTGCCCTCTTTCGCGCCCATTGTCGAAATAATAGGATCAAGAAAAATGAGCCCTAAAACTGTCATTAAAATTCCTGTGCCTATTAATAAAAAGAAACAATGATCAAGCGCGTTTTCAGCGTCACGCCGCTTACCCTGCCCCAGCCTCATTGAGATCATGTTTGCTGTTCCAATGCCGAATAACATTGCAAGAGCCATACCAATCGTCATGAGCGGCAGCACAAGCGAAAGACCGCCAAGAGCTATTTCATTAACGGCTTGCCCAACAAATATTCGATCAACAAAATTATAGAGCGCGTTAACAAGCATTCCTGTTATCGCAGGTATTGAAAATTTAAAAAGCAATTTGCTTACAGGTTCAGTGCCGATTTTATTCGCGGCATCAGATTGAGCTTTTTTGCTTAATTCTTCGTTTACTTCTTTTATATCGGACATATATCCTTTTCCTTATTCCTAATTTATTATTTTACCGTCACTGCCCATATGCGCAATTCATGCGAAGCCCAATGAACAATTAACAGGCGCAGGCAGTCATAAGCGCATAATTCATTATCGATAACCGCTTCGGAAAAAACAGATTTAACAATTTCTCCCACTCTTGCATTCTCATTCGGGAACTCCAAAATCCATCGTGAGAATTTTGCGCCGTCGTTCTTTTTTATAAATTCATCAACAGCGTTTTGAAACTTTTCAGCATACGATGCAATAAAAGAAGCCGTAAATTTTGCCTTCTTTTTGCTTATTGCCTTTGTAACAAATTCAAATGCGGCTTCTGTTTCGTCTATTGCAAGAGTTGCAGCCAGCGTATTTTGCGTAACAAGTTCCGCCGCGGAATAACGCGCTAAAATTTTATAAAACTTTTTTTGCGTGTCTATTATTGCCGCAATCGCGAGAATTACCTCGTCTCTCAAATACTGAGGAAGATTGCTTCCGCGAAGCATATCCAATAAAACATGAATCGATTCGCTGTTACGGTACATGCCAAGAGCTTCGGCTCCCATTATCCGCAGCCGCGGATTTTGTTCGCTTAAAATAATTTTTTCAATCTCGGGGCGGAATTCCGCATCTTTCATTTTTGCAAGAGCGATAATTGCCTCGCCTGCAAGCATATAATCATCAGATGCGGAAAGTTCCCTTAGCATCGGAATTGCTTCTTTACAATTATGCTTTCCCAAAATACGCGCAGAAATATACGCTGTTGTAAAAGGATTATTTTCTATGTCGTGTATAAGCGCCTTTTCTGCGCTATGGTTTAACCTGTGCAGTTTTTCAAGAGCTCTTATTGCCTCTGTGCGCGTAGCAAGTTTCGGAGAACGAGCGCGTTCCAAAAGACCGTCAATTGCAAGATGAGAAGGCGTATCGTGCAGCTCTCCCAGCACCTGACTTTCTTCCTGTGAATCCTGCGCTTTGTTTAATTTATCGAGTAAGCTGATCGCGCGAAGATCCCTAAAAGAAAAAATAACTTCAAGCGCGTTTGTTAATGGAAGGGAACCCAATGATTTCATCTTTCCCTGTTTTGCCAGCGCAATAACAATCATCGCTATCATAATCAAAAATAAAATCTTAAAGGCAATAAAAGGAGATATTCCTATCAACAGCAGAAAGTCTACTAAAAGCCCGGCAAGAAATGTTCCAGTTGCTCCCGCTATTCCCAAAGTAAAGAAATAGAGGATTCCCATGTCAAGCATTTTATCCTGAGGAATTAATCCCAGGAAATAAGTCTGCGCAATTCCTTCAGATCCAAGAAAACCGAAGTTCAGCATAAAGAATAAAAAAACCATAAAAAGAATTGAACCTGTTACGTTTTCAACGATGGACTGCGGAAAAAAGATTACAGGAATTACACTGACAAGACCAAGAATAACGCTGACAAGGAAAAGCGGTTTTGCTCCAAGGCGATCAACAAGAAACCTAACTATTAAACCTGCCATTAAATGTCCAAGTCCGCCGAAAACAGCATAAAGAGAAATTAAACCGTCGTTATGCATAAAAACTTCGCGGGCATAAACAACAACAAATGTTCGCGTAACTCCGGACACAAGAACAACGAGAAATAAAATTAATAAAAAATTCTGCAATGTATTTTCGCCTGATGCTTTTGCATCGGCTTTAACGTCAGTTTTTATTTTTTTTGGAAAAACTTCATTAAAAATCTCTCTGAGCTTCATTCCATGACCTTCTTTGGAACGCTCAGGCTCAGGAACTTTTTTTATCGCAGTCCCGGAAATAATACCCGCGATAACACCTGCTCCCAGTAAAATGGAAAAAATAAAAATAGGCGGTTCCATACCAAGCACCATGGCGATTAAAAAACTGCCGAACATTGCAATCGAACTATTTATAATTTGTATCTGCGTCATGTAACTTCCGCGATCTGGACCGGACGCCAGCAAACTTAAAACAGGATTATTGCCTATCATTCCAACGCCGCGGAATAAATGAAACAAAAGCACGCCAAGCATTATTAATAAGAGAGCGGTTTTTCTGTAACCTGCGTAATCAAAAAAAGGAGCCGCCGCTGCCAGCAGCATGCAAATTGACCTTGCTGTCCATGTAAAACTAAAAATCCCGATTATCGAAAAGCGCTTTGCAAGCATTTTGCCCAGCGGAAGTAAAAACAGAGAGAGATAGAAAGTCGCGCCCATAAGCCCGATATATGTTGAGTTGGCGCCCAGTCTTAGGGCAAAAAGAGTTATAATAATTCCTACCAGTAAATTCCATGAAATAGCATTAAATACATTGAAATAATTGTATGTTTCACGCGCTTTACTCAATCTGTAGGGAGATAATTGCGCCATATAATTTAACTCTAACAGTGCGCAGAATAAAAAACAAGTATTGCATTTTATTTAAAATAACTGTATAGATTATCTATGATAAAAGAAGCGATTATTCAGGCTGCAAAGAGAGAAAATCTGTCTTTTGAATGTGCCGAAGCTGTAATGAACGAAATAATGGAAGGCAAAGCAAGCGAAATACAAATGGCTGCCTACCTTGCGGCAATGTCTGTAAAAGGCGAAACGATTGACGAAATCACCGCTTCTGCCACAGGTATGCGCAAGCATTGCACAAGAATCCTGCACGACATGGAAGTTTTGGAAATTGTCGGTACTGGCGGAGACCATTCCAATTCTTTTAATATCTCAACTACTTCCGCGCTTGTTATTTCCGCGGCAGGGATTCCCGTAGCAAAGCACGGTAACCGCGCATCAACAAGCAGAACCGGCTCTGCGGACGTGCTTGAAGCTCTCGGCGTTGACATCACCATTTCGCCTGAACACAGTTTGCATTTGTTAAAAACAATTAACATTTGTTTTTTATTCGCGCAGAATTATCATATATCGATGAAGTATGTCGCGCCTGTCCGCCGCGAACTTGGCATCCGCACAATTTTTAATATACTTGGTCCGTTAGTAAATCCGGCAGGCGCAAACATGGAACTCCTTGGCGTGTATGAGCCTGAGCTTATCGAACCTATGGCAAAAGTTTTATGCAATCTCGGCGTTAAAAGCGGCATGGTTGTTTACGGTCAGGACGGCTTGGACGAAATTTCCATGGGTGCGCCGACAACTGTCTGCGAGCTGCGCAATGGTTTTATTAAAACCTACGAAATCACTCCCGAGCAATTCGGCTTTGAACGCTGCACGAGGGACGATCTTCGCGGCGGCACTCCTGCCGAAAACGCAGAAATTACCAAAAGCATTCTTGGCGGCGAAAAAACTCCAAGACGCAGCGCGGTACTTTTAAATTCTGCAGCGGCGATCCACATTGCCAAACCGGAAATTGAAATTAAAGAAGCGATTAAAATGGCAGCCGAGGCAATTGATTCCGGCAAGGCGAAAAAGCAGCTTGAACAGTTTGTTGAATTGTCGCAGAAGAAAGATTTAGTTTAACCATGAAAAACCCGCCTGCAATACTTGGTAAAATCGCGGAAAGCACGATAAAGCGCGTGGAAGATGCGAAAAAAAGAATTTCATCTGAATCTCTAATTAACTCCGCGCGCTCCGTGGCAAAAAATAATAAATTATCATTCCAAAAAACTCTCGCAGCTCCAGGTTTATCATTCATCTGCGAGGTGAAAAAAGCGTCGCCTTCAAAGGGTGTTATATCCCCAGATTTTCCGTGGATGCAGATTGCCAAGGAGTACGAGGAAGGCGGCGCGGCTGCCATTTCTGTTCTTACAGAGCCCGAGTTTTTTTTAGGAAGCGATCAATATTTACGCGAAATATCTGCCGCCGTAAAAATTCCAACGCTGCGAAAAGATTTTATTATCGATGTGTACCAAATCTATGAAGCAAAATTATGGGGAGCGGGCGCGGTTCTTTTAATCAGCGCACTCCTTGAGCCGCTGACGCTATCAGGTTTTATTTCTGTCGCCGACGATCTTGAACTTGATTGCCTTGTTGAAATACACAATGAACGGGAAGCGGATGAGGCAATAAGCGCCGGTGCGCGTATAATCGGTATTAATAACCGCGACCTTACAACCTTTAATGTTGACACGGGGTTAAGCTCCCGGCTGCGAAAACAAATCCCTGCAGGTATTCTGACTGTCGCGGAAAGCGGGATAAATTCTGCAGACGGTATCCGCGAAATAAAAGACACAGGCGTTGATGCTGTTTTAATCGGCGAAAGCCTTATGCGAAGCGCCGATAGAATTAAGTTTTTAAAAGAGCTTATATCCGCATGATTAATTAATTATCATGCTGCGAAACAATATCTTTTGCCTTCTCTAAAAACACAACTACATGTTCTTCGGAAGCTCTCATCTCGTTTACTTCCTTTGTCAATTCAGAGGAAATGGTTTCCAGCGTACTCATCTCTTTATAAATAAATTCGCCTTTGTCATGAATCAAACCTGAACCGTCCTGCACTTCCTTGCTTGTTGTTTGTACCAATTCCAGATCTTTTAGAACCTTGCCTCCGTCATCGGCATGTTCTTCTACAGCCTTGTTTACTTCGCCGAAGGAAATTCCTATTTGTTTAATTCCGGAAAATATTTTATCCATTGATTCGACAGTAGTATGCGAAACCCTGCTTATTTGATTAATAACCGTTTCCATGTTTTTTATCTCAGCGGTAATCGCTACAGATTCATTTGATGAAAGCTCGGCAAGTTTGCGTACTTCTCCGGCGACTACGGCAAAACCTCTGCCCGCTTCTCCAGCATGAGCAGCTTCAATAGCCGCATTCATGGCAAGAAGATTTGTCTGGCTTGCAATTCCTGCAATCGTTTTATTTGCCTTATTCAATGATACCGACTGTTCTTCTATTTGCTTTATATCTTCTGTAAGCTGAACAAGCATCTTGTGCCCCGATTCTGAAGATTCCATAAGAGCATCCGCAGTTTTTCTCGTATCCAGAGCGATAGAACGCACAACATCAACATTGGCAACCATTTCTTGAATCGCAGTTGAAGATTTAGCGATTGAATCAGCCTGCGAATGAACTATATCCCGGAAAGAGCCAACCTGTTTATAAATATCATGCGCAGAGCCTGACGCGCTTTGCATGGATGTCATTTGGGTATTAACTTTTCTTTCCATCTCATCAATATGTTTTCTTATTTTTTCTATCGCGTCAAACGATTCAACAACAACTTCATTAAGCTGTTTATTTTTATCGTTGCTTGCGTTTAAATGTTTCTTGTTTGTTTCATCCATTTGATTTCTAAGCGTAGTTTCGGCTTCGATCATCGAATAGAAAAGATTAAGGCGGCGCTTGCTGGCAAGACCTGTGATTGTGCTGGTTATCAATATTCCCAAAAAACGAAACGCCTCATAGAATAAAGGAAACCGGACAGGATAATCTTCGCCTTCAAACGTAAATGAATGAG
>Ga0209755_10004739_pt1 | contig 15900 bp, 19 predicted proteins | sample TergutCo191P1_FD_187301 | JGI IMG/M metagenome (GOLD analysis project Ga0209755, IMG submission 187301) | Cornitermes sp. P1 segment gut microbial communities from Petit-Saut dam, French Guiana - Co191P1 (SPAdes) (version 2) | ecosystem: Host-associated > Arthropoda: Insects > Digestive system... | reverse complement strand
CCAATTATGCCGCTTATTTCCTGAACTGATTTTTTTAAGATGCCTGCTCTATCTGGTGAAACTGATGATATGTATTCGTCAAATAATTTTATGAACTTCTCATCACCATTACTTGACTCTCCTGTTCTTGCGTGTTCCTTTGCAAGCTCTTCTATATCTTTTAAAATTTCTGCATCACTTCTTGTAGGCGTGGTTTTTGTATGTATATATCCTGGACAGTTCACATTGCCTGTTTCCTTTATCTCTTTGAATGGGTCATAATCTGTAAAGGTGAAATCTCTGCTTTTGTCTGCTTTTGATGTGCTGCTTGCTTTTGGTATATCCTCATCTATGTTGGGGATTACAAAAGGAATGACATTTTGCGATGTTTTTTTGACAACATCATAACCGCCCTGGGCGTTTGCGATAACATAATCGCTTATCTTATCCATAATAACCTCGTTTTAATATGTTTATTCCGTTCATGTTTACGCTAATACATTATACATGCTTGGGTATGCACTTGGGTTATACGCTGCCCATTGCGAATACCAGTGGGGGGCTGATTTTACGGTTTCCGTATATGGTATCTGCCCATTTTTTGCTTCGTATTCTTTCATAGCGTTTATATAAATCACTCCAAACTTTGAAGACCTTTCCATTTCTGCTTTTGTGAGGTATTCGCTGGCCCAAACTCCGTCACTGTTGCGTGTCATTAGCGTTTGGTTAAAATCTCCTTTAATGGTATCTCCTCTTCCGTTGAAATTTTCATAAGCGGCTTTGCGGTCTGGCGATACAACAGATATATATTCAAATCGTAATTTTGCAACTTCCATTGCTCCTGCATGAATTCCTTTTCCTGCATCGCCCATTTTCATTCCTCTGTCTGCGTCTGCAAATACCAAAGCTCGTATGGCTTCTTCAAATTCTTCTTCTGTCATTTTGACGTTTTTGCTTGGAATGCGATTCCAGTCTGGTTGGAGTTGCGCACTTTTAGGTATATTGGGCTGAATAATATCGTCTAGGGCTTCGCCCTTGTTTTTCTTTGATTTATTTTTACGAAGCTCTTCAAGCAAAAGCATAAGTGCAGGGTCCATTGAATTCAAAGTTACTCTCATATAGATAATCTCCTTTTTAAGCCGTTTCGTTTATGAAATTGCCCCTTACAGAACCTTTAGAATTGACTTCTTCTTTATAAGTCTCATTATATACTTTTAAAAGTTCAGCTCTACGCAGACCCTCTTTTTCTGTCCCGTCCATTGTAATAGATAATTGCCCTGCGCTATGTATGCTACTAAAGAGCATTACTACATCTCCACTGTTGTCTTTAATATGTGCAAATGTCACTTCGCTATTTCCATTAACATAAGCATCATAATTAGCACCCATCATATTAAATGTTCCGCCTGGCATACCTTTTTCCATGCAATTACTAGCACTAGTTCGTGTTTCATTGTTGCCGCTTGTTGTCTTGCTCTTACTCTTCACATATTCCTCTCCTCCAAGCATTTCCAGTAATTTGCCTATCTGGTCAAAATTATTTATCTGGTCAAAATCTTCTTTTTTTTCTTTGTTTTTGCGCAAATTGGATATTTCTATGTTTCTATTCATTTCACTCACTGTATTTTTTAAGATACTCTCCCTATCCGGCGAAACAGGAGAAGTCCATTCTTTTATTAAGCTTTCAAATTCATAGTCGTGCAATTGGTCAGTGCCATTTTTTGCGTGTTTTTTTGCCAACTCTATCATATCTTTTTTTATTTCGTCTTCACTTCTCGTAAGCTCGGTTTTTGTATAAATCCAACTTGGAAAACTAACGGTGCCTGTTGCAGCCATATCTTTGAATGGGTCATAGGCTTTGACTTTAAATGGGTCATTGCTTGTATTGCTAACCGTATTGCTATTCGTGCTTTTGGGCTTTTGTTCTGGAATTGCGGTAGAAACAGCAGATGTTTTTGCTTTGTTGAGCGAAACGCCATAACCGCTATAATTATATGAGGATCCGTAGCTGCCTATATTCATAAAAACTCCGTTTGAGTGTGTTTAAGTATATACGCAAAAATTGTGCCATTTTTGGCGAAATTTGCTTGGAAACGGTGTTTTTTATGCGGCTAAGTAGCTGGAATTTATAGACATAGCGCATCTTCGTCAATGCCTGAGCCTCCCTCAGGAATAGCTTCTCTATAAAGTTCAACAGCAATTAGCTTATAGTTTTCTGTCAATTCGGCAATTTCTTTAGCCGTCATTGATACCGTCCAAGACATATCTGTTTCGTAAATTATAGCTCCCGGTAGAGGCAAGTCTCTTTTGCCTCTAGCCACTTTTGCTTGATAATATTCCTGCATTTTATTTGAAGCGTCTAGCCATTCTGCATAGCTAACCCTTTCGCCGTCCACATAGTACTCGTATTCAGTTGGCCCTTGAATGCCGAGAGTGTTCACATAGTTTTCATGTATAAAAAAATCAATAATTATAACTTGTTTTTTTTCATTGCCTCCGCTTGCAATCTGCTCATCCATCCACTCTTTCACGGCATCTTCTATTCTTAGCCAATTATGATCATAAACGTTAAAGTAGTCTTTGTCGCTTTCATCGTAGTAACAGCGATCTTCAACGCAAGTTTTAGCAAGCGCTTTATCTTTGCAGCCGGCAGTCGCTGCGTTATTATCGTTGCAAGCTAAGAATGCAAACGATATTGCAATGGCGCAAATGAGTTGGTTTTTCACAGAAACCTCCGTTTTTTAATCATTCCTACCTATAATATACATTTTTTTCACAAAGATGTGATTCTGTATTGCAACTTCTAAAATGGCACGATTTTTGCGTATATAATTATAAACGTTTTAAAATGAGGTTTTTATGAACATAGATGGATACCATGCCGCAGGTAATAGCTATAGCTATGAAACAAGAAAAACATTTTCTGCTGACTCCAAGTCTTCTACGCCTGATGACATTCCCATTCCCGTCTCTACACCTGAAGCTTCCTCTAATGTTTCCCCACCTAGCTATTTCCAGAGCGAAACTTACTCAAATTTCCAAGAAGATTATCGCATGAATAGCGCATATATTCAAGTGAATGAACAGAGAAAAGATGAACTGCAAAGAATAGATGAAAGCGCAGATGAAACTGATTCTGAAGCGGATCCCGAAACGGAGAATTTTCTTGAAAAATATATGAGCGAAGGGAAAGAAGAGGAAGATGAAAAAAGCGACTCTCTTACAGATTATTTGTTAGAAGCATTAAAGGGCGAAGAGCAAGATTTGAACATTCCAGGCAATTCGTATATGAGCACTGAAGAAAAATTGGAATATTATCAGAATAAATTCCCGGAATTGTTCCCCCCAGGAACCTTTAATGCCTAATCATCGTTCAACCTATCTCCCGAAATTTTCTATATTTATAGTGATGCGTGTGGCATCAAAAGGAGATATTTTATGATCAATCTCAATTCGCCGATCAGCTCAGTAACCATCCCAAAGGTTAACACTGCAATAGCGCAGAAACAAAACGATGGCAGCTCAAATTCCAGCGGAAACGCTAGCAATGCTAGCTCTGCTTCTTCATTTGGCCCTGCCGCACGTGTTGACATAAGCGAACAAGCAATACGCATGAAGCCTGCCAGGTTTTCTGTAAGCCCAGACAGGAAGTACGATGTTTTAACGGAAGTGAGAAAGAGCGTTGCTGCACGTGAAGGAACCGCCAACAATGCCACGAAACCGAATGAGACAACAGAGGCGAAAAGCAGCAAACCAGCCCGATTTGCCGTAGATCCGAGCAGGAAGTATGATGTCTTGGAGGAAGTGAAAAAGAGCGTTGCAGCTCGTGAAGCAGCTAACGAAACAGCAAAGAATGCTGCAGTAGCAAGCTAATTTACCTAATGACACCAAGAAATTAAACGGGTTGCTATCGCATAGCCTAGCTTAGGCTGAAAGGTTGTTTTCTAAATTCTTTACCATGCTTCTTGCGTTGATAGGTTTGGACGAATTTGGGAAAGAAGAACGAATTGCCGAGTTTTGGGGAAAGGCTCTGGCCGATGGTTCGCAACGAAGAGTGTTTTTTGCAACCGATTATATGAAAGACGAAAAATCGCTCACCGCAGATGTTGCGCAGGCATTAACGCCAACCTTTTTTGGGCCGGCAGCAAGCGTTTTGATTAGGCATTGCGAATATATGCTCGCAGAAGAACAGCGGCGGCTTGCAAGTTTTTTAAGCGGAGCGCAGGGAAATTTGGCACTTGATTTTCTTGAACTCGATAAAAGAAGTACCTTGTGGAAGCTTTTGGAAAAACAAGGAGAAGTCGCGCTTTTTGCTCCTCCGAAATACGATGGCATTCAAAAGTGGGTAGCAGCCCACGTTCAAAAATATTTTAAAAGAAAAATAGAACCTGCCGCAGCGCATTACATTGCAGATGCCATTGGCGGTGATACCAAGCGCATACACAATGAAATAAAGAAAATACTAATCTACGATAGCAATATACAGGAGATAAAAATGCAGCATTGCGCGCTGTTCATAAAGCAAGACAGGGATGTTCCCGCTTATGAGCTTCAAGACCCGTTTGGATTCAGAACCCCGGCCGTATTCTTGCCCAAGTTTCGCAGAATTCTTGCAGAAGGGGGCAACGAAGCCTTTATGCCCATAATCGGCGCGCTTAGAAACCACTGCCTTACGCTTTTGCACATACAAGCCATGCGCTCAAAAAAAATATCCGACTACGAAATAATAAATAAGGTTTTGCCGCCCAATAAGGTTTTTACCTATCAAAAAAATCGGCTGCCGGAACAGAGCTCCAAGTGGAGGCTTGAAGGCCTTCAAAACGCAATTTTGCGTTTGGACGAGCTTTCTTATGGCATAAAAATGGGCTCTTACAGCGATTTGCCTGCGTTTGAACTAGCGATTTGCGGTTTGATGCTTTAATTTTTTATATATTACCAATAATGGCACAAAATGTATGCTTAGGCGTAGAAATAAGTCAAGATGAACTAAAAATCGCTCTGGTGGAACCTGGGCGCAAACATGTTATTAAGGTGGATGCGGTTTCTACTTCCGGCAATTCTATAAATGATGCTTCAATTTATGCCTCAGTGCTTAGCTCTTGGGCTCGCAGCAATTTGCTTCCGAAAGTAAGTGCGGTAGCAGTAGCTTTTCCGGCTTGCAACGGCATAATTCGCTTAGTTGACATTCCAAAAGAAACAGACAGTGCTTATGACTATGTGTATTGGGAATTTACGCATGCTACCAATTCCAAGACAGGCAACTACCAAATGGATGTGGCTTTTTATCCCAATCCTAAAAAACCCGAGCGAGCCATTGTAACGGCCATGAATAAAAAACTTATAGATTCCTTTTGCTCCGCAGAGCTTGAGAAGAGCGGTTTTAGCCCGAATTGCCTGATGGCAGACATTTGCGCTTTGCTCAACCTTTTAGAGACCTCCGAAGGTTTAGGCAGCCAGCCTAAATGCGTAGTGAAGGCAGACAGTAAATCTATTATAGCCTTTTGGGGAAACGAAACCGGCCCTCTTGCCGTAAGGCTTTTGCCGAAAGACTGCATTTCTCCAGAATCTGCAGCCGATATTTTGAAAAGCGGATTTAAAATGTTTCCAAAGGCAAAAAGAAATATTAAATTATGTGGAGAGCTTTCTGCAAATGCCGAATTTGTGGCGGGATTTGCAAAGGCAGCAAAAGAACTGAAAGAACCTGTAGAAGTGCAACTTTGGAATTCGCTTTCAAAGTTTTCACTGGAAAAGGTTGGGGATTTTTCAAAATTATCGCAGTGCATGGGCGCCATAGGCGCTACCCTGAGCTGCACATAAGGGAACAGAAAACGGAGTTTAAATGATAAAGTCCAATTTAATGCCTTCTCGCCCTAAATCGTCTGTGCCTCAGGCCATTAAGGGTAAGGGAATAAAAATCAAGTCCGGGGGGCCTAAAAAACCTCAGCAAAAGAGCAATGCGGCTAACGCTTTTTACATGCTGGTTGCTCTTGTAGTTGCAGCCGTGCTATATATGCAATTCTTTGGCGTACCGGGATTTTTGCGCGGAATTATACCGCACAGCATAATTAGCGCCTTGGGGCTAAGCGAAGAAACAGCTGCTTCACAGGTATTGCGCGAAGCCGGCGCAGTGAAATTAACCGCTCACGGCACAAGAATGGATGATCCTTCAATTCCGATTAACGGCACGGTTGAAGAGATTGTTAGAACAATGCGCCCGGATATCTATTTTAAAGACCAGATGCCAACCGTTTACAAGGAGCATGCTTTGAGCAACAGGATTCCTTACCAAAAGCAGGCTTTTCATATTATGCTCAGCACGTTTTATAAGGCAACCCCGGATGGTTTGGGTTATTTAGACCTTGCATATCAGGCTCCTAATTTTTATTTTGCTCGCGCTATGGCTCAAGATTCCCGCACTCGCAGCGCTTTTTTGAACCAGTTGAGGTCTAAAGTATTGCCAGACATGGTTGTTAGGGATTCTGCGACAACTAAAGATGGCAGCATTGAATTCAGCGTTTTGGGTAGCATTTTGCAGCCGAATTTTGCCGAGTTGAAACAAATGAATTTGATACAGGCTTCAAGAGTGAAATCGGAAATTATGGCATTGCGTACTTTAGCTGTTGCCAATCAAGTTCGCTTGGCCGGTTGGGAAAAGCCTGTTGAGGAGGAATTGGAAAATTATCGCAGAGTAGTTCTGAAAACCACTACGGAAGCGGATTATCCTTCTCTTTTGAATTTTGCGGAAGCATTGCAGAAATCCGATCTTGCCTTTGGCGTTCAGCAATTTGTTTCCAAACCTTCCGGTCCGGAAAAAATGCTGTCTGCGATAGAGTTTGTATTGTATGCTACGATGTAAGTTCTTATTATTGAGTTTCTTCTTTCTTTCCTGCAATCTGGAATTCTGGAAAGATCATTCGCCTGTAATAGCTGAGGTTGAGAATTCCCGTTTGCATATAAGTGAATTAAAAGGAACCGGAGAGTCTGGAGATTCCCTTTCCAAAGAAGAATGGATTCACCGCATAGAATTCTGGGTTAATTATGAGGTTATGCACAGAGAAGCCTTGAAAAAGGGTTTGCACAAAGATCATGCTACGCAAAGGTTAATCAAAAATGCGGAGAAAAAAATTCTGGTGGACAGGCTTAGGCTCTCTATGGATAGCACAATCACTGTGGAATCTGACAATGAGTTGTGGGAGTATTATGAAAACAACAAGGAGACATTCCGCATAGACTCGCTTTCTTACACGCCGTATCCGGAAGTAGTGGAGCAGATAAGGAGCATAATACTTTCTGAAAAGCGAACGAATAGAGAAAAAAAATGGCTGTCGGAAACCAAGAACTTGTATTCGATAGAAGTTTATCCTCAATATTTAGATTCTTTGCGGTAAGGCGGCTATATGAAAGTGATTATTCCCATTGCCGGAGCAGGACTTAGGATGCGCCCAATGACTATGAACGTGCCTAAATGCCTGCTTCCCATAGCCGGCAATACTATCTTGGGGCACATCCTGGCAAAGCTTGAGAGCCTTAGCGTTTCGGAATATATATTCGTTATAGGATACTTGGGCAAAAATGTGGAAAGCCATATAAAAACCGAATATCCGGATATATCGGCAAAATTTGTTTGGCAAAACGAGCCGCAGGGGCTAGGTGAAGCCATTAGTTTGTGCGGAGGCCTTTTAACGGATAACGAGCCTGTGCTTATAATTTTGGGTGATACCCTGTTTGACGCAGATTTCTCTTCGCTTAAAACAATTTCTGGCAATGTGCTTTACGTTCGGGAGGTTGAAGACCCAAAGCGGTTTGGCGTTGCAAAGATAAATGAAAGCGGCAAGGTTGAGCTTTTGGTTGAGAAACCACAGGAGTTTATAAGCGACAAGGCCTTAGTCGGCATTTATTTTATTTCAAGTATAGCCGAATTGAAAAAATCGTTAAGTTATTTAATAAGCAACAATATAAAAACCAGAGGCGAATTTCAGTTGACGGACGCTCTGCAAAATATGCTGAAAAACGGATGCGAGTTTACCACAGCTTCCATTATCCAGTGGCTTGACTGCGGAACTCCGGAAATACTGCTGGAGAGCAATATATGCCTGCTAAAAGAAGTTTCTCAGAAATATGAAAATTTGGAAGCCAGATTTCCGGACTGCAAGTTTGAGCAGCCATGTTTTATAGGCAGTCAAACGGAACTCAGCAACTGCAGCATAGGGCCATTCGCAAGCATAGGAAAAAACTGCAAAATAAAAGGGACAGCTATTAAGAACAGCATAATATCCAACGGAAGCGTGCTTTCCAATTCTTCCATGCGCAATTCCATTTTGGGCGAAGGCTCGTTAATAAATAATTTTTCTGGGTCGCTTTATACAGGAAATTGCTGTGTTGTTAATCCTAGCTAGCAAAAGCCCCAGAAGGGCGCAAATTCTTGAACAACTGGGGTTTGAATTCAGCGTGGAACCTCCCGGTTGCGATGAAAATATTGCCGATGTTCCCATAGAGAGCATACCAGGCGAGTTAGCTAAAAGAAAGGCTTTTGATGTATCTGCGAAGTTCAAGGACGCTTTTGTGCTCGGGAGCGACACCCTTGTTTTTTGCGAAAATGAGCTTTTAGGCAAGCCAAAAAACGGTGAAGAAGCCTTTGAGATGCTGAAAAAACTCAGAAATAGGGCGCATAAAGTGGTTAGCGGGGTTGCTCTTTGCAGGAATAATGAGCTTATTTTTGCCGATCGGTGCCAAACAGAGGTGCATTTTAGAAATTACGGCGATTTGGAAATTCTAAATTATATTTCAACGATGGAATATGCAGACAAAGCCGGTGCTTATGGAGCGCAAGGAAAAGGCGCGCGTTTTATTGAATCAATAAACGGGTGTTTTTACAACGTAATGGGACTTCCCATAGCAGTGACTTTAGAAGCTCTCGGCAGATTTAAATAAACGGAGGAACAGTGACAAAAACGGCAAAGGAACAAGAAGAAGAATTGAACATAGGCGTAAGCGAGAAGGTCGGCGATTATCTGCGCCGCGTTCGTGAAGCTCGTGGTGTTGAGTTGGAGCATTTGGCAAAAGCCATTCGCTTGAATAAAAACATACTGGAATCTATAGAAGCAAATCGCTGGAACGACTTTCCAACAGAAGCCTACTTGCGAAGCTATATGATTTCCATGTGCGAAAAGCTTTTCGTTGACAAAAACGCTGTCATTCAAAGGTTTTCGAATGATATAAATTCGCGTTTTGCGGTGTCTCAATCAAATCTTATGACCAATCCGTCTCAAGAGGAAGATTCTTCGCGCAGCAATGTTCCGAAAATAGTTATAATAGCCATTTTGGCAATTGCCTTGCTTTTGTTTTTGTCTAAGCAAATACTAGATTCTTCCGGGAACGAGCCTGCTAAGAAACCAGCCCCACCGGTTGTAGCGCCAGTTTCGATTGAGAACGAAGAAGGCGCAAGCGCAACGATTCAAGAAGAGAAAGAAGCTGTTGTTCCCGAGGTTCAGGCTGTAAATACGAATGCTATGGATACGCTTCGCTTTGAATGCATTCCTTCGTCCACGGACAACACTTGCGGAGTATCTCTTAGAAGCGTGGACTCTAAAATGTACTATTTCACAAAATTGTCAACTCGCTATATAAAGCAGAGAGATACTTCGCATATAACCGTAACCGTTCCGGAACGCACAAGATTGTTTCTCAACGGCAGCAGGCTTGAATACGGCAAGTATAATACGCTATTGTTTCATCAGGGAAAAATCGTCGGCAAATCTAACAGAGAGTTAAGGTAGTTTAATGACTCTTTACATTGTTGTGTTTTTTCTGGGCTTTATATTGGCAGTGGGTCTGCTCGCTTATGCGAGTACGCAGGTTGTGGAGCTAAACAAGAGGGCCGATGCGTTCGGCAAAAGCTTGGAAGAGCGCTATTCAAAGCCATTGTCGAGCTTGGATGAAATTATGAAACAGCCGGAGGAGAATGTTCAGAATGAGAGAAGCTAAAATTTTCAGAAAGACGGCGGAAACCGATATTGAATTATATTTGAATTTAGATTCTAAAAAACACGGAGTTGTAAAAAGCGGTAGCGCATTTTTTGATCATATGTTAAATTTATTCCAATCGCATGCAGGGATTGAGCTTGAGCTTGTATGCAAAGGTGATACGGAAATAGATTTTCATCACAGCATGGAAGATATAGCCATAGTTTTAGGGAGTGCGTTAAATCAGGCTCTCGGCGATAAAAAAGGCATTGAGCGTTTTGGTTTTTATTTTGCGCCTATGGATGAGTCGCTTGCAAGGGTAGCTTTGGATTTCAGCGGTCGCTCTGCTTATGTTTTGCATGGGAGCTTGCCAGCGAAGATCGGTGATATGGAGCGTAGCCTTTGGGAACATTTTTTCAAGAGCCTTGCGGAGAACGCAAAGATGAATTTGCACATAGAATTGCTTTACGGCCAAGACGGCCATCACTGCATGGAAGCCATTTTCAAAGCGTTTGCGAGAGCAACAGCAATGGCTATAGGCAAAGGAAAAAATGCGGATGAAATTCCGAGCACAAAAGGCGTTTTGTGATTCCCCAAAAACTTTCAAAAATAGCTGAGGATATTCGCAGCGCAGGAGGCCGTGCTTTTTTGGTCGGTGGTTTTACCAGAGATTCTTTGCTTGGGTTTAAGGGTGAGCATAGGGATTTTGATATAGAGGTTTATTCGATTGACCAGGAAAAGCTGCTGGAAATTCTTTCAAGGCACGGCAAGCCGAATTTAATAGGAAAGGCTTTTGGCGTTGTGCATTTAGCAAGGAGCGGCATTCATTACGATTTTTCTTTTCCCAGAACCGAGAGCAAAACGGGGAGTGGGCACAGGGCTTTTGATGTTCAAACGAATCCGAATTTAACTTTTGAAGAAGCTGCCAGGCGCAGAGATTTTACCATCAACGCTATGGGCATGGAACTCCCGAATTTGGAATTGGTTGATCCCTACAACGGTCGCAGAGATTTGGAGCATAAAGTTTTGCGGCATGTGAGCGAAGCTTTTGCGGAAGATTCGCTGAGAGTGCTGCGAGGCGTTCAGTTTGCGGCGCGCTTTGAGCTTAGGGCAGCAAAAGAAACCATTGAGCTTTGCAAAACTCTTTCTTTAAATGATCTGTCCAGAGAGCGGATTGAGGAAGAATTTCGCAAGTGGCTTTTAAAAGGAGTTAAGCCTTCATTTGGTCTTGATTTCTTTTGCGAAGTAGGGTTGCAAAATATGTTTGGCGAAATTAGGACAAATGGCGAAATCCTGGATTTTTTGGCAGAGCGCAGGAGCGGCTTAAATCCGCAGGAAGCGGAGGTTATCATGTTCGCTGCGCTTTTATGTTTGCCGGGCGCAAAGCCTGTTGATTTTTTGAAAAAGTGGGCTCCGGTAAATAATTTGCTGAAAAAAGTTCCGGCATTGCTTGATTCTCTTGCGTTATTGGAAAAGCGAGACTGGCGCAGATGCGCATTGAAAGCCGGAGGTTTAAAGCTCCCTGCGATGTTGAAGCAGGCGATGGGAGTTGACATTTACAACGAGGCTAAGGAAGCAGGCGAAGAGCTTGGAATTTGGGAAGTTGCTCCCGAGCCTTTTATCACAGGGCAAATGCTTTTGGACATGGGGTTAAAGCCGGGGCCCGAGCTTGGCAGAATTATAAAGCGTATTTTTGAGATGCAGTTGAGGGGCGAGGTTAAGAATAAGGAAGAGGCGATTTTCTACATTACCCCACAATGAAAATAGCGTTTCAAGGCAGGTATGGCGCATACAGCGAAAGTGCTGCTCTTCATTTATTTGGGAGAGATGTGGAAACAGTTCCTGTTGATACCTTTGAAGAATTACACAAAATTGTGCAAAACAATGAGGTGAACTACAGTATTGTTCCGATAGAAAACTCTACAGCCGGCTCTGTTCTTGAAAATTACGACTTGCTGCTCAAATACAGATTGCCGATAATCGGTGAAATAAAACTCCAAATAAATCACTGCCTAATCGCTTTGAAAGGTGAAAAAATTGAGAGCCTGGCAAAGGTCATCTCTCACCCCCAAGCTCTGGAACAATGCTCCATTTTTTTCAAGAATAATCCGCAAATAGATAAAGAGCCGTTTTTTGATACCGCCGGATCTGTTGAAAGAATTGCCAAAGAACAGTTGAAGGGCGTGGGAGGAATTGCCTCTGCTTTTGCTGCGGAGTGCTATGGGCTGGAAGTTTTGAAAAATCCGCTGGCTAATTTTCCGGGAACAAACTCCACAAGATTTTTTGCCATTCAAAAAGATCCTTTGCCAGTTGACCCTGTTTTGCACACAAAAACTTCAATAGCATTTATCGCAGAAAAAAATGTACCGGGAGCTTTGCACGCTTGCCTGGGATGCTTTGCAATGCAAGGCGTGGATTTGATTCGCATAGAGAGCCGCCCAAAAAGCGGAAGCCCGTGGGAATATGTGTTTTATGCGGATTTTGCCGGGAACCCATTGCAGCAACCTGTGGAGTTGGCTTTGCAGGAATTGAAAAAAATAGCCAAGGTTATTTTGCTCGGAAGTTATGCGAGCGGCGAGACTAGAGGAGTGGAATTTTGAAAAACATTTCTAAGGCATTGGCGCAGTTCAAGCAAGGCAAAATTCTTATAATTGCAGACAACGAAAATCGTGAAAGCGAAGGTGATTTGGTTTGCGCAGCGTCTCTTTGCACAGAAAAGCACATAAACTTTATGATCACGCATGGCAGAGGCTTGGTATGCGCACCGCTCAGCGAAGAACGAGTTGAGCAACTGCACCTTCCCATGCAAACCATGCGCAACACGAGCCGCTTTGAAACAGCCTTCACAGTCTCCGTAGAAGCCCGGGAAGGCACCACAACCGGAATCTCAGCAGCCGAGCGCGCCCATACATGCCGCACACTTGCAAACTTCTCAAAAAACGCAGACGACTTTGTTTCTCCGGGGCACATATTTCCGCTAAAGGCAAAGAAGGGCGGCACAATAGAACGCGAAGGGCACACCGAGGCAGTAATAGACTTCTGCCGCTTGGCAAAACTTCCGCAAGCCGGAGTTTTATGCGAAATCCTAAACCCAGATGGCACAATGGCGAGAATGCCACAACTTAAACAGATAGCGAAAAAATACAATTTAATGCTTATCACAGTTCAAGAAATAATAGACTGGCGCTTGGCAAATGAAAAACTTGTAGAGCGCATGGCCGCCCCGACAATTCCAACAAAATACGGCAAATTCAAGGCGATTGCATACAGAAATAAAATCAACGGCGAAGAATACGTTGCGTTTGCCACCGATGGAAAAAATGTGCGCATCCACAGCGAATGCTTAACCGGAGACGTGTTCCATTCCTTGAAATGCGATTGCGGCGAACAACTTGATTTTTCCATGAAATACATAGCGGAGAACGGCGGCGTTCTTATTTACATGCTTGGGCACGAGGGCAGGGGAATAGGGCTTTCCAATAAATTAAAGGCGTATGAATTGCAGGAGCAGGGGCTGGATACGGTTGATTCAAATTTGAAACTTGGTTTTGCCCCGGATCACAGAAGCTACGCATTCGCAGCGCAGATTTTGAAAGACCTCGGCATAAAGTCTGTGAATTTGCTCACGAATAATCCAAAAAAAATCTCCGAGCTTGAGTATTACGGAATTGAAGTTTCAAAGAGAATTCCTGTTGAAACGGAGCCCAACGCCTTCAACATAAAATATTTAACGGCAAAAAAAGAAAAAATGGGGCATATTTTACTAAATTTGCCACGCAAAAAACGCTAAATTAGCTATTCGCTTTGCTTCCGCATAGATTTACGCAGGATATGCAGTTCATAGCAAGCTTTCGAGTGCGTCTCTATAAGCGAGAAAATATTTGCAAACAACAATACGAATCCCCACGCCTCTTTACCGCAGCTCGCCATGTCATCCAGCATGGAAGGAAACGGCGGATCCTCCTTCCGCCCCTTCGCATTAACGAATCGCCGAAAGCAAATATAAAAAGCCCGGAAAGCTTCGGGCATATAATTCTCCGATGGGATGAAAACGCCGTTGCTATTCACATATTCCGCATATAGCTTGTTTTTGTCTTTTTTAATATAGCTTCCCAAAAGAGCAAGCGCTGCTTTCCAGGCAAATGTGAAACTTGCGGTGCTGTATCCGACCGTCGTATTATTCTTGTCAGACTCAAACAGTGGATATTTAATCAGGACGACAAGCAAAAGTGATGCGTATTTATGGCGATCCAAGCCTGTGCTTGAAGGGTTCAGCTTTGAACACAGCCATTTATCACCTTCGTCAAAAGATTTCTTTAAATTATTCCAGTATTTATTATTCTCTTTGTCATTAGCTTCATCATATACGAGCTTCGCTCCATGTTTATCTTTTAGGTCGTGTATGAGTGAATTTTGTGAACTAATGAACTTTTCAAAAGTTTCATTAGTTATCACAATGCACATACCTTGTTATGTCGTAGGCGCGCTTCTATGAAATCAAGAGTGTTTACATCGTGATCTGAATTGCGGAGCAGCATAAAATTGCAAAAATCCGCATCATTCTTAGTTTTATGCGCCAAGAACTCATCATTGCTGCCTTTTTTGATTCTTTTCGGCATTTGCATATCTCCTTTTGGTTATGGTCGTCTTAACGGAATATATAAAAAATTATATCAAGTTGGACAAATTAGACACTTAAGGGGGTAGCTAGTTACCCAACCCTGCAACCCCAACTCCAGATTTCTGGGTTAATTGCCATATCACTTCTCCTTAGTATGATTTAAAGAATATAGAAATTTTCTAAATTAGTCCTATCTATGGGCATTACAACCATTGCACCAAAAATCTTAGACCCCGTTCCCGGTGGCAAATACCTGGTAGATGTCATGGACTGGGTTATAAACTGGGCTAGGTCAAATTCACTGTGGCCGCTAACCTACGGCACCAGTTGCTGCGCCATAGAAATGATGTCAAGTTCAATGGCTCGCTACGATATAGCCCGTTTTGGCAGCGAGGTGTTCAGGGCAAGCCCAAGGCAAGCGGATTTATTCATAATAGCCGGAACGGTTACAAAAAAGATGGCCCCTGCAATGGTGGCTCTGTGGGAACAAATTCCCGGCCCAAAATACGCAATCGCTATGGGAGCTTGTGCCATAAGCGGCGGCCCATTTGTGTATAACAATTACAGCGTAGTTCGCGGCGCAGACCTGTTAATCCCGGTAGATGTATTTATCCCCGGTTGCCCGCCTCGCCCCGAGGCTCTGTTCCACGGAATTCTTGAACTGAGAAAAAAGATTTGCTCCACGGAATCCAGCAGAACTCCTTGGCAAGAAGGAAAAGCCAAAGAAAAAGACGATGGCGACCGCTGGGCGGCAGCAAAAGAAGCTTGGGAAGAGCTTGAAAAAATCAAAGACGAAGAGATGGTTCAAGCCAGAGCAGAATTCAAAGAAAAAAATCCCGAATACAAATCCACATTCAAGCCGACAAGGCCTCCAAAAGAAGAATTCCCTGATGTGCCATACGTTGCAACCCCTGTTGCAAACGTTGCATTGCAAGCCATACAGCAAAAATACCCATACGTCGCAGAAGATTTGTACATAAAAAAAGAAGATTGGACTCAGTTTGCAGATTTTTTAAAAACCGAATTGAATTACGATTACCTTATAGATGTCACAGCGATAGACTGGAACGATCATTTTGATGTAGTCTTGCAAGTCATGAATTTAACCGAAGGCCACAAAGTCTTTGCCCATTGCTCATTGCCACGCCCAGAAGATCCAAACGAGTTGCCGGAAATTCCCAGCATTACCGAAATTTATCCCGCAGCGGAGTGGAAGGAGCGTGAAGTCTATGATATGTTCGGTATTTCTTTTACGGGGCATCCCGATTTACGTCGCATATTTACGGAAGAGAATTTTGAAGGTTGGCCGTTGCGCAAAGATTTTGAACATCCGCACA
>Ga0209755_10004738_pt1 | contig 15906 bp, 6 predicted proteins | sample TergutCo191P1_FD_187301 | JGI IMG/M metagenome (GOLD analysis project Ga0209755, IMG submission 187301) | Cornitermes sp. P1 segment gut microbial communities from Petit-Saut dam, French Guiana - Co191P1 (SPAdes) (version 2) | ecosystem: Host-associated > Arthropoda: Insects > Digestive system >... | reverse complement strand
CGCCTGGCGCGCCGTGCAGATCCAAAATCACATACATACCGCGCTTCTTCGCCTGGGTAATCGCCCAATCCAGCCGCCTGAAACCGGGATTAACCGTAACGGCGGCGCTGCCATTGTCATTATTAATCCATTCGCCTGACTCATCGATCATAAAATTACGATACCAGAATGGGATGCGAATACTGTTTACTCCTCTTGATTTAAAAAAATCAAAATCATCGATAGTGATCCAGTTATCCTGATAGGTGTCGAACAGCTCTTGAATCTGAACTTTAGTCCAACCCCTTTCTTCCATAGCTTTGATCGTGTCAAGGTTTGCCCAGTGTCTGTCCTGTCCGTAAACAGGGCACATCCACGACTCCTGGAGCATCCACCCGCCGGTGTTGACGCCGCGCAGTACCACTTCCTGACCTTTCTGATTACGCAGATGGCCGTGCGCGTCTACCACGAGGGCATCATCCGAACCGATCCAACGGCCGGAGCCGTCGCTGTCCCCTGAAGCGCAAACGCAAAGTAAAACACAGAGCGCGGCGATGCCAATTATCGGCAGGTGTTTAATTCCCATTCAAAATCTTCCTTAGCCTTAATTAATCGGGCCCAAGGTGCCGCCGACAGGGAAACCGCTCTGGTTTGAATTGGTGAATACATTGGTGAGCGTATGGCTCTGCCCCGTTGTGTACCAATTGTACGCCGAAGACTGCTGACTCCAGCCGCTTGCCAGAGTTGTGGTTCCCGTATTGAAAGTGCGCAATGTCGTTCCCCAATGCTGTTTAATCTGTTCAAAGGTATGGCCGCTGCTTCGCGGATCAACATTTGTCTTGGTCGATCCCTGATGAATAGACCAGTTGCCCTTGTTTGCCCCTGCGACTTTATAAGTCCACATATTCCAGCTGAATTTGTTGGTGTTATAGGACGTATACGCGCTGGCCTGAATTGTATCGCCATTGTTAAACTCGCCTACATGCACGGCAACCTTCCAGTTAGTTCGCGCGTTAGCCAATTCATTGATCCTGCTGTTAAGAGCCGATGTGCTGCTGTCGTACAAGTGCATCGAGTACATCACATTGTTCCATACAACAGTTTTCCCGCTGTGACGGCTGGCAGTGTTTAATCCTCCGCTGTGCACATATTTGGGATCGGGCAGGTTCATGCTCCATATACCTTCCATCATGAGAATTTTACCGGGGTCTACAGCCCTTACTTCACGATAGAGGATGTCATAGACACGCACCGTTTCATAAACGGCTCTGACACTGTCCGCCGCCCAGTTGTTGGTTCCCGTATTATTTCCGTTGTTCTGCGGCTCGTTCAATAAATCGTAAACGGCAACAGTTGCCTCGTTTTTATAACGCCCTGCAATGGCTTTCCACAAATTAATAGCGACGTTCTGATACGCCGTATTCGTCCAGAATTCATTTTTGGCAAGCGTTCCGCTGCAATGGTTTGTCGACTGTCCGCCCGGCACTCCGTGCAGATCCAGAATGACATACATACCGCGTTTCTTTGCCTGATAAATCGCCCAGTCCAATCGTTTAAAGCCGGGGTTGTTTGTAACGGCAGTACTTCCGTTATCGCCAATCCATGTGCCGGCTTCATCCGACATAAAGTTCCTGTACCAGAATGGAATGCGCACGCTGTTTACGCCGCGCGCTTTAAAGAAATCAAAATCTTCTTCCGTGATCCAGTTGTCCTGGTATGTATCGAATAATTCCTGAATTTGAGCAGCGCTAAATCCCCTGCTTGTCATGGCATTGATGGTATCCAAATTTGCCCACGCGTTATCAGCGCCGTACACAGGACACATCCACGATTCCTGAATCAGCCAGCCGCCGAGGTTAACGCCGCGCAGTACCACTTCATTGCCCAATTGGTTTTTCACATAACCGTTTTCGTCAACATAAAGGGCATCGTTCGATCCAATCCAGCCTGCGGGAGTTGTTGTGCCGAGAGCTACAGTAACCGAACATGTCCTTGTAGCTGAATTGCCGTTTGCCATTTTTCCTTCCGTTGTTACAGTGATAGTCGCGCTGCCGTTACTTACTGCTTTTACATTGCCGTTTGAGTCAACTGTAGCAACAGCTGGATTATTGGAAGACCAGCTTACAGCCTGGTAAGTCGCGTTTGATGGCACTACTGTCGGGATTAACTGAACGGGCGCGTCCCCTATTGTCAGAGAAAGGGTTGTTTTATCCAGCGTTACACTTGTTACGTTTACTAACGCCGCGTCCGCTTCTGGAGTATTTCTTACATCAATACAGTCAATATTTACCCAGCCGCTGCCAATTACCCCTGATACCCAAATGGTATTTACTCCTGCCGTAAACGGCCCCAGGACGATCTGCCGGGTCATAAGTTTATTCCAAGCTCCGGCTCCACCAGTCTGCTGTGGCAGAGTTACAACATGATTCTTATTATTATTGAGCTTTACAACTAATTCAGCGCCATCATTACCGTTGTAGAGAATATCAACACGATAATTTCCTGCTTGAGCGACATTTACCGTATAAAACCTGATATACCCAAAATGATTTGTAGTAGTCCAGTCCCATGGCATACCGTTTGCCGCCGAGCCTGCTTTATTCAAACCAGCAGCCGCTCCGCCATTACCGCTCGGACGCGGTGTAATATGTGTTGAGTAAAAAGATTGCGGCTCTGTTCCGGCAATGGAACTAAACCAACCTTCAGATTGCGGTCTTGCGGAACCAACAATTTGCGCTGCCGCTGTATTTTCAGCTTCATACCGGGTATAGCCGCTTAGAACAGGAAGTGGTGTACTCCCGCCTGTTACAGTTGCGCCATATCCGACAATTTGGAAATATCCCGCGTCACGCGGCACAGGTAATGTCTCCGGTGTTTTCTTTACATCAATACAGTCATGATCCATCCATGTACCGCTGGCGCCATACGATCCGGATAAATAAAGCGTATTTGATCCGGCTCTAAAGGGGCCAACAACAATCTGCCTTGTAAACACATCTGACCAGTCTCTTTCGCTGCCATGATTAACTATGTCAATTCTTTGTACAGGGTTGTCATTGAGCTTTACCAATATGGTCTTGTCGTTATCACCGCTGTACATAATATTAATCTGATAGTTACCTGGCGTAGTCTTATTTATAGTGTATTGGAGATAGCCATGAGTTGTTCCGGTAGCTACCGGCCAACCTGTCTGGATATTAGCCGGCAAAGTGCCTGCCGGAATGTCTGACCATCCTTTTCCATTCGAGAATCTGCCTGCTGTGTTTTCATTCCCGCCTTTTTTTGTCGCATTTTCAGCTTCCATCCGATCAAAGTTGGCTGAATCCAATGGCAAGCCATTGCTCGCTTTTGCGGTATATCCAAAGCCAATATCCGCAAACACAGCCGGAGGCGGATTTACCGTAACCGCACAAGTTCTTGTCGCGGGTAAGCCGGTTGACAGTAACCCGACGGTAGTAGCCGTAATGGTCGCGCTTCCCTGAGCAACAGCGGTAACTACGCCGTCAGCTACAGTTGCAATTGCGGGCGCGCTGCTTGACCATGTTACATCGGTATGAGCGGCAGTAGCGGGAGCGACAGTGGCAATAAGAGTTGTCTTTGCGCCAATATCCAAAGTTACGGTTGTTCTGTCCAATGTAACGCCGGTTACTCTTGGAGCGAATGAAGCGGAAGCGCTTACGTCATAGGCAGGTATGGTGAAGGTCTTTGTTGAAGTGCCGGTGGATTCCGCGCTGACCGATAGAGCGACAAGTTCAAAGTTAATGTTGGCGGCGCTTGCAGCAGCTTCCACTTGGTAGCCTTCCAGCAAATCAAACTGTTTGGTCTGACCCGCCGCGACTGCTACGGTTTGATTCGCGCCGCTGCCGATATCCTGTATTACTTTAACATTAACCGAGCCGTTGGTGCCGGAACTTACTGTCAGCGCGTAAATGTGCGTATCGCTAAGTTTAACCGCGTTATGTTCTATTGTGTGAGTTCCCATGGGGATTATAAGCACATTGTTCGCGGTAGTAATAATAAGACTGACGCTGTTCAAATGCGTTTCGTAGAAATCAACATCAGGCACGCTGAAGGTGTAGGTATGACTGCCGCTTGACGGCGGAATGAAATGCGTATCCGCAGGTTTTCCTGCTACCGCCAAACTCACGATGGAGATGCCTGCGGGGTGGTAAATATCCACGTTGGCAGTTAGGGTTCTGGTACTGACAAAATCCGGGAAGTCCCAATCTATTACAGTAGCAAGGTCTTTATAGATATGGACTGCTTCGGTCTTACCGGCAAATCCTTTGGGGCTAGTCAACACCGCGCGGAATACATACGATCCTGTCGGAAGAGGAATAGTGCCTGTGTGTTTTTTGCCGCCTGCAAGCAAGTCAAAAGAATCCGTTCCCCAGTAAATTTTCGCGTCTGTTACATCGTCCGGGAAAGTAATTTTCCAGTCCAGAGTTCCCGTATCGCCTGCCTTGACAATCGGCCCGATGAAAACAGGCCCTATTACTTTGGTTTCGCCGTTTTCTACGGTAAAGTCGGGTATTTCACCGCTGCCGATTGGGTCTGCCGCAGCCGGAAGTTTCGCGTATAAGATACCTGTCCATGTAACACCGGCAAGCAAAGTAATGTCGCCTTTGCCGTCTGTCAGGTTCGCTGTTTTTACCCGATCTCCCGAGGGAACGGACGTATCAGTTGTGGTGAACGAAACGCTGTACACAAAGTTATCCGTATCCGCGGGGTAAACTGTCCGCATGGCGTTATTACTCACACTAAGGCGGACAACACCCATCCCGGCGGGAACATCTGCCGCGCGGGAAGAAGTCGATATGTTTAGTTCAGAGGGACAGGCAGCCATGAACAAAACGCTCAGAATAAGTACTGCCTGAATTGCAAATTTCATTAAATTAGTTTTCATAATTTTTCTCCTTTATCGCTTATGGCTGTACAGTGAATACAATTTCTTTGGAGTACTTATGTCCTCCAACCGTTACAACCACCGCTATTTCATACGCAAAACCTGGCAGCAGTCCTGTTGTATTAAGAGTATATCCTGCGTTTGAACCGACCAATTGTCCATTCAGATACCAGTCATAAATGCTGTGACCTGTCAGAGTGAGATTATACGTCTGATTTAGTGTCAGTACCGGATGACCGGCCCCGCCGGACGGAAGACCGGTAATCACAAATACCGCGTCCCTGTGGATGTCAAAGTCGATTGTTACATTAAGCGGCACATGGGTTACCTTAACGATTCTTTCGTTGGATTTTACGCCGTTGATCGTCACCCAGACTGCCGTCTCGCCCACTTCTACAGCGGTTACCACGCCGTTATCTACAGTCGCGATTGACGTGTTTCTTGTTTCCCAGACCGTTGTGCTTACAATGGCATCCGAAGGCGTCGGCGCTGGTGTTAACGCTTGCGAAGCTGTTCCCTTAGCAAGAGAGATATCTCCCGTTCCGATGGAAACTTCTGTAACGATTACGGCTGTAAAGGTTACCGTGATTGAAACATCATTTGCCGGCATTTCAAAAACTATATTTCGGTTGCGATAGCCGGGGCCGTCTGAATTGATGGTAATATCTTCCCAGCCGGCAACGCCGGTAAGGTTATTAAACTTGTAACCATGCTCAGGCTCAACGGAGATCATAACACGCTCATTTTCCTCAGCCGAAGTATGACTGCCAATAATGCCGGCATGGCCGTTACCGCCGCTTACCGCGATGCTGAGCGCGTACAAGTACCTCTCAAATTCAGCCGCAACCGTCACATTAGCGGTTGGCATGGTGAATGTCCATGTCCGTGTCAAAGCGCCGGCAGGGGAAGTGGTATCCAGCAGAGACGCGGTGGCTGCCGCATTGTCAATTGATAAGGTTCCGGTCTTGTAGCGATAGAAATTGGCATTGGGTGTAAGCGTAATGGTTACAGTATCTCCCGCCTTAACTGAAGCGGAACTGACCTGAATATTTCCGTTGGTCACATTTCCTGCGCCGCTTACGGTGTACATAACATCTTCCAGTTCTACAGAAGCGTTAATCACAAACGCGGAACCGGCAAGCGTTGCAATATTTACAGGCAGGGTAAATGTCCATGATGGACTGCTACCCGTTGGGGTTATTGGATTGCCATTGATACTGATTGCGATACTGTTGTCTTTGTACTTGTAAAGCAGAGGCTGCGGAATGGTTAAGGTAAGAGCTACCGTATCGCCCGCGATCAGATTCGCGGTCTTGTCGGCAGTCAACGTACCTGCTGCGGAGATGCCTGTAACGCTTGTATTAACAGTAAATATCCGCTCGAATTCGGCGGTGACATTCACAGCGCCGCTGCCGGCAGGCCCAGGCATGGCGAATGTATATGTCCATATGTGGTTATCACTGGTTTCCGGCTGCGTAGTTACTGTAACATCAGTAATGGTCAACGATCCGCTTTTATATCTCCAGTTATCAGAAGCTGTAAGGATAACGGTAACATTAAAACCAATTGCCTGATCCTGCGCGTTGCCTTGAATTGCAATCGTACCGCCGCTAACTGTCGCTGTAGTTATTTGGCGCCTTGGTATGCTGACATCGACAAATTCTACGGAAATGGTAACATTACCGGCAGGCATAACAAAAGAGACCGGAATGTCGTCTTCATAATTTATAACCGCATGATGAGTTGAATTAAACACCACCTCGATGCTGCCAAATCTATAATTCGGATCCGTTGTAATTGTCAGCGGGATAATATCACCTGTCATCATTGTTGCCTGATTAAAACCACCCGTAATAGCAGCGGTTCCGCCTGCCGAAACATTAAATTGGGCTGTACGATAAATCGGAGTAAGAGACGCGGAAATTGTCACAGGATAACGGGGCATTTCAAATGTCCATTTATAAGTTTCATCCGGGACAGGGACAGGGGTCAGACTTCCGCCTCCGCCTGTTTCAGCAATCGTCAGGCTGACAAAATCATACCTGTCGGGATTATGAGCCAGAGTAACAGTCACCGGGGTACCAGCCATTACATTTCCTGACGGACTGGTACTGAGCGTACCTTCCGTGGGCGTGGTCACAGTAATCGCGCTAACAGGGATTGCTGAGAATACCGCGCTGACATTCACAGCACCGGCAGTCATGTTAAAGGTATGGGTATTTCCGCTAACGGTCGCGCCTGTAACAGTAAACGAGGTTACCTCGAAAGTTTCTACGGGGTTTGCTGTTACGGTAATATTCTGCTCATTGCCAAGCAGATAGAATGTTTTATTTTCATTTGCCTGAACAGTAGTCGTATTATTTGTAAAACCAACTCCGCTAATGTCAACTTTTACACTGCCGTTTGCGCCCGCGGTCACATTCAAAGGATAAAGTGTAATGGCAGGAATTTCGGCTGTATCATCTGTAACATTAAGAAAGGGAATTACGGCGGTAGTAAGTGTGGTATTTCCTGTGTGAATAGTCAGGTATACGTTATCTATTACATTAACACCGCGTTTTACAGGAAGTGAGAAACTGTACGTACCCGCGACGTCACCTGTTCCGGTAACCGGCAGGTAATCTTCAGCATGGAGTATTACAGATTCAACTGCGTCAGCAGGATTAACAGCAACCGTAACATCAACTTCACGGACATCGAAGAACATCTCGTCGGTGAACACCCATGTTCCCGCGTGAGTGGTAAGAGTGGGATAAATGTGGACAATGACAAAATCGCCCGCTACCCGCACCTGATCATCCTCATAAGCCGTCAGGTCTATCCAAAAACGGTAGGAACCGGGCGGAAGGGAGAGTGGGTATTCGTCAAGAGGATCTTTCAGACTGATTGGAGAAAATTGTTCACCCTCAAAGCTGATGTAAACAAGGGCAAATTCAACCTTGGGAGGAAAAGTGATATCCCATTCAAGGAAACCGTTCTCTTCGCCAAACGGCCTAATCAGCACAAAAACATTATTGATTGTTTCTGTAAGACGGGATGAACTTAAGGTAACCGGATCTAAAACAGCCTGACCAACCAGAACATCGTCCAGATACGCGTTAACAGTAATTTTCCATTCGGCGAACGGGAGTTCCTGCTTAAGCGCGTTGTTCGTAAGCGGCACATCTTCAACATCGGCTATTACAGCGCTTGTGGAAAACGTCGCTTTAAATGTAAATTGACCGCCTTTTATTTCATCGGGCACAACCGCGCGTGAAGCAGGGTCAAACATATTCAGGTTGATAACACCTTTACCTTCAGGAACAGAGCTGAACGAGCCGTCAAATTCACCGGCGCAAGCGGACAGCAATAAAGCTCCAACGCATAAAAAAGCTATTAAATATGAACGTATATTTTTCATTTTATTCCTCCTCGTCCGTTACAGTGAAGTCAAGCTTTTTGGAATATTCAAGTCCGTTGACTTCTACTACTACTGTCAGGAAGTTGAGTCCTTCCTTTAAACCGGAAAGATCAAGAGCGAATGTTTTGCCAGGCTCCTGATGAGCGCCGTTCAAAAACCATAAAGCGGTATCAAAGTCTTGGATAGTGATATTTACAATACCAAGGCTTTTATCCAGAACAGGCAGCCAGCCTTCAACTTCGATTCCCTGCCCGTTTATAACAATTATGTTGATGTTTATATCGCCTGTTGTGGGAGGAGTATTATCGGGATTAACGGTAATTGTAAAATTCCGGCTATACTCAGCTTTATTCGCGCCTGCTCCGGCAATTGACGCTTTCACGACAACAATGCCTTCTTCCATGGCATTTAGAATATTGGTTCCATCAGTAATAGACGATGAAGCAGTGGTTTGATCAGCAACGACCGTCCAGACAATGGGCGATTTTACAGTGGCGTTTGACGGCTCTACCGTTCCATTCAGTGTCAATGGAGTTCCCGCAGTCATGCTCGTAGCTACGCCGGTGATGTTGGTAACCGGAACGAAAGTTTCCACCGGATCGGGTTTGGGCTTTGTACCGCCGCCGCTTGACGGCTCTTTACATGCCGCAAACGAAATCATTACTGCGAAGGCTAGTGAAATAATGCCAAACAGTAAACGGAATACCGCTCTTTGCTTTGGCTCCTTGTTTATGAGCTGTTTTCTCATAACTTCCTCCTTGTGTTTATTTAAATATTTATTAGTTTTTCATCCGATACCGAACCAGGCCGGCCGACCAGGGGAAAATCGCTTTTTCCAAAAAAATCATCCTTTTTTTCCAATGTGTTGTATTTCTAATATAACGCTGAAATTACCAAAAAACATGATTTTAAAGAAGAATTATGGCTTTTCTGAAACTACTTTAGCTTTCCCCCCTCACCCTATATACTTAAAAAATGCTGAATGAAGGTGCACTGGTTATTTACAAAGGTAAGCCTGCCATAGTAAAAGACCGAGCAGACGGAAAAATTACAATCTCTCTACAAACCAAAGAACAGGTCAAAGTCCGGGATAAGGATATCGAACTCATACATCCCGGTCCCGTAAAAGATTTTAAACAGATTGAGGAGAAAACTTCCGAGCCCGCAATTCGTGAAGCATGGGAACTTCTTTTAGATGATGAAGAGGGAAAACCGCCTTCGTTGAAAGAACTGGCTTCCCTCATCGGCGGCGAATATACTCCTGCTTCAGCTTATGCGGTCTTTTGCGCGGTAAAAGACGGGCTTTATTTTTCCGGAACAATTGACGCGATTTCTATTCGGCAAAAAGACGAGGTAACGGCGGAGGAAGAAAAACGAAATGAAAAGCTTCGCGGAGCGCAAGAGCGCGATCAGTTTATTCAACGATTAAAATCATATTCTAAAAAACCTCAGGAGAATCATTTTCTGCCAATTGATTCGCGGTATATTCAGGATGTGGAGGCGCTTGCCTACGGTAAATCACCGAAGAGCAAAACGATGAAAGAGCTTGGACTTAGCGAAACTCCGGAAGACGCTCATGCGCTCCTTTTAAAAACCGGTTTCTGGACAAGCGCGATTAATCCCCATCCCGGCAGGTTCGGCCTTCCCGTGCACAGCGCGGAAATTTGTCCTGAAGAGCCGGAGCATGAAGAGCGGATTGATCTCTGCCGTCTCGCCGCGTTCGCAATCGACAACGCATGGAGCGATGACCCCGACGATGCCGTCTCAATTGAAAAAAACGCTGATGGCAAAAACACGCTTTATGTTCACATTGCGGATCCGGCGGCGTCAATCACTTTTAACTGCCCCGCCGAAAAAGAAGCCCGCGACAGGGGCGTAACACTCTACCTTCCCGAAGGCGCTTCAAGGATGCTGGCGCCGCAAGCTCTGCCGATGTACGCGTTGGGTCTTTCCGAAAAGTCGCTGGCTCTTACATTTAAAATAATAATTAATGAAGACGGAAATATCGACACTACGGAAATATTCCCGTCGGTTGTAAAAGTAAAGCGGATTACTTATGAAGAAGCGGACGCGCAGATGGAAAATTCCGCGCGTTCCGAAGAGGCGGCTTCGCAGGATACCGATGAGCTGCGCGCAATTTATAATTTAACAAAACTTATTTACAAAAGGCGCATGTCGCAGGGGGCTGTGGATATTGAATTGCCTGATGTTCACATCTTTTTCAAAGACGGAAACATTAAGATAGAACCTGTTAAATCCTGCCGTTCGTCGGTGCTTGTCAGGGAGTGCATGATCACGGCGGGAGAGGGAGCGGGAACGTGGGCCGCGGAAAGAGGGCTTGCGTTTCCTTACATAAGCCAGGAAGTGGAACTGCAGAGAGAGATTGAAGAAGGGCTTGCCGGCTCCTGGCAATTACGCAAATGTATGAGGCCGCGAATCCTTTCAACAAAACCGGGTCAGCATCAGGGGCTGGGGCTGGATACTTATACGCAGGTAACAAGCCCGCTGCGCCGTTATACAGACCTTCTGGCGCATATGCAGATACGCGCTTTCCTTAAGGGCGCCCCCGCGTTAAGCGTAGACGAAGTCTCCGCGAGGCTCGGCTTCAGCGAAGCGGCCGCGCTTGCGGCTGTACAGGCGGAACGCGCCTCGGAAAATCACTGGCTCATGGTTTATCTGTCTGATAAAAAAGATTCAGAGTGGGACGCGGTCGTAGTTGACAATAAAGGCAGCCGAATTCAGGTAATAATACCTTCCCTCGCGCTGGAAACCCAGGTTTCATTGCAAAAAAAAGTCTTACCGAACGAGAATATAAAGTTAATTCTAAAATCAATAAATATTCCCCGCGCTGAAGCGGTTTTTATTCCAAAAAATTAAACCCGCGCACATTCAAATTGACTAATATCAGATTGAGGATTATCATTATAGTATAAATGATAAAATTCTCTGGTATTAAAGCAAAAACTGTAATTTACACAATAATTCCGGTTATAGTCAGCTTTATAATAATAAGTACTATTTTATTTTTTTCACTTTTCAATGCCTATCAAAATACGGCAAAAGCTGAATTTAACAATATAGTCAAGAAACACACAAAAATATTTGAAAATAAAATCAGCGGCGTAATTGATTATTTATCATTTGTATCCAGTGTCCTGGAATTTCAAATCGCCGAAAATGAGACAGACAGGGAATCTCTGCAGAAACTGCTTTCAATTATATTTCATAATAACAGCGATATTGACGGATCCAGCATTTATTTTGAGCCCGATATGTATGACGGTAAAGACGCCGAATACAGAGGCACTTTATTCGGAACCGGCCTTTCGGGAAGAATTTGCTTTTATTACAGCCGAATCGGCGAAGATGTTTCTTACTCGGCGGAAGCGCTGGAAAACGAGGAAGAGTTTTCCCTGCCGCTTTATTTAAAAGTAAAAAACTCAAATATGCCGATTTATACCGATCCTTTCGATGTTACCATAGACGATGAAAAAATTTTTATGTTTGTAATCGCTTACCCAATTCATGGTAAAAACGGGGAGTTCATCGGCGCGATTACAGGTGATATTCATCTGAAAGAAATTTATCAGACGCTTCAAGCCGAAAAAATATACAAAACGGGCGCTGTTTTTATCACCAATGACAACGGCAGAATAATTTTCAGTTCCAAATATGAAGATATCGGCAAAACGCGTGAGGAAGCGGGGCTTGTCAGCGCGGTGCCTTCCGCGCCTCAGACTCAATATACTTCCTCAACATGGCTTGAAGAGATTCATAATAAATCCGTACACCCCGTTACGGAAGATTCACAGATAATAAAAATCAGATCTGCCCTGAACAACAAGAATACTTTTATAGCGAGAGAAACAATATTTTTCCCGCAGCTCAACAGCCGTTATTATTTTTCTGTCGTAGTTCCGCTTGATGAGGTAAACGCGGAGGGCAACAGATTATTGGTTATAGTTCTTGTAATCAGTATGTTTATTTTATTCGGCATCTCTTCAATTTTATATTTTATCGCGGGTAAAATAACAAAACCGATAATCGAATTTTCCAATGTAGCGAATAAAATAGCTCAGGGCAATTACAACATCAGAATAGAAAATGATTATCGTGATGAATTCCTGCAATTAAAAGAAACTTTAAATTTAATGACCAGCCGCATCGAAGAAAATATCAATGAATCCGAAAAATCGCTGCGTATATTAAAAAATATTTTAAACGGCATAAACGCGCTCATATATGTTATAGTTCCGGAAACATGCGAACTTCTTTTTATCAATGACGCGTTAAGAAATATGTTTAATCTGAAAGAAGAAGAGGGCATAGGACAAAGCTGTTATAAATTATTCAGAAATTCCGATACAAGATGCTCGTTCTGTCCCTGCCGCGAACTGGAAAAAAATCCCGATTCTAAAGTGATATGGGAAGAACATCATCCCGATCTGGGAAAGGATATCCGCCATATAAATTGTCTTATCGACTGGCCCGGCAAAGTTAAGGTGCTTTTGCAATACGCGTTTGACATAACAGAAGTAAAAAAAATTACGGAAGAAAAACTTTTAGCGCAGCAGGAAAAAGAGCGCGCCGAAACAACGTCGCGCATGAAATCGGTTTTCCTCGCCAGCATGAGCCACGAAATAAGAACGCCGATGCACGGTATCATCGGTTTTTCAGAGCTTGCCCTTGACGACAATATCCCGCTTAAAACAAAAAATTATCTTTCAAAAATAAAAACAAGCGCCGAGAGTCTTTTATTAATCATCAATGACATTCTTGATGTTTCAAAAGTAGAAGCCGGAAAGATGGAATTGGAAAATATTCCGTTTAATATTAACGAAGTATTTAAACTTTGCCGTATGATTTCTTCGCCGAAAGCGCAGGAAAAGGGACTTACTTTATTCTGTTACGCGGAACCTTCGGTAGGAAGGATGATAGTAGGAGATCCGACAAGGCTGCGGCAGGTGCTGTTAAATCTTATATCCAACGCGATAAAATTTACAAACAACGGCATGGTGAAAATGTTATCCGCCATTACAGCAAAAACGGATGACACAATTACAATGCACTTTGAAGTTAAAGATTCCGGGATCGGCATGACTGAAGATCAGTTAAACAGGATTTTCCAGCCGTTTATGCAGGCAGACGGCAGCACAACGCGGAAATACGGCGGAACAGGACTTGGCCTTACTATCGCGAAAAACTTAATCGACCTTATGGGCGGCTCTCTTACCGCGGAAAGCACTTTTGGTTTGGGTTCAAGATTCAGTTTTGAATTAACTTTTAAGACAATTAACAAAACCGAAAGTAATCAAGCGATAATGCCCGCGGTTTATTTTGATGAAAAGCCGATCTTTAAAGGAGAAGTTTTAATCTGCGAAGACAACGCTTTAAATCAAATGGTTATAAGCGATCATCTTTCAAAAGTAGGATTAAAATCCGTAATTGCCGTTAACGGCAGAATCGCCCTTGAACTGATAAAGAAACGAATTGAAAACAAAGAAAAACTATTTGATTTGATATTTATGGATATACATATGCCGGAGATGGACGGACTGGAAACATCAAGCGCGATTATAGGGATGGAATTAAAAATACCTATCATCGCCTTAACGGCGAATATAATGGCAAATGACAAAGACACATATTTAGAAGCCGGAATGTTGGATTGTCTGCCAAAACCGTTTGTCACTCAGGAATTATGGTCATGCCTTTTAAACTATCTTAAACCTGTAAGCAAAAAAGCGCTGAAAAAAGCTACTGACCATTTGCAGGATGAACAGATTGAAGAAGAAGAAAAGCAAATGCAATTGATAAGAGTGTTTGTGAACAGCAATCAAACTACTATCAAGGATATTAAAGACGCTCTCGGCGCGGAAGATACAAAAACAGCGCACAGGCTGGCGCATACGCTTAAAGGCGTCGCGAAATTAGTCGGGCAAAAAAAGCTGTCACAGGCGGCTCAGGCTGCGGAAGATACGATCCTAAGCGGCAATACAGAACAATTAAGCGGACAAATGAAAGTTCTGGAAAGTGAGATGGAAGCATCGCTCGCGGAATTAATTCCCCTCTGTAATCACAACAAAGAAAAAACAGGCACTTCGGACGCGGACGGATTCGTCGACAAAGAAAGCGCTTTAAAACTTCTTGAAAAACTTGATTTACTTTTAGAAGAAGATAATTTCGACAGTTTGAATCTTGTGAATGATTTAAGGATGATTCCCGGAACTGTACAGTTAATAATTTACATAGAGAATATGAAATTTAAGCAAGCGCGTGAAGCGCTTACTTCTGTCAGAAGAGAAATACTTAACATAACTTGAGATAACGTTAAGGGAGCAGTTATGAAAAAGAATAAAAAAATTCTGGTCATAGACGATGAAAAAATGAATATAATAGCTCTTGCGCATTTTCTGAAACCGGAATATGACATTATCGTATCGACGGAAAGCGTTTCCGCTCTTGAAACCGCGGAAAAACATTTGCCTGATCTTATTTTACTGGATATAATAATGCCTGACATGGACGGGTTTGAAGTCATCACCGAGCTAAAAAAATCAGAAAAAGTAAAAGATATACCGGTCATTTTTATTACCGGCATAAACAGCGAAGCCAACGAAGAACAAGGCATAGCGCTCGGCGCCGCTGATTATATATCAAAACCTTTTAACAAAACCCTTGTAAAAACAAGAATCGAAACGCAATTAGCGCTGCAAAATTACAAACGCATCGTTAAAGAAATAACAGCAAAGTAAAAAGCTCTCCGTCTAATTATCAATCGGATTCCATGACGGTAAATCATCGCCTTCATTTTCGGGAGGCGAAGGTTGAGAAGGTTGAGAGGGCTGCACAGTTTCTTCATCCGAAGAAAAATCCTCATCAAGGAACGGATTGCTGGAATGGGAAATTTGCGGTTCATTGTTGCTGCTCTGATTTTGGTTTCTTCTTGACTGAGAAGGCGCTAAAAGTTCCATCATTTCAGGCGACAATGAAGGCATCGGTTTAAGGGTATTTAACAGCGAATCATCAACAGAATACCCGGTTGAAACCTGTATTTTAGGTTGATACGGAGACGAAGCGCCGTGAATCGTGCAATGAGCGCCGGGAACAGTTCCGGCAAGGAACGGCAGCGTTACCGCGCCGTCGGTGCAATGCTGAGTTCTGATTTGTCCCGAAGTTCTGCAGACAGTCGCGTCAACAACCCCTGAGGGTCTTGAAAAATTCTTCAAAGGAAGGCCGAGATGCAATACCCGCATCATATCGCCCCAGACAGGAGCCGCGAGAGAAGCGCCGGTTTGATGCATACCAAGCGAATTTCCGGGCATATCAAAACCATACCAAATCGCTGTTGTGTAATAGGGAGTATATCCGACCGACCAGGCATCCGACCAGTTTTGAGTAGTACCGGTTTTTCCCGCGACGGGCATTCTGAATGATTTTCCGTCTTTATCTGTAAACACAAACCTGCCGTATCCCGCGCCGCCCGCAAGCGTTCCGCCTGTGGTGGCAAACTCCATAATCCTTGTCATAACATAGGCATTCTGAGGACTGACGATCTGATTTTTAGCGCCGGCCCGCTGATGCCTTTGACGCACATCTCTTTCAACATCAAACACGATTT
>Ga0209755_10004737_pt1 | contig 15906 bp, 17 predicted proteins | sample TergutCo191P1_FD_187301 | JGI IMG/M metagenome (GOLD analysis project Ga0209755, IMG submission 187301) | Cornitermes sp. P1 segment gut microbial communities from Petit-Saut dam, French Guiana - Co191P1 (SPAdes) (version 2) | ecosystem: Host-associated > Arthropoda: Insects > Digestive system... | reverse complement strand
GGGAGGAAAAAATTCTGAGGAGGAATGAATTATGTTGAAAAAATTGATTGTGATCATGGCTGTTTTAGCACTGGTCGCAGGTACAGCTTTTGCGCAGCCTAACATGGGCGGACAACTAATGATCGGTACTACTTTACTTACAGGTGAAAGTACAGAAGATTCAGACATTATGATGGGCGGACTACAGTATCATGAAGCGAAAATATCCGCGACATTCGGAGATAGTAAAGGCGGCGGTAAATTAGTTTTTACAAGCGGTACTGACAATGCATACGGCGGCGGTTTAGGCACGGGTTTCGTAAGGACCTGGGGCTTCCTGTATTGGAGACCGGTTGCGCAGTTCAGAATGCAGGTTGGCGTTAATGCCGACGGCGATTACGGCGCAGCGCAGATTTCTGGCTGGGGATTCACTGGCGAAGCGAAGAACTCTGTCGGAGCCATCAGCGATTACATGAACTGGGGCGGCGGCAATGAATGGTGGCCGTTGTGGATATTCCAGAGCGCGCTGACAAGAAAAGGTAACGCATTCTATCCAGGCACAGGCGATTTAGCCAACGTAAACTTCTCAATCTTCCCGGTAGAAGGAATGGTAGCGCACTTGATATTCCCAATCGGAGGCGGCGTTAAAGACAGCGGAGACGGAGCTGCGCAGGAAGTGCAGAACCAGCTCGCGGACTTCCATTTCAATCTTAAATATACCTTTGAAGAAGCCGGATTGTTGAACATAGCGTTTGTAGGCAAAGGTGGTCTTGGAAAAGATAAAGAAAAAGAAGAAAGCATTGGTAACCTCCATGCTTCATTCTACCTGAACGCGATTCAAGGTATGGGCATTGAACTTGGTTTGGTTTACGGTCTTCCCTGGGAAACAGAAGGTGGTTTAGCTAATGACGGTTTCTTGGGCGTAGGCGCAGGTTTCAGATTTGATGACGGCGGACCTTTCACATTCAAGTTACGTGCAAATGCCAGATTAATGGGAAAAGCAAACGACAAGGATATGAACACAGTTATTTATGCGAACATTCTTCCCTGCTACAAAATCAACAACAACGTTTGGGCATTCCTTTATGCCGGTCTTGGCATGGAAATGTTTGATAACGAAGAATTCAGCGGCTCAAGAATGGGCTGGTTTATTAACCCCTATGTATGGGTACGCGCAGCTGAAGGTCTCAGGTTCTGGTCTGGTTTGCAGATTTATCAGGACGGCAGAAGAGCCGGAAAATTTGGATCGACAGCTTCGGCTGATTCACCGGTTATCTGGAGAGTACCGTTTGGATTTAACTTCTATTTCTAAATCTGAGATAGAAGAAAAATACTCCCTGTATAGGGAGACATAAACATGAAGAGGAGACAAGTTATGTTTAAGAAAAATTTATGGATTGTAGCGCTTTTAACGGCGTTGGCGATGGTATTTGCAGGCTGCGGTGACGGTGAAAGCAAGATTCCGCCTCCCCCTCCGGCTGAAGGTGACATTGATCTCACAGACGCGGCTGATATTGCCAAACTTCTTTCCGCGACAGGATGGAATGGCAATGCCGGCGCGGATGTTTCAGTCAGCGGAAATGTTGCGCATTTTAATATTCCTTCAGGCGGAAGCACCGACAACCAGGGATTTAGACTTAATTTCCCGGAAGGAGCTGTTGGTTATTTAAGACTGGAAGTAACTTTTAAGGTTGTAGAAGTAACAACGCTCGAAGCCGGTAAGAATGCAAAAATCGGATTTAAATCCGCTATCTCTCCGGCAACAGAAGATGTTACCCCATACCCTGATCATGAAATTGTTTTCGGAACATCCGCGACTGCTATGGGTGTAGAAAAAACTCAGGTTTTCTCTCTCTCACAGCCTAACAAACTCCCCAACAATGTGTTGTTCTTTTCGCATAACAGATATGGTGATGGGGATAAACAAGGTTCCGCTCCTCCTGTCAATTACAAACTTGAAATTACCAGATTTAAGTTAGTAGGCGGTGAAGCTGAAGCATGTTGTACTGACTGCGACGCAGAGTGCGAAGACTGCGAAGCCGGAGAATGCACCGATAATTGTTACGCGGCAGGCGATGAAGACGGCGATCTTACCGGAAAATGCTGCGTGCCGGCTCAATTTAAAATTGACTGGACAGTATTTAATGCCGCAACAGGTATGACAAAAGAAGCATTAGGTTTTGAAGCCAATTGGGGCGGTTCAGAAGGCGTAACAACTTTCAATGATGAAGGTAAATATATCACTTTCAATAAAACAGGTTCAGGCTTATTCAGTTTAGCGCTTCCTGCAGGCACTACTGCGAATGATGTTGTTGTAATCCAATATGTAGCAGTCGCGGAAAAAGGCGATCCGAAACTTATTTTAAAGAAGAACGCCGGCGGCACAGATCTTATGGGTAACAATGCGTCATGGATAACAGGATCAATATATCCGACTCTTGATGTTTCAAAAACTTCTGTTTTGGCATTGGACATGAGCAAGGTTACCGATTTCGCAGGATTAACAAAACTTTCATTCCAGGAAAATATATCTACGGGTGACAAGTTTAATATTAAGATTATCAGTGTTACAAAAGAAAAATTAGCCGGTTTCAACCTTACAATTGCCGTAAGCGATACTGCGCCAAATACCGGTGTCGGAGCGGCGGCAACAGCGGCAATGAGCGGCTCTGATGTTACATTTACATGGGCGGCAGATCAAAGCGGACGAATAGGCTTTATCGCTCTTACTCCCGGACAGGAAGCAGTATTAATGGCTGCTGCCAAGCAGGGTGGTTCCATGAAGATAACCATAGCAGGATCAACAACAGATGCAACAGCTGATTATCGCTCTTGTTTAGGCAAAGTAAACGTAGCCGCCAACTGGAACGGTACCAGCTGGATTGGAGCAGCTCCTGATAAGTTTGCTAATATAGTCGGCGAAAAAGCAATTACATTCGGCGCTAATGCTATTGGTCAAATTGATAGTGATAACCCGGGAAGCCGATTGCAATATTTAATTATTCAGGCAAGAGATGGAAAAGCAAGCACAGTAACAGTTAGTTCTGTAAAAATTGATATTGTGGAACCTGCACCGCCAGCTGCTGAATAAGTCTTTAGCAACTAAACGCATCATTCACCCTTCGCGGCGAATGACGCAGTAAAAAATAAAACCGGATCTCCGCAAGGGGGTCCGGTTTTTTTGCATTTAAAGCTGACGAGTGTCCGCTAACCCATACCGCCCACACCCCTCATACCTTGACTGCTGATAAAAAAGAAGGTAATATTCCAGCATGAGAATACGTTCCTTTTTTGTTTTTTTTGCCGCTTTGTTGATTATCATGTTTGGATCTTGCGCGACTTCGGGCGCGCGTGAAAAAGAGAAAGAAATAGATTTTTCTGTAAACATGGAATCTCCGCAAATTAATATCGGGGAGGTTGAATTGCAAATGCATCTTTTTCTTGAAATAGGCGAATTAAAAAAACATACAGCGGCTGTTATTTATTTTCCAAGAGAAAATGCCGTTTGCGTTAGATTTAAAAGAGATTTTTTTACATATAGTCAATTCTGGGATTTAAAAGGACGAGAGGTTTTTTTAGAAGCTCTGGAAAAATATAACGATGACTACAATGAACGGAACCTCGACAGCAAAGACAGAAAATCGATGAGAAAATACGGCATTGTGCGCGGTTATTTAAACTGGCAGCAGTTCAGTTACACAACCCGCGCCAGAGGAAACATGAATCTTGAATTGGGATACGCATTCAAAAGCCGCGCTCCGTATTTTACAATAACGCAAATGGAAGCGGAATATAAAGACGAGGTATCCAGAGATAATGACATGCTCAGCATTGCGATACCATTGTATTTTACAAGAGCGCAAGCCTCAGAACTGGCTGTCATGTTTGATCAGGATTTGCTGGATGGATTAGCTCAAAACAAAGCAGCGCAGTCATTTGATTCTTTGGATTATTAAAGTTAGTATCCCGGTATGTTTCCGGTCATATTAATAAATCAGCAGCTTTTTAATCTATTTTCGTCTACAAGTTTATGTTTTGTGAATCTTTTTAAAAGAGAGTCATCCTGTGGAATACGTCCAAGAGGATGGCTTGAAAATGCGAACATGAACATCAACATTCCCAGTTTTATATATTCGTCTTTACGAATTACGATCCATTGATAACATGATTGATTACTACAATCAACGCATGGTTTCCCATCTTTTATTTTACATTCTCTTCCTTCATGCGCATTAGAAAAGGGAGCAGGAGAAGGGCACCCGATATCATCAACACCTTCGCAAATTAACGTGTTATTTGCTTTTAATTCAGCGATGACAGATTCAGCAGAATAGTAATTCATTAAATATTACCAGCTAAACGCATTTTACTCATTAAGTATGTAAGTACCGATGAGTAATTTCCTATTATTTCCATACGGTTATCAAGATCATTTTCCCGATTCTCCAGTTTGCTTTGCCAGTTTTCCAATTCTTTACGAGTTTTTTCAAGATCTTTTTGCCAATTTTTCAGTTCTTTTTCCTTTTGCGTCAACTTCATCAGTTGTAAAAAATTGGAAAAGAGTTCGGCAGCAGGATCAAGTATTTGTTTACCTTGTATGGATAATTGAATTTGAACTTCATGGTACGCAGTCCATAATTCATTTGACCATTCATCAGATTTAAATAAGTCTCTTAAATTATCCCATGCGTCTTCGATGGATAATTTTTCAAAATTTTGCGATAAAAAAAAGGATGCATTTTTCATCATGTTTTTGTCAGCATCATCTTCAGTTTTGCCGTATCCATCAATGTGCAGGTGAATACAAGTCGAAATATATGAGTTTTCCGCTTCTTTAATACTTAAAAATGAAAGTAATGGGATTTCATAATCAAATTCTTCCGTTCTGGGAATTTTAAACTTTCCTATTCCTACAACCTCACCTCTTGTTACTTTTGTTGTAGTTGTCATATTATTTCCCACAATAAGCTCCCTTTAATCAAGATGCCTGTTTTTATATAAATCTAATAAAAGGCAAATCCTTGTTAATTAGATTATACTACAATTGACAATAATTAGAAATACCTTTTAAGACTGATTGACAGAGTGTATGTTTTTGCAAATTTAAAGCATGTCATCATTGTTATAATAAAAAAGAGCCGGTTGCCCGGCTCTTTTAATGATTAAATTAATTTATTCTCTTGCGCCTTTGTTAGTAACAACAATGCTGGTGATTGTGAATTCTGCAGTTCCTGCGCCTTCCGTTTGAATACGGAAAGCGGGTTGTGGTTCTTTAACAGTTGCCGGAGGACCGTCAGGATTCATTTCATTGTATTCTGCAGGTATTGTTCCTGTAATTGAGAATAGATTACCGTCTGCTCCGGTAGTTGTCATAGCAGCGCCGGCGCCTTCAAGGTTACCCCAAGGTCTATTGGGCATTGCCAATTTTATTTTTACTGCGTCTGTACCGGCTGCATAACCTTCAACAACAATTTCATAAACATTGTCGGCATAATTTAAATTAAGTCCGTCCTGATTAATCTTTACATCTACCGCGAAGTAATCTGCTGTACGATCTGAAAATTTGATGCCATCAGCAACAATTGTTACAGTCGGACTTCCGGCTTTCTGCAGAGGAGAAGGAAGATTACCGGTAACAGCACCTAAATCTTGTTCAGCAAGCCAATCAGCGAGATCAAATACAACATCTCCGCCAATCAGTTTGAACATTACAGACACGAGGGTAATAGTAACAATGCCACCATCTTTATTTTCTACGGCAAACTTATTGATAACACTACCAGCAGGAATATCAATTGTTTTAGTCGCTTCATCCGCTATGTTGGCAGCAGGACTTAAATCGATCCAGCCTTGCCAGCCACCCTGGAATGTTGTATCGCGATCGCCATCCATAAAGAAGCCTACGCGAGCTTGTTTATCTGTAATATATGTAAAAGTAACTGATTCATAAGAACTACCGGCAACAACTGATCCAATATCAAAGCCAGCTCTACCATCGTAACTGCCGCCTGTGCCTTCACCTAAAGTCCATTGATTACCAGCGACATTTGTTTGATTATAACCAAATGTACTGTTGTCATTGAAGTTGTTTAAAACAAGACCGGATGGATTTGTAATTTCAATTTCGTATACTTTGCTAACCCAAGGAGTGGATGCTGTCGCGCCGTTGGTAACGGTTCCCTGTATTTTAATTGTTCCAGCCATAGCAATGGTTGTTAATACATTAAGATTTGTACCGCCGATTGTCGCGCCTGTTCCACCCGCATCTGTGATTGCCCATGTGATCTTTCTATTGGTAGCAATAGCGGGGTCTGCTTCTGTCGGCAGAGTCAGGTTTGCGCCTACTATGCCGCTCTCAGGAACACCGGTAATGCCTGTAACAGCTACAAAGCTTCCGGATGCCGCAGGATCAATTACAATTGCCTGAGGATCAGGACTGCCGCCGCCGAGCGCGCCTTTCAACCATGTAGTTGTCAAGCCGCCTTCGGTAAGAATCGGAGTTCCATGCGCTTTGCCTTGAACATCAGGATCTTCAGAAAGTTTATACACTGTCTTTCCGTCTTCATCAACAATTGTAATTTCAAAATAGCTGACTACTTTTACTGTTCCGGGAATGTCCGCGATTCTTATGTCGTTGGCGTTATTAATTTCCGCCCATGTGAATTCTTTGGTTAACTCATAATCCGTTGTGCCTTTCTTTGTTACTGTGCCGCCTAATTGATTTTGAGCTCCCTGCGCATATCCAAACTTAAGATCGTTATCTATTCCAACTGCGGCTCTTAAGAATACTGTTATAGTATGCTTTTTACCATCAGTCCATTTACTCAGATTGTTATTAGCCGGTAAGCTGGCTTTAATATCAATTGAATGCCATCCCTGTGATCTTCCGGGTATTTGTACAAACTTGTGTGTTACAGGATAGTCTCCTGTGTTACCAGGATCGGGTTTAGTACCGTTATCGCATCCAACAAACACCATCGCAAACGCTGCCAACAGCGCGACGATCCATAAACTTTTCTTGAACATAATTTACTCTCCTCAAAATTATTTTTTCTTCCATACGGAAGATTTTTTTCTATCTCTAAATTAGAAATAGAAGTTGAATCCAAAGGGTACTCTCCAGATAATGTCAGGATCAGCTCCATCCATTATTCCTGTCTGATAAACTTGTAAACCGGTCCAGAATCTTAAGCCCTCAGCGGCGCGTACCCAGAGATATGGATTCACAAACCAGCCTGTTCTCTGGAAATCGTTTTCGCCTGTTTCAAGACTCAAACCGGCATAGAGGAATGCCCAAACGTTGTTGTTGATTTTGTAGCAGGGAAGAATGTTCGCGTAGATAAGCGTGCCCATATCTTTGTCGTCTGTCATTCCGCCGAGTCTCGCGTTTGCGCGTAACTTGAATGTGAAAGGTCCGCCGTCGTCAAATCTGAAACCTGCGCCTACGCCCAGGAAACCGTCCTGCGCTGTGCCCGCTTCTTTCTCCCAGGGAAGACCATAAACTAAACCAAGTTCAATACCCATGCCCTGAATTGCGTTCAGATAGAATGAAGCGTAGAGGTTACCGACGCTGGCTTCTTTTTCTTTATCTTTTCCAAGTCCGCCTTTGCCTACAAACGCTACGTTCAGCAATCCAGCTTCTTCAAAGGTATATTTAAGATTGAAATGGAAGTCCGCGAGCTGGTTCTGCACTTCCTGCGCGTTTCCATTGCCGCTATCGGCAAGACCGTCACCGATTGGGAGAATGATGTGCGCTACCATCCCTTCTATTGGGAAGATAGAGAAGTTTACGTTGGCTAAATCGCCTGTACCGGGATAGAAGGCATTACCTTTTCTTGTCAGCGCGCTCTGGAAAATCCATAATGGCCACCATGTATTGCCGCCGCCCCAGTTCATGTAATCGCTGATGGCTCCGACAGAGTTCTTCGCTTCGCCTGTGAATCCCCAGCCAGAAATCTGCGCTGCGCCGTAATCACCGTCAGCATTAACGCCAACCTGCATTCTGAACTGCGCAACCGGTCTCCAATACAAGAAACCCCATGCTCTTTTCCAGGCATCACCTAAACCGCCGCTATATGCACCGTCATTACCGACTGTAAATACGAGTTTACCGCCGCCTTTGCTATCTCCGAATGTTGCAGACATTTTCGCTTCATGAAACTGCTGTCCGCCCATCAAAATGTCTGAATCTTCCGCGCTATCGCCAGAAAGCAAAGTAGTACCGATCATAAGCTGTCCGCCCATGTTAGGCTGCGCAAAAGCTGTACCTGCGACCAGTGCTAAAACAGCGATGATCACAATCAATTTTTTCAACATAATTCATTCCTCCTCAGAATTTTTTCCTCCCATACGGAAGTTAGTTTTAAAGGGAGGTTTTTTAACAGCAAATTTGCGTGCGTTCAGTTTTTGGGATTAATTATTGAGGGGGTGAATGGTGGTGGTGAATTAGGTATCAAGAGAATTTTTAATTGACAAGTACTTATTTTTCACATATATTTATACAGTATGTTAAGGACAATAATTAAACCAAATACCCCAAAAATAAATCTTTCTATACCTCCTGAATACATTGGGGAAGAAGTGGAGATATTAGTTTTTCCTATAAATGATGCAGCGAGTGGATCAAATTTCAATATGGAGGAGAAACAAGCTAGAAAGCGTGAGGCATTTGAACATTTTATGAGTTATAAAGGTGTTTTACCTGCCGATTTTGATTATAAAAAGGAATTAGAAGATTACAGGAACGGACGATATGGTAGTATTACTTGATACGAATATTATAATAGATCACCTTGTTTCGCGTCAGCCATTTTCAGATAATTCAAACAAAATATTAACCTTATGTTTTCATCAAAAATGTGAAGGCTATGTTGCCGCTCATACAATTCCCAATATTTTTTACATTATTCGGAAACAGTTTTCAGAAAATGAAAGAAAAAAAATGTTAATTGAACTTTGTGAATTTATTGAAGTGGCTGGTATACATAAGAATCAAATTTTAAATGCTCTAACAAATGAAGACTTTAAAGACTTTGAAGATTGTCTACAGGTTGAATGTGCTAAATTAGTTCATGCAGATTATATAGTGACTCGTAACATTGATGATTTTTTAAATTCATCAATTCCGGCAATATTACCAGAAAAGTTTTTACAAATGATTTAAATGGTATAATTTGCGTTTTATTATTTATAAAAAAAACCGGACCCCCTTGCGGAGATCCGGTTTATTGTTTAATTCATAATAAAACGATTAAGGAATAAACCTAACTGATTTTATAATAACTTTTGTAACTTTATTTGTTTTATTTGTCGCTTGAATTAAGACACCACCTTCCCCATTATACTCCTTCATAGCAGCGGATAATACATATTCATAGCCATCAAATGAAGGACCGTTCCAATTTTGAACGATAGCTGTTTCTCCGCCAAAAATCTGGAATGCGATGTCGTTATTGTATGTAGTAGTTGGGCTAGTGATTTTTTTAGCGCCAGATGAATCAGCTTTTAGATATCCGTAATATTCCCATTCAAAGACTAATGAACTATAAGCGGAGAAATCCGTAGCAGAGAAATCCAATCTTATAATGTCACCATAATCACCATAAGCTTCATCTGCATTGGCTGAGTTTTTATTAAGTACTAAACCGCCTGCATCATTATCCCAATCACTAAGTGTATTTAATACGAGTTCAAGAGGTTCAGCTCCTTCCATAGCGATTGTAACCTTTGTGATGCGTATTAAATTGAGACCTTGATTTGCATTAGCAAGTATTATATTAAGTGCGCCGTCAGCTCTGCCTGAAAGGAAGTCTGAAACTTTAAATGTTAATATTTTACCAATACCTGCCTCAAGAGTACTATTTTTACCGCCGAGTGCGCCACTAGCACCAGGACTACTGGCTATAGTTTCAACTCTTCTTGGTAATACTTCTGGAGTACCTTCGATATTTATTAAATCGTAAGTAATGTTTATGTTGTCGTACTTATCCATTGCTTCTAAAGTGTCATCATCAAATATATAATGGATACGTGCTAAACCCTCTGGTCCTACATGTGCCGATGTAAATTGAGGTGCACCTTCTGTTGTTGCCCAAGCATTTAATGCATCCAGAGTTCCGCTATCCTTTCTCCAGAAGACCCACCATTTTTTATTATTGTAGGTATATTTATCAGTAGCAGTCCATTGTGGTGATGGTACAAATAATGTTTCGTCACCTGTTGCAGTATCTACAATAGGAGGAATTGCGCCTTCGGTTACAGTAAGTATTCCCGCGTCAAAACCTGCTTTTGCATTAAAGCCTGTCGCTGCGGCTACATCGAATGTTACTTTATATTTTCCTACTTCTTGAGGCACTGCTGTTTTCTTTGTATATGTTGTGCCGTCAGTTCCTTCATAGTAAATTGTAATAGCGCCGGTAGTATAACCTGTATTTGCAGTTATTGTTAATCCAGTTACAAAAGTAGCAACCTGATTTCTGCTTCCGTCAATAGTAAAGTCAACCAATTCCGGGTCTACATTGCCACCTCTTGGTCCTTTAACAAGAACTTGCTCAATCTGGAATGTTCCGGTTCCGTCAAGCCTGATTCTAATTGCCTGCGGAGTGCCGCTTTTAATTTTTCCAACATCTTCAGAAGTCAATGTAAATGTTTTCTCAAAACCTGCATCAGCTTCTACTTCCTGTTCCCAGCTCTGAAGGTTGTCATTGGAGTTCATATTAACCTGTGCACGAATTTTGCCTTTTGCACCTACCACTTTACCTTTAATAAATACTGTATCGGTAGGTCCAAATTTCATTCCTAATTGCCTGAGGTCAAGCCCTGCCCAGTTGGATTTGGTTACAAGCTGCATACTTAATTTACCATCGTTTGAAACGATACTATAATCAACCTGGGATCCATTCGAGTCCGCGCCGTTTATATAAATATTATCATCTCCGCCTACAATATTAAGTATTTTTGCGCGATCCGTTTCTCCAGCAGCTAGCCCCTGATCTGTGAAATATTTTTGTAAATCGAATATCTCCGTAATTTCTCCGGTTGGTAATTCTTCTTTTACTTCTTCAAGACAACCAACAAATGTCATTGTCAATACCAACATAAGTACAATGATCCAAGAATTCTTTTTAATCATAACTCATTCTCCTCTTAATTTATTAAGTTCTCATACGAGAACCAATTTTATCTCTATTCCCTTTACTAGAAATAGAAATTAAATCCAAATGGAAGTTTCCAGTCAATCTGACCTTTCTGTGATGCGCTATTCGCAGGATTATACGCGTTAATTACCTGTATACCTACCCACATTCTCATACCACCCATTGGCACCCAGATATAGGGGTTAATAAACCAGTCAAGGCTCATAATATTTTCATTGTCCGTTATCATATAACCAAGACCAGCGTGGAAGAAGATTGTCATTTTTGGCAGTTTGTAGCTCGGGAGAACCCCAATGCCGATTACAGGATCTGATTCAACACCGGCAGCATTTTTGCCGCCGAAGTTCGCGTTTGCTCTTACTTTAAGGCTGAAGGGATCTGTTGATGTAAGGTTGATACCAAAGCCAGCATCCAATGGGCTTTGAATCATATTATCATTATCATCGTTGTATGGAAGCGGAATTTGAGTTCCAACTTCAAACGCAAAACCCTGTACGAGTTTGTTTGAATAGAATGTCAGGTGCAATGTCCCCGCGCTGCCAGCAGGTGCATCCTTAGCAAGAGCGCCCGCGCCAACCGCCGCAAACCTTATTGTTCCAACTTCTTCAATGTCAAACTTCAATCCTAAATGAGCTTTCGCCAATCGTTCTGTTATTTCCGCTTCATTATCAATTCCCGGGAATCCTATATAAACTTGTAGCATATCTACCGGCCAAAAAGCCGCAATAAAGCTAAAGCCCGCACTACCGTCAAAACCGCCGTATCCACCAGTACCGCCTCTGTTTTTCATTGAAAGTCTGCCGTTGTAATCGTTTACTGCCGCTACAGAGTTTTTTGCTTCACCGGTAAATCCCCAGCCAACTATCTGAGGAAATCCAAATTCGCCATCACCATCTTTACCTAATTTTAATTGGACATGTTCATTTGGTCTCCACTTTAACCATCCCCAGTAATCGCCTTTAGCTAAAAGAACAAGTCTACCGTTCGCTTTTCCGTCACCAAACACAACGCTATATTTTGCTTCATGATACGGTCCATCCGAATAAGAGGCACCGCTTTTAACAGGAACATCTCCAACATTCGAACCTTTCAGCAGGTCTATGCCCAATTGCAACTGACCTCCAAAAGTCGCCTGCGCAAAAGCTGTACCTGCGACCAGTGCTAAAACAGCCATGATCACAATCAATTTTTTCAACATAATTCATTCCTCCTCAGAATTTTTTCCTCCCATACGGAAGTTAGTTTTAAAGGGAGGTTTTTTAACAGCAAATTTACGTGCGTTCAGTTTTTGTGATTAATTATTGGGGGGATTAGGAAAAATATGTGTGAAAATGTTGTGAAAACGTCGTCGTGATGCCTTAAAATAAAATCTAGCCCAAAAAAAAGTGTGCCTCAAAAGTAAAAATCTAGCCGAAGATTTTCTACAAAACCTTGTTGGAAGGAATATTGGACTCAATGATTGAAAGTTTTAAGAGGCGTTCCCGCGCTTTATCCATTTTACGTTTTAACTCAATAGGGTTAAGGTTTTCCGCTATGCGAAGAAGCTCTGCTTTGCATTCATCGCTAATGTGAGTAGACGCAAGAAGCCTCATGTAAGGCGGTTTTGGATCTTTCTCGTAGATTTTTTTATATCTTCCTGAAGATAATTTTTCTTTAGCGATAAGGCGCATTGTAGTTGAATTTAACGTTAAATATGGAGTATAATATTACATCATATGGAGGTTTAAAATGCCCAATATTGTACCTGTTTCTGATTTAAGAAATTACGCAGAAGTTTTAAAAGAAATTGAATCAGGTTCACCGATCTATTTAACCAGGAATGGCCGCGGCTGTTATGTCATTCAAGACATCAAAGAATACGAAAAAAAAGAAGCAATTATAAAATTAATGATTGAGCTGGAAAAAGGCAGGTCTTCAGGAGAGCAAGAAGGCTTGTATTCTCTTGATGCAATCAGGAAGGAATTCGGCATTGGCGGCAATTAAAGCGAGCTTGTCTTTCGAAGCGAGACATGATTTAAAAAATATACAAGAATATATTAGTGAGGAAAAAGAAAGTCCTCAAACTGCATTACGAGTTATTGAAAAAATTCTTGACAGGATAGAAGATTTATTAAATCTTCCAAATAGCGGAACTTTGTTATCGCCTAAGGTGAATTTCCCTACTAACTACCGTTATGTAAAATCAAAAGGATACCTTATTTTTTACCGTTATGAGAACAATCAAATCTTCGTTGACAGAATAATCCATGGAAAAAGAGATTATATTTCTATTTTATTTCCAGACATAGAGAATGAGACAGATTATGATTAGCATTGGCGTGCTCTTATCAGATTACTCGCTGACTTACAACTTCGCAATTTATTCCATAGGAAAGCCCTGTAATTTTTTGGATAAATTCGAGACTCGAACTTTCCGCGAACAGTTTTCGAGCAATGTTCCGACTTGCTCACATCTCGCTTAATTTAATAGCGGTTTGGCAATCAGTTTGTTAACAGATTTATTTCAAATTGGGCTAACTCAAAAACTGAAACCCACAGCCTATGGTTGTTAGTAAATTTTGGGAATAAACCTATACTCTTACGATATCTACAAAATAATCTAGCACAACTTCTTCAAGTATTTTTCCGGAAAATCCTCTTAATGAAACAATGATATATTTATACTATTTTAACAAGAAGAAGAAGGTAAGATATAAAAATTCCTCATCATATCCTTCGAATCGAAACAGCATCCCCCGTCTCCGCGTCAATCTCCGCGATTATCCCCTGCATTTTTCCGGTCTTTTCTGACTCCGCGGTTTCCATGTGGTACAGTACGTGTTTCGTGGATCGCTCAAGGCATATTTTTGGATTCATGCCGATTACGCTGTCGGTATTGCCTGTCATTCCAAGGTCTGTAATGTATGCGGTGCCTTTTGGCAGTATGCGCTCGTCCGCTGTTTGTACATGAGTGTGAGTTCCGGCAATCAGAGAGGCGCGGCCGTCGACAAAATACGCGAGAGCTTCTTTTTCGCGGCTGGACTCGGCGTGGAAGTCGATGATGATAATCGGGAAAGCGGTTGGAATGGAAACGCCGTCGCCTGAAACAAGCGGGTGATTATCCGCCGCTCTGCCAAGATGAATACCTAAAACATGATCGAAAGACTGGAAAGGGCAGTCGATCGCAGTCATGAATTCCCTGCCTTGCAGATTTAATACTATGTAGCTGATGTGTTCTTTGTTTACGCAGGCAAACCCCGCGCCTGAAACGCTTTGAATAACAGCGGAGCCTCTCGGGTAATTGGCGGGGCGCAGCATATTTCCTTCGGTTTCCAGAACAGACCAGAATTCCCTGTTCTCCCAAATATGGTTTCCTGAGGTAACAACATTCGCGCCTGCCGCCATGATGCGTTTATAATCATTTGGGAGCATACCAAAACCGGCCGCGGCGTTTTCACCGTTGACGGTGACAAAATCGATGTTTTCTTCTTTTATTAAAACCGGCAGTTTTTCTTCCAGCGTCCTAAGACCAAATTCGCCGACCACATCGCCAATCATCGCTATTTTAACTATTTTCACTCGTACTTCCCCATACCAATATTATCGGCATGTGCTATATATTGCCATGATTAGCCACATTTAGTAAACTAACGTATATGACAAGGGGAATTTTCCTGGCAGGGAACGAGTCGGCGCTTTGCCGCGCGATTGAAGCGGAAACTGTCAGCCGGGTAGAACAATATGCCGCCGCTTTTATACCAAATAGGCTGCCTGGAGCATCGAAAAACTCTCCTGCTGAGAATGAAAAACGCCTTTCCCTGGAATGGAATCCGTCCAGCCCGATTTCTGCCCGTACTGTGGTTATTGCCGCGGAAAACCGCCTTGAACATATCGATGACGCAATCCTGATATGTTCACCTCCGTCAATTCGGAGCAGCGCTGCCGATCTTCCCTTTTCTGATGTCGAAATAATGCTCAATGATCATGTAAAAGGGTGGTTTTTCCTTGTAAAGGAACTTGCCGCTGTTTTTAGGAACCGCGGACAGGGAACCCTTGCGCTTGTTTATCAGGATGTTGCCTCCTCCGGGAAAGATGACGCCGTCGACATTTTAGGTCCTTCGGCGCTTGCATCCTTCCGCGCGCTTACAAACGGTCTTCTTGCCGCCGCTCACAATGATCAATACTTTACCGCAGGTTTTTCCGTGTCCGATGCCGGAAATGACGCCGCTTTTGCCTCTTTCATGTACAAGTCCATCGATGATTTGTCAAAACGTAACAACGGCAAGCTTTTCAAATTCGGCAAGTTTAATTTTTTCAAATAATATTCTGTTCATGGGGGGGATGGATTGGAACCTAAAATAAAAGAAAAAGCCGTTTCTAAGACAATCGAAAAGATCAAAGAACCGGAACAATATAGGGTAATCCTCCTTAATGACCACTATACAACCATGGATTTTGTCATAGAAGTTTTGATGGTTATCTTCCACAAAAGTATCGAGGATGCCAATAAAATTATGCTGGATGTTCATAAAAAGGGCAGGGGAATTGTAGGGGTCTATACCTGGGATATAGCTGTTACAAAGTCTGAACAGGTTCTTACTGCCGCCAAGGCAAATCAATTCCCTTTACTTTGTATTGTTGAACCTGCCTAAATCGTGAGTAGCGCGTTTTTTAATTCATGTGTTATAATTTATCCTGAGGATAAATATGAGAATATCTGGACATGTGCAGGCAATTATTGACGCCGCTTATAATGAGGCAAAATTGCGAAAGCATGAATATCTTACACCCG
>Ga0209755_10004736_pt1 | contig 15906 bp, 19 predicted proteins | sample TergutCo191P1_FD_187301 | JGI IMG/M metagenome (GOLD analysis project Ga0209755, IMG submission 187301) | Cornitermes sp. P1 segment gut microbial communities from Petit-Saut dam, French Guiana - Co191P1 (SPAdes) (version 2) | ecosystem: Host-associated > Arthropoda: Insects > Digestive system... | reverse complement strand
CATCTAGGTGATGACGATGTATTTTTTCGCCTTCTTTAATTTCGCCTTTGCAGAAAAAACAAATTATTTTATCCATATTTTCACCTCTCTATTAATATCTTGGCGAGGGATAAAAAATATCGATTTAACGATTGCGACTAAATGTTATGGCGAAAAGTATAAATCAGGCTTTCAGGAAAATAAAATCCGATGAACTGTATACACCGTCGGTGTTGGTTGCCCCTATTGTTCCGCACGCTACGGAGTGGGCATCGCGTTTCAAGTTAAAACACGGTCGCGTCCCGGTTGTTTTAATGCCGTTCGATACAGGGAAAAGCGAATTCGTGAGGATGTTTTCCGACTGTTTAAGGGAGAGCGGCAATCCACTCTGGTCTGTAAAGTTCGGGCATATTGAAACGGGGCAGGATTTTTTCACACACGATTACGGCGACTGGGATATATGTATATCGAATCCGCCGTTTAGTAAAAAGCTGTCAGTGTTCGAGGCGTTGGATTTGACCGGGAAACCTTACGCAATGGTTATGAACTGCATGGCCTTGAATTATCACGAAATTATAAACCACTTTTGTGGCAGGGAACCACAGATTTTGTTTTTTAACAAACGTGTAAGCTATGACGGCAACAGCTCTTCTTTTGGTTCCTGTTATGTATGCCGTGATTTTTTGCCAAAGCAGATGCTATGTGAACCGTTGCCGCACAATAACACTGGCAGGTATTTTGTCCCCAGCGATATGTATGGGGCTAAATGATATGGCCGTTAAAAAGTGCCTTCTTTTGCGGAGGAGGTGTATTATCGCTATTCACGAAGAAGTGGGGAGCTGGTTATACTATAGCCTATTATTCATTCTGAATTTAGGCACTTTTTCTTTCAAGCCTTAGCTGTAAGCCGAGCATCTCAAAAAGTTTCGTCACTGCTTCGAATGATGGATTCTCGTTTAGTGAAAGGGATTTATAAAATTCCTCTCGACTTACTCCCAACTCTTCGGCAATCTGTGTCGTGCCTTTGGCTCGTGTTAAAGAGCTTACCGTCTCAAACAGGAAATCTATATCCATATCGGCAATAGCAACCTCAAAACAAGCAATTATGTCGTCTTTGGTATCAAGCACTTCGGCCATATCCCATTCGCTAATAGTTTCCATCTGAATCCTCCGCAGGGGAATAAATAAACACCCGGTTGTATCTATCACGCATACATTAGTTTTCCCCGTGCAGTTGGAATTGAGCGTCCCATTTGCCGTGCTGTCTCAATCCACTCGGCTATGACTAGTTCGACATTCTGCACGGCTTCGACATAGGACTGCCCGTCTGCCATACATCCAGCTAATTCTGGCACTTCCGCTATAAATGCGTTATCTTCGGTGCTCCAATAAATAATAATTTCGTAGTTGTTCATTTTGGCTCCTCCAGACGATATTTTAACATTAAAGCCCTGACCTGCCTAACCTGATATGGTTTAGCCTGTGTCCCCAGCGGTTGTAAATTAAGTATTTCTTCAACATCGTGTCTTGAATAAATATGATGACTTCCTTTTATCCTTTCGCTAAAACCCATAGCACGCAACAACTGGGTGAGTTCGTTAAACCTTATCGATGCGTTGTTTTTTCCAAAGAGGATACTCGCAAATAGTTTGTCGTATTTTCCCATTTCATTTACTCTAATCTGGAGTCGCTGTTTTGTCAAGTCCCTCAGCTACACCCCGTAGTCGTCCCGCAATTCTGGCACACATGGCACACACCGGCTCTCACGAACAGCGGCATCCCGCAATAGGCGCATTTTCCGACCGCCGTATTGTTTCCGTGAATCGCCCTGTTGCTATCCCTCGCCTCGTCCATTTCCACGCGCTCGGCGTAATCCTCTATATTCATCACAGCTCCTCCCCATCGTATAACTCGGTCAACAAATCCCCAATCGTTATGTCAAATTTTTCGTTCAGATATTCGTAGAAATTGTTCCAACAATCCTCATGGTCACAGACCGGTGCGTAGAGTTCCAGAAAGAATGCCCTTTCCACCTCCAAGTCCATTATTCTGGACTGAATATCGGTTTTGTCGCCACGCTCGTATATCTTTTTCCAAAGCTCCTTGTTTTTACCATGCATTTGCATCATCTTTATCATTTTGTGCCTCCTTACTTATTATTTTTTACAGTCCAAACGTCCCAGTATTTTGTCAGTATGGCTTTCGCCTCCATATATCTATCGCCCGATTTCGCACGTTGCGACTTTAGGCACTCTATAATTTGCGCCACCTCCTCTATATGGTAATTGCACCAATGCAGCGTCTTTAAAGCCGCGTAGAGGTCTTGCCCCTTGACTTCGTTGCCGTCTATCAGATCTTGTGCCAACTCGCCGCCTTCGTTATTGGGCAACCGTTTCTTTTTGTTCGAGCTTCCGTAAAGGTCTGCGGTCATCTGTTTAAGCATCTGCCTTTTTTCTTCGTTGGCTTCCCTTACAGCCATGAACTGGTCGAACAGGTCTGTTTTGTAGTTTTCTACAAGGTGGTCTTTCATTATGACTTTGTTTTCAAGCGTAGCTGGCTGTCCGTTGTAATAAAGGAACTCCTCAACGCATTCATTTAGGCAGTCGGTTTCGACCTCCTCGAAGCACCTTTTATAGAAGCTTATGTTGCGAAATACCTTGTGCTTGAATGGGTCATCATTTTTATCTGCGGAATGACAAACTTTCTGACAAAATGACAAACTTGCAGGGTCTAAAATTCGTTTTGAATCCTTTTCGATGTTTTTAAAGTTTTCGTTTTTGTCGTAATTTCTGTCAAGTTTGTCATTATCGTCATTATCATCATTTTTGGTAGGGTGTTTGGTAAACTCATAATACCAGCCAGTAGCTTTTTTAATCTTGCCAAAACTGTATCCAAATTTATTGTTCATGCCTGAAAGAATAGCTGTTAGTTTCTGGCTGGTCACCCTCATGCCACTGTAATCTATAAATGCGTCCTTATAGACAGACAAGGAGACGACGCGGTTATTTCGACCGCTTAGTTCCTTGTCCCAAAAACGCATCCCGCAATACATATAATCCTCGTCTTCCAATACTTCTTTTAGAAAGCTCTTGTAATAATCCATACTCATGTCCCCTTGTCTTTTCATCTCTTCGGTTATGGGGACAACCCGCAGATTATTGGTTATGGTGCGGTTCATAAATTCCCAATACAACTGCGACATAACATCATTGTCATCTACCAACGCCCATAGATCTTCGAAGTATTCCGTGCAGGCGTATTCCTCCTTGAGTGGATTGAGCATAAAAAAACGCCGGCTGTCGTCGGCTTTAACTACCCAATTTTCATTGGTGGTCATTATGACCCTTGCGAAATTTGGGAGCGTTCGCTCCATCATTCCCTTGTCTTCGAAGCGAAATGTTTTGTCCGTTATGAACGCTTTTATATCCCCAGTTCCACCGCGATTGTTTTCCCAGCTTCCTTCATTAAGAACCAATAGAAGTTTGTTCTTTGCTGAACCGTTAAATCTTTCCCCAAACAAGTTCCCGCTGGTTTCGTAATAAGCCTCTTCTCCCATTAGGCGATTCAATATGCTGCACAGCAGACCTTTCCCCGTACCCTCCGCACTGCGAATGGTTACCGCTGTTCCGGGTTTTCTTGATGGGTGTTGGAACATTTGGGCTATCCAGTCAAAGAACCATTGCACATGCTCCTCTGGCACGTTTCCGCATAGATTGCGGAAATGTTGCCAAATGGGCGAGGTATCGGCTCCCGTGTTTTCGGGCTTAATTTGTTCCCCCATTCTGGCAAGGTTAAACAGCGGCTCCCCGTTGACCTTCCCAAATGGTTTTGAAAAGTCGGTCGTGAATTCGCATACGGGAAAATAGTCTTCGTCCGGAACGTCGTTTACATTGTGGAAAATTTTCTTTGTCTTGGTGGTTTTAATGCCTGTGGCTGTTTCTGTCTCTTCGGTTATTTCCTCGAATAGTTTGAACGCCTTAGCAAATTCTATAAAATTTTTATAGGTTCTTTTTCCGTTCGTGATGGCGTGACCCTTGTTCTCCATCACCCTTAGCCAGTTGTTTTCACTGCACCATTGCACAGCTTCGATTAGATTCATAAAATCCTCCTTCCAGGTTCTACCAAAGTTCCCGGCCGGGTAGAACCTGGAATTTTGGATTAGGGCTGGCACCCTATTATTTAGTGAAAAAGCTGCATACTTTCCCACCGTCATTTTTACCTTTACAGATCGAAAAAAAAGCAGATAAAAAACCCAGAGATGGCAGGCTCTGGGTTTGGAGGGAAAATGGAAAATTTTTACTTGTTAATCTTTTTCTATTTCATTTTTAGTAAAATATATTGCCCTTTCAAAATAACCGTTACCAGGGTACGCATAATAATAATGCTTGTCAAGATAAGTGTTAAATCCCAAATTTTTTGCCGCTTTTCTAAGATTAGCCATAGAATGTTTTTTGCAAAGGAATATATTTTCGAACGTCCTCATTGCTTTTTTGTATTCTATACCGAAATGTTCGCTTTTTTCCCTGTCTAAATATCCCTTATAAATTCTTTCCATGTCTTTATCCTCGCTTTCTTCGTAAGCTTTTCTAATAAAAACCGTGCCTGTGGAATCACCTTTCAAGTAGCCGCTTGCATAGGTTTTTTCTTTTAAAAAATTATCTAACCACTTCTCATATTCGGCTATACTGATTGATTCCATTTTGGAATTTCCGTTCTGTACGATCGTATTCGTATTTTTCATAATTAACTCCTGCCAAGTTTGCCTAAAGTCGCGCGACAAACTCGGCTTTAGGAGTAGGGCTGGCACCCTTTGTTATTTTTACCTTTACGCTTGCCCGGAAAAGCTGTCGCCGGAAACCGCCTCGCGTATTTCCAGAATCCTGCCAATAACAGCCGCGACCTCCCGCTCCCTAATCCCCATATGGAAAATGTCGCGTAATGCGCGTAATTTCCAGTTGGGGATATTGGAGCAGATGTTCATCAGCTCTATAAAAATGTCGTTGTATTTTCCCATGACCGCCTCCGTTATTATCTTGGCGGTTATGGTGTTAGGCAGATACTTTTTTTGTTGATTTCATTATACCGAAAAAACCGAGTTGTCAAGTGGTTGGATGATGCGGGATAGAATTAAGCCTTTCCTTTCGGTTCTGTATTTTGCCTTTCAAAAAATCCTTTCTCGCCTTCAGATCCGGCGAAAGCTCCGTATCGTCAGAATCGTTCGCCTCGACAATTTCTTTCGGCCTGCCTCTGCCTCTTTTCGGCAGTCCGGCTTCCAGCCGTTTTCTTTCCCTTAAATCCCTCATTTTTTTCGCCTGATTTTTTTGTTCTACCTTGTGTTTGGCTACGGAAAGCAGCCATTCCATCAGTGCCTCAATATGCTTGTCTGGAAGCTCGACCCCTTTTTTCAAGTAATAGTCGGTTAGTCCCAGCTTTACTTCTTTGGATTTTTCGCCTAATTTCCTGTTCCGCTTGTCTATTTCGCTTTCAAACTTTTTCCGGGTAAGTTTGGCTTCCTTTTTGATTTCTTTTATTTTCCATTTCATTTGTTTTATTTCATCACTGGTTTCTTTTTTTAGAATGCTCAGCTTCGCGGCACAAAATAAAAAACCGCTGTATTCGTCTTCCGTGCTAAAAGCTTTTTTGAGTCCGTTTTCTTTTTGTTCTATTCTTGTTTTGAGTTCGTTTTCTTTTTGTTTTCGTTTTGTTTCGGATTGTTTATTTCCTTGATCCAGCCCTTTTTTCCCACACTTTCGATGTCTTTCAGGATGTGGTCGATGTCGGCTTTCGACAGATACTGCCTTATGCTGTCCTCGTCGCTGCCGTCGGATTTTATGAAGTCTATTTGTGCTTTTTTTAGAATTTTGTTGGTTTCCAAAATTTTTCCCTGATATTTTTCCTCTATATCCAGAAAATAATGCGTGGATTCCAATTCGTCTATTCTTTTCATCTTTTCGAGGCTTTGGTTTTTTCTCAGTTCGGCTATTTTTTCCAGCTTTTCCGCTTCGGTTATTTTTCCGTGTTGTTTTGATACGGCTATTTCCGTTAGCTCCGCGTCTATATTTTTACTTAAATCCTTGATTTCCCTGCCGGCGAATTTGCCTATTTTTCTAATCGCGTGGGTGCAGTTCCGCTTGTTGCCCCATTTGTAGGGGAAAAGCCCTCCGTGTCTCACGGCGAGCCTTGCTTCCCTTCTAGCAGCAGCTTTACTCGCCGCAGCTTTCATTTCGGCGGCTTTTTCGGCGAAAGCCTCCGCCTTGTCTCCCTTCAAAACCTCCAATAAATTCATATCCCATCATAAGACGGGATATGACCGCAGGTCAACGCCTCATCGCAGCACGTCCATGCGGCTCCGCCATTCGCCCGTGCGCGGGAACCGCACCTTCAGCACTTTGGCGAATCTAGGCATTATTATCCCCTTGCTGTTCCATACCATGATCACGTTTGGGTGTGTCCAGTTCTTCGTTTCTATCAGCGGGAGGTTGCTGATCTCGCCGTCTCGCACCTTTCGGATCTTGGCGAAACAGGCTAACTGGTTTCCCCTCTTCTGATTGTTGGAATAGTGCAGGAAGGGCAGCTTGCTCGCCCTGTTATTGCCAGAAAAGAAGAACCAAAGTTTTTCCATATAGAGGTAGCTGTACAGTTTTGATACCAAACGCCACGGCGGCATGATGAAGTAGCAGACCTCGTTGTTTTCCAAAGCCTTGTCGATGAATTCCCGTGTCTTGGAATAGGGCGGGTTGGTCACGCATATCCTGCCCTGCCAGTCCTCGTCAAGCGAGTTCCTTGTCCTGATTATCCCGTCCGCTCTGGGGCATACGTCATAGGCAAGGGTGCCCTGTGGAAGATACCGCAGGATGCTTCCGTCGCCGGCGCAAGGCTCCACGAACGGGCCGGGTTCGTCTATTTTTCCTACCATCCATTCCGATATGGAAAATGGGGTAAAATGATCTTCTAGGTCTCTTGGCATTTCGTCTCCTTTGGTTTTGTTAGCCCCCTTGCGGGGGCTTGGTTGGTTATTCGAATGTTACCGAGACTCTGTTGGAGAGTTCACACTCAATTGCCCATTTCAGTTCAAACATCTGGTCTTCATCATTGGGGTCAAAGTTGGCAGGGTCAATGTCATGCGCGGAAAGCTTATCAAGATTATGGCGAAGCATTAGAACACACTCTGCCAATTTCTCTCTAAATGCCCAAACATCCTCTAAACATTGCTGTAAAAAACTGTCGGCCATCTCGATCGTCCACTTCTTCTCGTCCTTGGTAAAATCATCGTACCGTTTGTAGCTCATCGTTCTCTCCTTGGTCTTATTGTGATTGCCCTCAAGGGCAAATTCGAAACACACAAGGCGGGCGGCACTATCGAACGCCGCCCGCCTAACACCTACGAAGCCCTCCTTATCGTGCCGGCGGAGCCGCTGAGGGAACCAAACCGGGCAATTATGCGTTGCAGCAGTTCGCGGTTCGCCAAAATCTCGTCATCGCTCAAGTCCAAATCCCCAGCCCCGACGGAGCCGGCGTCGTTAAAGACAAGCTCTTCATCGGGCTCTGTGGAACCAGCCTCGTTCATGGCCTGTTCCTGCTCGGCGAGCCTGGCGGCACGGTCGGCTTTCCGCTTGGCGCGGAATTCCGCCTTGTCGCGCCTTACGGCGGCCTGGAAATCGGGCTCATCGATGATGGCGTTGCCGTCACCATCGCGACCGAAGGTCAGGCCATGCTTGTTGATCCATTCCTGGCTTTGGCTCCTGCTCCAGCCAAGCCTGTCGGACACGAGCCTCGCGCCGGCGGTGTACTCGGCATACCATGCCTTACACTCCTGAATCTCGAAGCGGAGCCCGCCGCCCTTCGGATTGGGCAGACAGGGCATACCCGCGTCAATGAAATCATTGAGCGCGAGGTAGGTCACGCCAAGCTCCCGCTGGATTCCTACGGAGTCGCTGAAGATGGCGATGTTATTGTTTGTCATAATGGAACCTCCTATTATGCCTCCCGCCGGCTTATGGCCATCGCCGGCACAACGTGCCGGATGGTTGATGGTCATATCCTTCGGAAAGTTCGGAATGCCAGCCTCTCTTTTCGAGTGGCTGCCTCGTCCCGGCAAAGCCCCTTGCCCTGTCGGTTTCGCATAAGCTGTCGCGTTTTGTTTAACGTCGCTCATGCCTTAATTTTACCAAAACGTACCATATCTAATATTTTCTATATAAAATCGTTTGACGTAACGATTTATTTTTGCGGGATCTTTTTTCTCCCAATAAGTAGCGCATTTGTTTATTTGATAGTGGGTAAATCAAAAGGTAGAATTCTTTGATCGATGGATGGCCGTTGGCATTGTCAGTCGGTGGGGAGCGTTCCATTGGCTAACAACCAGCCACCCATCAGCGAGGGTCTGGTTGTTCTGTCACACGCTGTCGAAAAAGTCGTCTGTAACTTCACTATCCGTTGTTTTGAATTTCGCCAAATGTGGGTTGATGATTTTTTCAAGAGCATCATTTATAGCTATAATCCCATCCTCATTCAGCAAATGCTTATTTGCTTCAAACGCATCGTCAACATATTTTTTATTGGCTTCGTGTATTTCTTTTGGTAGTTTGGTCGGTATGAACTGTTCCTGAAACTCTATCAGCAGTTTGCCGTATTCGTTCCAAAATGCCGATGGACTAAGTTCATTTATATGCAGGTAGTTTCCAAGCATTTTTTGTTGTGGTTTATGCCCCATAAAGTAATCAATGAGTAGCGTTTGGTCTTTGTATTTCGTGGCAAGCAAGGTTTGGAAGGTATGCCGCAAGGAATAAAATGTAATGTTCTTTTCTTTTATTTCCTCTTCCATGTTTCTGCTGGTTATATACTGCATCGCTTCCAGCAGATTGCCAGTTTCCTGAAGCTTCTCCCTTATTTTTATGCGTCTGAATAACTCCATAACGGCTTTTCCATATATTTTGTCTTTGCTTTTAGGCTCTTTGAAAAAGAGATAGTCATTTTTCCCTATTTTTTTATTTTTGATGTGTTCTTTCAATATGTCAACCATAAAAGGGTGCAATGGTATTTTTCTGTACTCGTCGCGCTCGCTGTTGAAAAAATCGGTCTTGCTGTTAAAGACGTTTAAATAATAGGCATTTTCTGTCTTGATGTGTTTTATATCGCTCCTTTTCAATTTGCCAATCTCGCTATTACGCATTCCGCAGGTTAGCCCTATTGCCGACAATATAAACAACAGCGTGTCGGGCGGTTCGTTTGGGTCTCCGCCGAAAAACATTTTATTATCCAATATCCCGGCAAGGTATTGGTCAGGTAGAATTCCCGGCGTTTTTCTTTTCGTCCTATCCTCTTTTGTTTTCTTTATCTGGGCTTCTTTTAATCCAAAAGGAAGCTGTGAAATAAATCCCTTCCTTTCGTGGTATTTTAATATCCTGACAAAACCGCTTAATAAGGTGTTGATTGTGTATGTTGTTAGCTTCCTGCCAGTCTTTGGCGATACTGCTTCCACTTGTAGGTATGTTTTGAATTCACTGTAAATAGAGCGTGTTATATCCTTTGCCGACCTTACGTTTTTTCCCTTTAAGTATGGAATTAAATAGCTGTCCAAAAAACCGCTGTATTTTTGTCTTTGGTCGTCGGTCAAAAACCTTGCCCCGTTAGCCGTGTCGTCTTTAAGATATTTACTGCCATCTTGGTAGTATTCCTGTAACATTTTATAAAATCCCTTGTCGTCGTTTTTTTCCTGCCTTATTTTTTTCCGTTCCTTGTATTCGTGTATAATTGCGTCCTTATTTTCTATGGCAAAAGCTTTCGCCAAAATTTCGTCGTCGGTGTCGGTTGATTTTTTTGTCGGAATCCATTTTTTTGTGTCCGGGTCTTTGTATCTCACGGCATAATAAAAACCCGACTTATATTTGTCGCTTTCAATTTTTAGCAAATAAAAGCCGTATTTTTTTTCAACATTTTCCATTATGCCATTTTCACACATAAGGGTATTTACCGTCAATAATAGTGTATTTATCTGATTGATTACGAATGAAATTTTTTGGTCTTTCATATTGCTACAACTCGGGTTAGAATTTTGGTTTCTGTTGGGTGTCAGGCGCTCAAAAGGTCATAAAAAGGTCAAAAAAGCCCTTTTTTTAGGGCTTTTTTTGGTTGATTTTACCTTTTTTATGACTTTATTTGGCTGTTTTTTGTAGTCTGTTGTTAAAAAATGGATTATTTTTGCCGGCGAAGAGACTTGAACTCTTACATCCTTGCGAATAGTAGATTTTGAGTCTACCGCGTCTGCCATTCCGCCACGCCGGCAAGTTGGGCTTTTCGAAGGCCTGGGTTTACTATACCCCAAACCCAGAATAGATTCAACCCTTGCTTGACAACGCCAATGCCATGCGACAGGATGTAAAAAAGCACCAGGGAATCCATTTTTTCGGGGGGCGAAAATGCGAATAATCGATGGTCGGATACTGGATGACGAGGGGCGAACCCTGATTCTGCGGGGAGTGAACCTGGGGGGCGACGCGAAAAACCCCTTCGGCCCGCCCGGCTGTGGTATGCGCCCGGAGTCGCTGGAAAACCCGGAAAACGCCTCGTTCGTGGGGCGGCCCTTCCCCCTGGAGGACGCGGAAAGCCACCTTGACCGCCTGGCCCGCGCGGGTTTGACCTTTCTGCGGCTGGTCATAACCTGGGAGGCCCTGGAACACGCCGGCCCGGGGCTGTACGACGAGGCATACCTTGCCTACCTTCGCAAAGTTCTGGATGTGGCCGCGAAAAAGGGCATATCGGTCTTTATCGATCCGCACCAGGACGTGTGGAGCAGGTGGACTGGCGGCGACGGCGCACCGGCATGGACGCTGGAGAGGCTGGGCATCGACCTTGGCAGGATTGACGCGACCGGCGCGGGAATTACCCGGCAACGCTACGCCGAGTTCCACAAAACCGCCAGGCACCCGGCCGGCGAGCCTTTCCCCCGCATGATGTGGCCGAGCAACTACAACCGTTACGCGGCGGCGACCATGTTCAGCCTGTTTTTTGGGGGTAAGACCTACGCGCCAGACTTGACGGTTGACGGCAAGAACGTGCAGGACTGGTTGCAGGGCCATTACGTCGCGGCCTTTCGCCACTGCTACCGCCGGCTGAAAAACTGCTCCGCCGTCGCCGGCTGGGGAGTTATGAACGAGCCGTACCCCGGGTTCATCGGCCACCAAAACCTGGAAGCGTCGGAAAGCCCGGTCATGCCCATGGGTCCCCGGCCGTCCCCCTGGGATTCCATGCGCGCAGCCTCCGGCCGGGCAACCCAGGTGCCGGTGTACAAACCCGGGGCTAGGCCCGGGCGCGAGGTTTTCAATCCCGGGGAACAGCCGCTGTTTAGGGAGGGCTTTGACTGCCCATGGAAACAGGCCGGGGTCTGGACGGACGAAGGCGGCGAGCCGCGACTGTTGCGCCCGGATCATTTCGCGACGTTTGATGGGAGGCCAGCGAACTTCATGAGGGATTTCCACAGGCCCTTCCTTCTCGACTTTATCCGGGCACAGAGGGAGGTGAACGAGAACGCCTTCTTCCTTATCGAGGGAACGCCCCCAGGCAGCAAGGCCGAGCAGCACCCGGAATGGGACAAAGCCGAGCTTGCCGGCGCGAGCCCGGACATCGCCAACGCGAACATTGTAAACGCCTTCCACTGGTACGACGGCTTTTCCCTGTTCATGAAACGGTTCAACCACCGGTTCACGATCGACCCGGGAAAGTTCCGGTTAATCCTTGGGCAAAAAAACGTACAGGCCTTTTTCGACCGCTGTCTGGCCAAGGGGGTAAAGTGGGCAAGGGAAAACATGGGGAACGCGCCATCGCTGCTTGGGGAATTCGGCCTGGCCTTTGACATGAACAAACGCCACGCCTTTTCCACCGGGGACTACTCCATGCACGAGAAGGCCCTGTCCATGTACTTCAACGCGGTTGACGCGAACCTACTGCACTCGACGCTGTGGAACTACACCGCCGACAACACCAACGCGCACGGCGACGGCTGGAACGACGAGGACCTCTCGATTTTCTCGGAAGGTGCCGAACGCGCCGTGGCCGGATGGAAACGCCCCTACCCCATGGCAACGGCCGGGGAACCGGTTTTCATAAGGTGGGATTGCGGGAAGGGCGTTTTCCGCTATCGCTTTAGGGCGGACGGCGAGATTGCCGAGCCTACCGTTATCTACCTGCCGGCGGAACGGTTCGGGGCGGGAGCGAAAGTTGACACCGGGCTGCGTTTCGAGTTACGACCGGAGGAACAGCGGCTTTTCCTGTTCAACGACGGGACAAACGGTGAAACCGAGGTGTTAATAACATAGTGACAATTTAGTGGCGACGAATGGCGCAAGAGGCTAGGCGGCTTCCTGGCTCTCGTAATGCCTTAAATAGCCCGCCTTGATTTTCCCGAAATGCCGCCTGGAGTATGCCGCGACCGCGCCCGCCATGACGGCGGCTACGGACAGGACAAGCCAGGGCCGCTCGTGAAAGTGCTCCAGAAGCACCCCAAAAAGAAGCTGGCCAACCGGATACGCCGCCAGCACAAGCGCCATGGTAACGGCAAGAATTTTCCCCACAAGTTCGCCCGGCGTTTCGAGCTGGATGAACGCCAGCATCTGGATGCTGACTATCTGAAAGGTCAGCATCACAAGGACGCTGGATACGGTTATGGTTACGTAGGCGGCGGTCGTGGGAACGCCAAACAGAAGCACCAACCCCATTGGCGCGATGGATATGCTGCACAGCGCCAGAAGCCGGTGGGCTTTTTTTATTGTCAGCCTTTTTTCCAACGTGCCCGCCAGAACGCCGCCAAGAAGCCCCCCGCCCATCATGATCCCCTGGCTAAGCCCGAAAAGGCGCATGTCCAGGCCAAGGGTTTGGGTGATTAGCACCGGAAGCGTTACGATAATCATGCCCATCGACGGAATGCCGAACAAAAACATGATGAAACCCACCTTGCCGAGCGCCGGTTTCTCCCTCGTCGCAAAACGGGCGCATCCAGCCAAGTCGCCCCTCAACATCCGCATGACGCCGCCCGGGAACTCCTGTTTCCTGTACGGAATATTGATAAACAAATCTATGGCCGCCACGACGACAAAAATCGCGACGCTGGCGAAAAGCACGGGCCGCAGGCCGAAGGTCGCGTAAAGAATGCCCCCGACAACCGGGCCCACGATATTTGACAGCGAGAATACGCTGTTTGCAATGGCGTTGGCGGGAATCAGCTTGTCGGCGGGAACAAGAAACGGCACGGCCGACATTGTGGTGGGCATGTACAGCCCCTGAACGACGTTAAGCGCCATTACCTTGACAACCACGAGGGTCACCATCATCGTAACCGACGTAACGTTGTGGCTTACCGCAATGAACAGCACTATCAGCACAGTCGTAACGGAATCCATGTAAAACATGATCCGCTGCTTCCTGACCCGATCCGCAATAACGCCCCCGACGGGCGACATTACGATAAGGGGAATAAACGACAACGCCAAAACTGTTCCGAACAGCGCCGGCGAACCGCTGATGTTCAGTATGTGCAGGGGCAGGGCGAAGCTGAGTATCGAGTTGCCGAACAGCGCAAGAACCTGCACCAGTATTATCAGGGAAAAATCCCTGTTCCAAAGTTTGCCATGGGCCTTAGTCATTGTGTCGTGCCTCCAAAATACCGTTGTCGCCGCCATCCATTCGGGCAAGCCGCCTTTATTGTAGCAACCAAGGCGGATATTTTCATCCGGCCATTCGGCCTGCCCGCTCCGGAGCATAACCTCGGCGTTATTCTTTCTTAACCCAGAGGCGGGAAAATTCCGCAAAAAAAGCCGCCACCGAGGATGGCCCATGAATTTAGCCAGGGTATCCGGTAACGGTTCCGATTGAAATCAGGAAAGGGCTCAACCTGAGGGAGGGCGATAAAATCCTCTTTTTTGAGCGAGGCGACGGCGAAGTCGTGATCAACAATGCCTCCGCCACCGCCATCATCAATGCCCAAAAAGCCTTCGAGGGAGCGGCCGGGTATTTTGGCGCTGATTCCGAAGAAGACGTCCAGCGACTTGTCGATGAAATTAGGTATGGCGAGAAAAGCCGTCGATGAAAATAATGGCCGACACAAACGTTCTTTTCTCCGCTTTGCTGTTTCCATAATCACGCCCTGCAAAAGCCCTGTAAGTTAATTTCGGATCCCAAAGACCACCCCATATTGAATGCCGCAATTATTGCCGATGCGGACATCATCATTAGCGGAGACGGTCATTTTCTGAAACTGAAATGGAACACCCAAAAACCTTGTCGGTGGCAAAGCTCTTGAATAACCCTGCTTAAAGTGTGATAGCCAAGATTTGCTCTGACACTCGAAGAAACTCACGCGCCCTGTCCATCAGAGGGCCAAAAAGCTTTTCCCTGGCCAGCGGGATCGAATCCGCTGCGAAAGGAAAACAAGGCCCTGCGCTCGGCGAACGAAATCCTAAAAAAAACGGCGGCCATCTTCGCCCAGGCGGAAATCCCGTGACGGCGTACGGTTTCATCCGCGAAAGCCGCGGACAGCACGGCGTCAAACAGATGGCCGCCTTTCTTGGGGCAAGCCGCTCGGCATACTACAAATGGGACAGGCACGGCAACTGCGACAGGCGCAGGGACTCTGACACAAAGCTTCTTGGGCTTATCCGCGCGATATCCGACAGGCAAAAGGGGCGCTACGGAAGCCCCAGGATAAGGCTTGAACTCGCACGGCGTGAACGCGGGAGGCAAGCGGGTGGCGTGCCTGATGCGAGAAAACGGCATCTGTGTCCGCAGGCGCCCTCGCACGGAATGCCCGCCTGCCGGAATGTCTTGAACCGCGACTTCCGCGCCCGTAAGCAAGTGGGTTTCGGATCCTGCGCACCCTGTCCGGATAGATATACCTGACGGTGGTCGTTCGACAGGAAGGTTCTATGGTGTTTACCTAAACGGGTAAACACCAGTGTCCTCTTCCCCGGTAAGCGCGCGCAACAGCCCGCCCAGCTTGTACCCGGAAGCCTCCTTCGCCTTCTCCAAGGCCTCCGCCGTCTCGCCGATCCGCGCCGCGCGATCAAGCCAGGGCTGTCGCCGGCCGCCTTCCCAGGGGCAGGCTTCCAGCAGCAGGAACAGCTTGCCGTAAAGCACCGTGCTTTCGAAGGCTTCCTTGTTGAACCAAGTAATATCGTTGAAAACGTTCGCGCCGATAAGACGGCGGAAATCCTCCTGCAGGTAATTCGCCTCGATAAACTCCGCCGCGCAATGCCCCGCCTCGAAGGGCGCGACAACCTCTACAGTGCCGTCACAGCAGACGCAATCGCTGCCACAGGAAATCCTTCGCAGCACGGCCTTGCTTATGTCCGCGATCCGCCTCGGGTCGGTGCCGGTCGCGCCGAAAAGCCCGATCTGCTCCGCAAGTTTGCGCTCCAACCCCCAATGGTCGAACGCCAGATTCGCGGCAAGCTCGCCTTCGCCGGTTTTGTCGTCCATGCCCTCTCCGGGTTGTCGGGCGACAATCGACCGCAGAATCGCCAGCAACCCGTACCCCAAAGCCGCCGCGCAGACGGCCTGCTTCTCCTTGATCTCCCGCGCAATCTCGCCCAGCAACCGATCCCCGGGCGTTTTCTTCCCGGCCTTGACCGAACCGACAAGCCAGAACAGCCTTTCCACGTAGCCCGCGAACTCCGCCCACAGATCCTCGTTGCTCACCTCCGAGGTGGCACCGTCCCAAGGCTCGAACTTCCCGTCCGCGCCGGTGATAAAGTACCGCACCGAATCGAAGTACTTAATCGCGGTTTCCCTAATCGACTCGACGAACGCCCCGATCTCCGACTTGTCCGCCTTGCCGACGACGAAAAACTTGTGCAGCCGCGCCACGGTTTCCGCCCGCAGCATCTTGGTAAAGCGGTGGTACAGATCGCCAAGGTAAATGTCCATAATCGCCGACTG
>Ga0209755_10004735_pt1 | contig 15908 bp, 6 predicted proteins | sample TergutCo191P1_FD_187301 | JGI IMG/M metagenome (GOLD analysis project Ga0209755, IMG submission 187301) | Cornitermes sp. P1 segment gut microbial communities from Petit-Saut dam, French Guiana - Co191P1 (SPAdes) (version 2) | ecosystem: Host-associated > Arthropoda: Insects > Digestive system >... | reverse complement strand
AGTGGGTCTATTGATCCAGTTATGGACTGGATGTATAAATATGTGACGAGTTGATTTAGAGGCTTAACAGCCCATTCACTCTTTAGAGCCATATAAAACTTCAGTCAAATAAAAACATGTGTTTCTCATTTTCTTATAGGTAATGATATACCTGATTGAAGGAGTCCTTCCAGAAAGCTACTTTGCAAATAATCTACGTGGATTGTCTGTTGACATGGCTGTGTTCAGGGACCTTCTGAGACTAAGACTGCCGACACTGTCCCGACACCTTGAGCAACTCCAGCACGATGCCAGGGACAGTGCTACAGGTAAGATCCAAATACGTATAATAATGACCATGAATGTTAACACAAGAGGAATGTCAGAGAAGCAGGTAGTGAGTGACCTTATGTAGTATTCTGACATTGCTCACAGGAAATGGTGATAACCATGTAGACCCTTTATCATAAAAAGAATTTCACAGTGAGATTCCAGCTGTGCACTTCCCTGGTTCAAGTCATATACACTACCACTTTTCCATTCCAGTTACAGTTTTAGTTTTAACAAATGCAGAGAAGCATTTTCATTATTCATTATAATGTAATTAATATGCAAATAAAAATATTTGGGAATAATATTTATTGAAGATACTTACAAGAGTTTTAATTCTGACATGAGTATTTTGTGAGTGTCATACCTTTTCATTTGAGTAGGTAATGCGGATTTTTTACTTGATTTCAGTTATGTATTAAGTAAACACAATTTCTAACTTGCAAATGTTTTGTAGCATTGAATGATGGGATGAATATGCCAAGCATGGACTGGAAAAGATAAGAAAACCATCATTTTGTGTTCAAGGCAGTGTCATGAATTTGTTGAGAGGGACTGAGCAAAATAATGACCATCAAAAGAGTCAGCCTCAAGGCTAATATTTGAACTCCTAACACTATACGTGAAGCAGGAGGTCTAAATACTTCACTGCAATATGTGGTATACAGTAAACAATGCATTAAAAAACTGCACACTCGTACATTATTTTCCTCCCACTGGACGATTCTGATTAATTTTTTTCCAGTAAGGAAGGAAGGAAGGAAGGAATATTTTTTAAACAAACGAAACTCTTTATTTTAGAAATAATATGAAGGCAGTTAATTTGTTTCAAACGTCAGAGACAATTTGATGTACAACTGAAACAGAATGGGAATACAAGTTTTTGTATAGTCCTTGCAAAGAAACATTCAAGCAGTGTGTGAATTTCAGATGTCAAAGAAAGTTGTAATAGGACACAGCTGAAAAAAATCTTTAAAAGAGTTGTAATCTTTTACTTTGTAACAGGAGAAAATGTGCAACCACCAAATATTTGGTAGTGACTTTAACAATAGCACTTGTGGAAGTAGTAGTTGTATTTGTAAATGGATCATTTCAGGAACAAGTTATGAGCCTCCTCTAACCAATGTGTTCACAATGCAGTGGTTCCTTACACTGTTCTCCAACTGTCTGCCACAACCAACAGTGCTTCGTGTGTGGGATCTCATATTCCTTGAGGGCAATGAGGTATTGCTGAGGACAGCACTGGCAATTTGGGATGGGCTGGCAGAGTAAGTCATGGATTTTACTTGAGATTCCTAGTAGTGACAGCACTGTGCTGCTGTGAAGTCTGGTAGCTAGTTACCATCCTGAATGTTACTACCACCAAAAGAAAGTACCCCACAGAATTGAAATTGTTCTCCTTTCTTCTCTTGCAGTCGCATCATGGCTGTTGATAGTGCCGATGAGTTTTACAGCATCATGGGTGTGCTTACCCGAGAGATGCTGGAGTTTGGTCTTATGGATACAAATAATTTAATCAAGGTATGCCTCCAACACGACCAGCCCTGGGGTCCACCCTACCTCCTATATAATGTGTACCGGGTCTTTCCCAGGGGGGAAAGTGGCCAAGGTGTGGCATTGACCACCCACCCCCTATATAGCACTGAGGTTAAAGAAGCAGTACAGCTATACCTGTACTCTACTCTGGGCCTCCGTGACCTGTTCTAGGGAGAACTTTACCTTTATGCCTCCAGTGTATTGAAAATCTCCAAAAATAATTTTGTCAACGCTGCATGAAGAAGATAAGGTTAAGAGGAATTACAATTATGATGATGAAGTTTAAAATGTTTTAGCACCAAGGCTAAAGAAAGAATAGATCTATTTCTCTACTCCCCATGTGGAACTTCACAGCCTGTTCTAGGATCCTTCTTTACCTTTACCCTAAGGCTGGAAGGTTGTATGTGTAGCTAGATTGCCAGGTAGAAGGATAAATGGCTGGAGAAATTGATGGGTGGTTGGATGGAAAATTACACAGTATGAAATTCAGATGTGGGTATGTTAGAATTTATGGAGAAATAAATAATCTCATTGTCTGCACAAATGTACTTTCAGGCACTAAACTACTATAGTTTCAAATGCAAACCCCTGGAATTTGTGTGATCAAGCCAAAAGTGAAAAATCTTGGTATAAGAGATATATATTTGAAGAAATGTAATTAATTTGCTATTTTGCAGACAATTGTGACAATAGCGCCATTCCCATTTCCTGAGTTGCCAGAGCTAAGGGACAAATATCTGTACAATATCACACCCTGGACACAAACTGTCTCCACAGCTGCACGCCGTGGTCTTAGGTTATTCTACTCTGATGATGATGATGATGATGGTACAGATGAAGATGAGAAAATAGCTGTTGCAGCAGCCTATGGTATATCTGCAGTCTTCAGGTCCCCACGAAGAAGAGGTACACTCTAGTTTCTAAATATATAGACCTATATATAAGTTTCAGTTATCTTTGTCTGTTGTCATATTCCAGGGTTTTAGAAGCTGCCATTGTATAAGAGATGCTGGTAATCCCATATTTCCTTTTGCCCCTTTGTGTAGCAGAATTTCTCTTGTGACTGGCATTAGCAGTTAATGATGCGCTGTAATATGTTGAAGCATTTTCCATTTCAGCTTATCCATCATTCATATAACAAAGGTTCTTAATTTTTTCATCAGTATGCTTAGGATCTTAAACATATTAGAGAAACAGAAGCTTCAGACAAAAAGTAGGTATTTATTTCAAGCTAAAAGGCTCCCCTGGAAAACAAATGTTACAGAAGCAGAAGACTAACAATAGGGGGCAACTTAATAACTACCATATTCCCTATCTTTCTAGCATAGCATAGTTTTTATAGCTAGTAAGTTATGGGCTGTACAATCCAGTGTTCGAATCCTGGCAGGGGCAACAGATTTTTCTCTTCTAAATTATATCAAGACCAGTTCTGCAGTCCTCCCATCCTCCTGGACATGGACAACTCACTACTTCCAATGCCAAAGGTTAAGAATGAATGGAGCTAAAGCTTTGCTTCCCACCTATGCCTTCATGGCATGGACGGGGATGGTTTTACCTTATATTTCTTATCTGGAGTATCTGACTTGCTTCCTCGTAAGATAATGTTCAGAAATTAAAATAATATCTTGTTGTGTCTTATACAACTGTTAAAACTATATAAGTATTTTGTTGGACATTGTCAATTATTGAAATTACATTTTATATCATTGTATGTTTGTGCTTTACCTTACTTCCAACTTCTGAGATTGATTGTCATATTGGCTGATTTTTTATACTTTCTAAATTTTAATATTAATAGTTATGGTTCTGGCCAAACTTACCACTTTTTAAATACTGTCCTAGTACAGTAATCACTATATCACGAGTGTGAATCTTAGTGGTGAGAGTTGGAATCAAACCCATGTCTCTGTGAACACTAAGATAATATGAATATGCTGACCACTAGGCTACCATGCATGCCATAGACCAGTGTTCTTTGAACTGCAAGTATCTGTGGAACTCCTGTCACAAAGTACAACTTTTTGCTGACACCTGTAGAGTAAAAGTGTGATTTTGGGGGTTGCAAAAATAAAATAAATGTTTATATAATATTGATCTTAATTTAAGACATAAGAATTTAAACACATTTATGATAAAGAGAGTTTTATTATCAGTGCTTTACACTGATAATAAACAGTGATGCACTGTGATGGGCAGGAAGAAAAACACAATTACAAATTACAAAATATTATTTACTACTTCATTACACAGTAACTATGCTCATGGAGCCCCATTGCATCACACTAACAACCTCACCACTTGACTGAACACACTGTGAATAACATTACCTTAGACAATGGACAATATATTGTACTAATATAATAACTCACCTTTTGTTCCCAGCCTTTAAATATTCACTCTTACTCTTGAAAGTACATATCTTCTTCTAGACTCCATGAATCGAGCCCCATCACCATCTTCTTCCTTATCAGCTATAAATTACAGTCCTGCTACAGCTGATAGGGATCGCCTAGCCCTGGATATATCAGCACTGAAGCAGCAATACGCCAAGTTACGAGAGCGGCAACGCCAAGCCCACATCATTCTGACCGGTAAAAAATCTCTGTACAGTATGGTTAACTGTTTAACTGTTAATGAGATATCTCAGTTGTTATGCATAATTATTTTGTGACCTAAATGTTGTTTTACTTATGTATGCCAATTCAGTGAAGCATAAATATGCAATTAAGTTGTCACGCTGACATTTCTAAAATAGAAATCCCTTGGAAATACTCAAATGTGAAGTAATGAGCTTGATACTGTAGTGTAGGAAATAAGATAAGAATGAGTCTGAAGGGAAGAGATGACTTTAAATACCTAGGTGTAGGTCAGAAGGTAGTATTAAAATAAACCTTAAAGTAAGAGTCACAACTGGATTCATATGGTTAGGGAACAGTGGCAGACTATTGTGAACGTGATAATGTACCTTTTTATTCATAAAAGTCATAAAATATCTTTAGGACCCCATTTTTCTGCGATATGATGCCACGTCACTGGGCAGTCAGCTCCTGATGTTTAAAGGTGCATAATTCCTTTATAGAGTAGAGACATGTGCGGCACATTTTGTTAGAGTGTGCACCCAGGGAATTTTATTTTTAATTTTTTAAAAGGTAAACGTTTATTGAATACTCAGTTCATCAAACAAACTAAAGAAATTAAAACTTAACTGAACCTTTCTTGTACATTAACATATCAACTCTATTCAAATATATAAACTTAAAAAATGATAAAACAACCAAATTTTTGAGACATAAGAATGTGCTTTCACACAGCCAATGCACTCCACACACATGTCTGTGGTCTAGAGGTATATTTATTTTTAGTTATTTTTTCAGATTCCAGACCCTTAAAAATGAAGGCAATATGTTCCTGTGAAACATCTGGAATGACTGCGGAGTGATGTAGTGTAATACTCCTGAAAAATAAGAGTCTTCAGGCACACGGCCATCTGAGCCACAAGACTTGCCAGAATAAGTCTTAACTAACTGAGCAGTCATTAGTTTATAAGAAAAACTCTGAGATGATTTAATACACATGCATGATGTTTGACAGTCTTCAGTTGCAGACATTTGTCAGGTTGTTGTTCCATCACCCATGTGGTTTCAACTGCTCTAGATGCAGCTTTTTATATGTGTTTTATAAAATGCTGAAACCTGTTTTTCCTTACATTAGCAGCCTGTGTCAGACAGCCATTAGGACCATCAATTCCCACTCCTGTAGCGATGAACCATCTGCTTCTGGGGAAGAGTGCACTACTCAGTGTGAGGAGCAAAAGGTGTGGTCCACCCTCAGGGGCAGTACCACCTCCAGCAAATACTGCCTTGAAATCTGCTCGTAAACCACACAGGGGATCTCAAAAGCTCCACATCACTGCTCAAGGTACTGTGGGACATCCCAGTAGGCTATCTACCTAATTCAGTTTTCACCATTATAAAAAAAGTAGTTTGTGCGTGTGTGTGTGTTGTGTAAACCATGTTACTGGCTGGTCTGGTAGCAATGCATTGACACACAGAGTCGGAGAGCCATACATTCCTGGGTAACAGATTTAAATTAAGTTGTGAGAGTTTATTATATGAGAAATTTAATATTTATTGGCCGTGATCATGCTGTCATGCATTAATTTTAATGGACATACAGTACTTATATATATTCTGAATATGTAAAAAGATGTAATTGTCTTGTGTGAAGGATAGAAGATTGCCTGAAAAGGCCCTAAATAATTTAAAAAATAAAGAAAAAGGTAATAGGGTTGTACGTACCTTAAAAGACTGAGAAAGAGATGGAGAAACCAAAATAGGTGACAGCCTGACCCTGAATAGAGTGTTGTTTACGTCAATATGCCATCATATCTTGCATTAATCTGGCATAAATATATAATGCCACCCAAGTACAGAACATGATATCTAAAGGAAAGCTTTGAACTATGAAACTTGGGATGCCACATGCAAATAGCTTGCAGTTGTACCTATGACTTCATAAATTGACTTTACATACATATGGTAGACTTGAAAGTCACCACCATATGTTAAGGGTTAATCATTTCATATATCTACTTTCTATTTTCTCACTCTGTCGGTTTTGAAAATTTAAGGCTTCTTCTAGCAATCTTATGTCCTTCACCCAAGTGCATTTCATTTGTCTTTGTGTTCAGAATAAATTATTATATTAATTAAAATTCATTCAGGAGATGATAATAGAATTATTGAGCTAGATGTGTTAAGTTCCAATTGTGCTTTGAGGTAAAACATAAAATATCCCTTTTTAAGTAAATGGTACAGCAATCCCAGTAAAAGCCTGGACAGGCCCTTAAGGACTACAGAATGTTGAGGCTGCCAGATATCAAGACAGTCAGCCCTGCCCACCGGCCACCAATACCCCCACGAAACATCCCTGTTACACTTTTCTGTTAGAGGCTGAGTTGACACTATGGCTATGTGACCATAAAGATTAAGTGAATGAAAAATCCCAATGACCCCATCGGGAATTGAACCCACGACCCTCCGGTTCATAGCACAGTGCCTCAACCAATATAGGCTACCACATACTTTTCCTTTCAAAGTAGTTTTAATATTTATGTCTGAGAGCAACACAGTGTGTGTTCAGATATTCACTGTTTATCAACAGGACAGCTTATTACAGCATCACATACTGAAGTGGTGTCACCCCAAATTCAACAGCAGCAAGCAACAAAGATAAGTGGAGAGACACTGCACTGGAAGGACACAACACAGAAGAAGCAGCGCAAAGGATCAAAACAAGATGCAGCATCTGTTCAAAGTACTCCATCATTAGATACTGAAGAAACACAAGGTAATAACTGTGAACACAAAAATTTATACACATGGCAGTAGAGACTAATTTATTACACAGTTCTACTTTATGATGCATGAGCTTGCTGGAAAGCTGACAGTTAGTCAGCCAGTCAAGATCTTGTAATTTCATGACAGTCTTCACAGAAGGCTGTCACAACCTATATTCAGTACCATACTTACACCCACACTTTTCATTTTTACATTCCCCTCCTATTTATGCCTATGTCTTTCGTGATTCCTTTCACTATTATTTTTGTTCACTGAACTTTTGTAACCTTTTCTCAGTTCACCATTCTTCTGGACATCCCACCCATTTCATGCTCCTTAACAGTTCTAAATAAAAGTGGGCAAGTTGACTCAAGCAGTAACATTTCTGATTTGTATATGGAATGTGCTCAGTTTGCATGTCATCTAAACGGTCAATCTGACCATACAAACTGAAGCATTTGAAAGAAAGCTGATGATGTAAGTTATTTATATGTATGATGGTGACATTATACAAGAGAATATTGGATTATAGTTTGTTTATTATTATTATTATTATTATTACTGATAAAATTATTTTGTTTTCTAGGGATCAGACTTAGGACAACAGTGAGTGGAGAGGCACCATTAATCAAAGAACCAGAGCCAGGAACTGCAAAAGATACTGAAAGTGATGACAGTAGGAGCAGTACATCCACTGAATTGTGTGATGAGCCAGGCCAGCTGAGTGACTTTGATTCTGAGGAGCTCACAAGTATAAGTGAAACATCACTGCAAGTCCTCTCTACAGGAAAAACTGATAAGAAAAATTTGCCATCCCCTTCTCCAGCTGAAAATTCAGGTCTGTTAACATCAGAATTACCTCTTGCAAATGGTCTTTCACCACTAAAGTCATTAAGAAACGCAATTGATACAGAGTCTTCACCATTGCAGCAACCATTGCTTGTGCTTGAGGAATTCAAAATACTGCCACCTGACGATGTAGTGAATTTAGCAAAAATTTCTTCAAAGGTTGCTGCTGACAACATTGGAATTACTTCTAAGGCAGAAGCATTTTCACCCAGAATCACTGAGACTGACTTAAAGTTGTCATCTTCAAATGAAATAATTGTATGTAAACCTACAACAGATGTTTATTGTTATGTTGCAGATAACACACTCAAGTTCTCAGTTTCCATGGATACTTCTGAAGTAATATGTTCAAGAGAACATAGCTCAGGTCCTGAAGATGATTATGCCAAGCACATTTCATCAGAGAAGACCAAGTCTGCAGCCAAGACTGATGATTCAGATGTATTAAAACGGTCTTCATTAACAGAGGAAAAGTCTACAGTTTCTTCTGAATTCTTCGTACCCTTCCATACATACAAATTAAAAGTGACAAACAGTGAACAAAATAATAGTAATGACACTAATTTAAAAGAAAGCAAAGAGAGTAATTATGATTTTTGCACAAAAGAGTCTGTTGTAAATGAATCTGCAATTTATGGTGTTGCAGCATCCAATACATGTCTTGTGCAACATCATACCATATACTCTTCTCCAGATGTACTGCATCCAGAAAACAAGACTGAAGAGGAAATAAGTGTGATACCTACGAATCTGAAATATGCTACATTTTCTGACAACTGTAAGCTAGAGAGTACATCTAGATCACAAATTATTCAGGAGAGCCATTGGAGTACTGTGGAACCATTAAAATATCCTATTACTGAAACATTTCAATATTTGCATGGTACTCAATGCATTTCACATGCATCTGTGTTATCTGGTAATCTCTCTCAAGCAACACCCATCAGAATGTTGCAAGATGATATTCCTACAACTACAGATAAAGAACACATACGAGACAGTGATGATGAACCTAAGGAAGAATTAAAGGCAGACATTAGAATAGATGGTACAGGCACAGAAAGATCAATCCCTGAGTTTCATATGTATGTTGTGCCTGTCAGTAATATGGCAATGCGTGATACTGCAGATAATGATCATGATGAAAAACCTGATGCACTGCAGACTTTGAAGTCTGAAGAGAGTAAGTGTGTAAGCATGGGTGAGAATGAAGACATTTCAAAATTACTTGAATTGAGTCTGACACTTCAAGATAGAGAACAAATGATGAAGGAAGGGGACCAACCATGTGAGGTGGGAAACATAGCCAATACGGATATAACTGAAACAGACAATGCTGAAATGAGTGTGTTGTTAGAAATTGGCCAGAATATTCACCTGGGGCGTAGGAATAGTGAAAATGCATTAAAGATCATCCAGGAGAATTCAGAAATTCTGCAGCGAATCCTACATTGTCAGGTAAGACGTCCAAGTAAGCTATCAGATGAGGAGTCCAACGATTCCAATCTGCCATCCATCCCCACATCTTCCAGTCCAGAGAATTCTGATATTACACCTTGCCAACAGGCTGTAAGTGGCAAAACAAAAACTGTTTCAGGTGACACCTGCATTCAAGCAGTTGTGAGCACCAAAGATGATGTTTCTGTTAAATTAGCAAGTGGAAGTTCATTAAATTCACCAACCTCTACTCATTTCCTTCCAAAATGTGATAAGACCATAAAAATCTTTCCAGACTACCCTCATTCAGAAGAAGGAACATCCATAGAGTCACAAAGGCTTCACCTTGAAGAGAAAGAATGTGTTCAAGAAACAACTGCAGAACATTTTGATAGTCACTGCTATTCAATTCCTACTATACCCGTAGACTTTCTGAAAGATCATGAGTTCTTTCAACCTAGACAACAAGAGAAGCATGCACCATCTCTTGTTTCAAACAGGAGTTTACACCTATCACAAGAAATTTCAAGTGAGAAACCACCCAGATTTTCTGCAGATTCTCATGTTTTAAAAAGAGAGACAGAAATCAGTGATAATGTCATACAAGTGCTCTATCCTTCTGACAAACAGTCCTCGTCACAGTCTGAAGATGCAGCTGCATCTAATTTAACTGGGTCATCTGTATATTCTTCATTCCCATTATGTGAAAATATTCATCACATGGAAAGCACAATACATGGAACTACCGAACTGGAGTTGGATATAAAACAAACATCAACAATAAATGCTGGCTGGAAAAGGTTTCAAGCACTTGAGAGCAGTTTAGACGAAAATATTTCTTCAGAATTACCTAAATGTTATTCACCTCAAGCCACAAATCTTACTTCATGTAGGTCATTCAGTTCAAAAGTTTTAAAAGAGAATTTACAGGTTCAAGATCCTCCTGTAGTACCAGTCACTGTAACAAAAGGAAAAATTTCTGTTAAATGGACTGATGATGATGATGATGATGATGATGTTGATGTTGATGACATAAGAATAGATAGAAATTTCAGTACAACTGAAAGAACATCTAGTGACCATCAGTTTCATGTTGATACAAGTTTCCCAAAGCCTTCCAGTGACTTGTCAAGTTCATCTTGGTTTACAGAGAAGTCTAAACTAAAAGATGATTCTTCAACTACAAAATCTGCGTTGGAGAGCCACAATTTGTCACATCCTAGTAGTGGCTACTTGAATTCCCCATCAGATCTTAGCACTTCAGAGTATGAACATTCTCCTGCAAGAACAAAATCAAGGTGCATTGAGGACAAATCAGATTACTTTCAACATAACAGCAGTAAATACACAGAATCCCTTCCATCATGGTATACTAAACATTCAACAGCCCGTCCTTCTTCTAACTTTACATTGAAATCATCACCAGACCGAACTGACTTCTCACCTAGTGGTGATTATCTAGAAAGATCATCCTGTGCTTCTACACAAGGATTTACAGAAGATTTTCACTACAGCTTCCGTCCTGATACAACTACAACTCCTGACTTCAACAGTAGTACCCAAGATGTGACTAGTAGAAAAAGCACTAGAGATCAAATTAGGCCTAATTCGACTGTAATCTCAGATGTCACCTCCACTGTGGTACTGAATCGATCATACTCTTCAAGTTCCATTGATGGCTGCCTTACAAGAATAAGTCCAGGCCTGTCATCACCATCAAATTCCTGCAATCAAGAAAACCTCCCTTTCTTTAAATCTGAATCCCACACTTCATCTTCCCAAGCGCTTGACAAACACACAAGTACAGCATACAATCCAACGTTTGAAATAGCAAATTCTATGAAAGTGCCAGCCACTGTTGAACACAGACATTCTTCCAAGCCACCTAGAAGGTATGAGTCTGAGCCCAAACAATCTGCTGAAGATCTGTCGCCCCCAAACTATACTTCATTCCCCCACTCAAAGTGTGATAAAAATAATCCACCATCACCCATGAAATCAGAATACAGAAAGGAGAATTTTGATCCCAACAAATTATCCACAGAATCTCCCTTGGTCACTCCACCATTGTCAGCAACTATGGTAGGTATATCAAATTCTAATTCACTTTCACCAACAAAAAGTAAGAATATTTATGTATCTTTGCCTCCTCTCAAGACATCAAATCTTGGCAGCCCAACAAGATCTAAATCAACATTTGACCCCTTTCCCCCAAGACCTTCAATGAGGCAACCCAAGGAGCTGGGCATAAAGTTGGGTCTTTATTCATCAGATTGTGCAAATAAGGATGTAAAAGTAACAAATAAGAAGACATGAGAATAAATGCTATTCATTTTTTGTAAAAAGAAATAGCCAAGTAAATATTTCTAGATATTCAAAATATAACCTATCTTCCTTGAAATCATGCATTGCACACACTTTAAAATATTAATGTAAAAAGTTTTTCAATCCTTGCATCATTACAAAGTAATATGTAATAACCATAAAGTACCATGAATTTAACAGAAACATTGCTGTATCATTCACTTAATTTTTTTTGGTATCTTTTATCAATGGTATACTGACATTACAGCTTGCAGTTTGTGTTCATCTTCTGAAAATGAAAGCAAACACTCCAAGACATTTTGCTTTGATAATGCAAATATTGATTCAGAACATTGTTTTAATTCTTACTGTTAGTCAAATGCTGTAGTTCCACACAAAATCCCCCTGCCCCCACAGCAGATGTCTGTCTGTAATCATCATGGTTATTTTCTGTAATGCATGTCTCAAAATCCTGTCAACACCACGTGTTGTATCCAGCCATTAGAACCTGGGCATTTTCACATCTGTGAAAGATACTGGTAACTTTCAGTGCCATCTGCTGTTCATTTTTTCCTCACAATTAACATTTCATACAAAAGAAACCATGTTTCCTGTTAGCACTAGCAAGAACCCTGTTCGAAAACTTAGGAAAGGAAGAAATGAACTGTAACTACTTGAATGTTTGATAATCCTAGGTAAAGAATATATTCTGTAGTCTTAAATTCTCAGTGGAGGGGTTTCAAAGGGATAAATTTGTTTCAGTAATAACTAAAGTGCTAAAAAAATTGGCGGGATATTAAATTTTACTAAACCCTGAATTACATTATAAACTGACCTCATTGAACACTGAATTAAGAAAGAATATAGATAATAAATAAAGTGATACTACAGTGCCAGTGAATGTAAATTCAAAATACCAGAACATACTTTTGAAGCCTTGCATCAAATATTTTATAAATCAAGATTTATCAAATACAATCAAAATAAATTATTACATACAAATTTACATGACACTGAATGCTGTGATGAAGCACACTGTGATACCAGACATTCATGAACCACTGTGGCCAGGAATTGACTTGTTACTCCCTCTGCAAGCCCAGTTTAAGTAACAGAAACAGTCATTCTATTGGCTTCCTGTTTGTATTAACATACAATATGAATTTCCACAATGATGTGAATACAGCTGAAGACTGTGAATGTTGTGAAACTTATTTGAATTACCAGACATAATATTTTACCAGTTACATGTCAAGTTTCAGAATGTAAAGGCATTACTTCATGGTTCATGCATCAGCATTATAACTAAACATATATTTCCAATGTATCAAGAATTTCATTTGGTTTTGTAACAATGTAAGAGAAAAGACACATGGATGTCCAAACACAGTAATAAATAATGACATAGTATGGTGTCATTATGTCATAAAAACTGTGCCCCTGTACATTGTCACTTCACAGGTTCTTGTGTGAACATGGTAATGAAGCTACAGATTTCCTGTAATGTCGACAATTTCTTGATTTGTTAAATAACTGCTAGCTTCTCAAGAATGATTCTGCATAACAGAATTATTGTAATGCCACTTCTTAGCTTCATAATATAATGAAATGGCCATCATAATCCCCACTTTGAGTCTTCTTAAACCCAGATATTACATATACTACCATGAACCAACTCATTTGCAGAATTCATTAAACCAAACAATGTTTCTACACCATACCCTAACATCTGTGTCCATCAACCCAAAACTTTTACCCAGTGATATTGTCAGTCATTATGTCTGAAAGCCTGTTTACAAAATCACATTTTACTTCAAGTATACCCATATCATGGCAGAATTACAGTATGGGCACTCAGGCCACACAAAGAAGACAGACATTCTGGATGAACCTATAGACAAACTGGATTTTTCTTTGTAGTACACAATTTTTACTCTCTTTTTCTCCTACTTTTTAATGGTATGTAATACAAAGCAAAGTGTCCAATTTCAAATGTTCACCTCAAATGTCTATTTTAATTTATGTATTCTCACCTTTCAAACAAAGTAAACCAAGATCAGCATCAAAATATAGTTAATAACATAACTTTATATTATAATGTATAATAGCATGGGGAGCCATACACACTGAACCCAGTATCTAATATAAATTCATTCCATTACTCTCTGGTTCCAACACCTGAAGTTCAATATGTTAAATGCCCATACAGTTTGAAGTACAGCAAAATTTTATTTATCTGACTGGACATGTGCTAGATTATTAGATATTCTGGTTTATCAGATGGTACCTATGCTGACCTAAGTTCTTACAGGAAAGTTTTTGTTACTGCTTCTATACTTGGGCTGCACAACTAATCAAAGGACTGTTCCATTTGGATGTTTCCTTCATCTGCTGGTTCAGGGTCATTAATTAAGGTCCCCTTCATTGTTTTCTGGCATCTTCACATCTGAAAAGTAGATGGATTAAGAGGCAAGAGATAAGGAGACACCACACCAATTGAGGCCTGTTAGAACATATCCCTGAGAACAGTCTAACATAATTTTGCTGTACATTTTTTGTTGTCAGGTTGTTAGCTGCAATCTGTAAAGATTAGAAACTTAGGTGAGAGTTTATTGCTGACATTTGTTATACATTAAGGGATATGTGCCAGAACTGTTTAAATTCTTTCATCCTAAAGATTCCTCTTTGTTAGAAACACCCACTGCCTACACATCAACCATGATACCATCACATCAACACATCAACCATGGAACCAAAGACCTCCACATTTCTTTTAACATTAGTAATTGCAGCTGAGATCTAAGTTATATTCTGTAACATTTTATTTTATACCAGCATTGTCATTATTGAATAGGATGAGAGAAACTGGATTAGACTCTTACTCCACAGAATATTGATAGCATCTATGAAATGTCTTCAAACTGGGGTGGGCATCAGCCACATTGGGAAAGAGTGTGAACAGACTGTCCTTGAACATTGTTTATCCTGCCATTCTGTGATGTCAGAATGTGACCAGTCAAAAAAAAAAAATGCCAGTCCCAGAAGGGGTAGAGTGTTTTCCTATCTGCAATGCCATACTGTTAACTCATCCAGTAAGTCCAATTTTGTTACATTGTGTACCACATGAATGCCAGAACACAAATGTATACTTGCCCATATGCAGGACATCTCTGCCTTCATGTTTCAATTATAACAGTTTGTGCTGGGGCTCAGTAAGTTTGAAGACATCTGCAGTACTGCTGACAATAAAAATATGTAAAAGTATATATATCTTTCTGCAGGTTGCACATAAAATACAGTTCCAGTGAAAAACAATTCTGTTGCAGTTTCCCATAAAAGTTGTACTGAATTGCTTGAATTCAGTAACACTGTATTATGTATATACTGGACTGACAGAACAAGAAAGCAAATTCTGTAAACATTGCCTTTGTTTTACTGTTACTATTAGTTTATGGTAATATCATTTTGTGTGTTAAATGCCTTTCTGTGAATTGCTCAGACATGCTACATGAAAGACACTGATAATTATAATACTGCAGCTGGACATGAATGCAATATGTGTGAAATATATGTCATGCAATTAATGGAAGAATTGCATGAGCAGGGTTCTATTACTTGTACATTTGTTAAAAGACATATATATTATTTATCACAATAAATGTGATTTGCAAAGCGTAGTTGTTAAATTTGTCAAAGGCGTTTATTTGTTTCCTTCTCATTGCTGCTAGCACAGTAGAACTCCATCTGTATAATTAAATCTTATTTATTTATTTACTTACGTACATACATACATACACACACACACACACACACACACACACACACTTATATATATATACACACACTTATTTATATACATACATATATACTTACTTATTTACTTACATACATACATACATATACTTACTTACATACATATGTACATACATACATACATATATACTTACATATATACATACATACATACATACATACATACATACATATATACTTACATATATACATACATACATACATATATACTTACTTACTTAATTACTCACTTACTTACTTACTTACTTGCTTATTTACTCACTCACTCACTCAATTAATTAATGAATGCTGATAATAATCTGACCATATGGTTTTTAAGGG
>Ga0209755_10004734_pt1 | contig 15914 bp, 16 predicted proteins | sample TergutCo191P1_FD_187301 | JGI IMG/M metagenome (GOLD analysis project Ga0209755, IMG submission 187301) | Cornitermes sp. P1 segment gut microbial communities from Petit-Saut dam, French Guiana - Co191P1 (SPAdes) (version 2) | ecosystem: Host-associated > Arthropoda: Insects > Digestive system... | reverse complement strand
GCGTTGCCCTGCTTCCAATTCCTCGCTGTATGCTCTCGCCCATGAGCGAATCGTTTTTGATTTAAGCTGATTCAACCCATGTAGGTGCATCTCAATTAGTATGTCCGTGCCGTCCTCTAATTCTGCCCTAACGTCCAAAATGGACAGCTTATCTTCGATTGATTTTTTGTCCATGCTGGGATTTTTTAGGCGCACCGATTTTACGACACGGCTGATTTTTGCGTTGGCAAATATAGCGTTGAGTAATGAGATTAGTGCTTTGAGATTGCCCTCTATAAAGGTTTTGAAAGCAAAATCAACGCGCAAATCCATCAATCGGGAATAGTCTATGGGTAGGCTTTCGATTTCGTTTTTCTTCATGGCGCATCGCCCTCGCTTTGTGATTATTTTCGGTGGCGTTTTTGCCTAGGGCGTGCTTGCTTATGGTGGCAACACGCTCCAGTTTCATTATAGCACATTTTTTAACGTAATTCAACCTCTAAAAATCCTATTCGCCAACTGTGCGCTCCTTATATTTTGCGATTGATGCTACGTCTTTGTCGCCTCGGCCGGAGAGGTTTACTATGATTATTTTGCCTTTCATGGCTGGGGCGATTTTGTGGGCGTGGGCGATGGCGTGGGCGCTTTCGATTGCTGGGATGATGCCCTCGATGCGGGATAGGTATTCAAAGGCATCAACGGCCTCGCCGTCGGTGATGGGTACATATTGGGCGCGGCGGATTTGGTGCAGATGGGCATGCTCCGGGCCAATGCCGGGATAATTTAGGCCGGCCGAAATCGAGTGGGCAGGGGAAATTTGGTTATTGTCATCCTGCAGAAATATGGTGTTCATGCCATGGAAAGCCCCCTCGCGCCCTAGGGTCAGGGTGGCGGCGTGTTTATTGGTATCGATGCCTTCGCCTGCTGCCTCGCAGCCGATTAGTGCTACACTCTCGTCATCGATAAAATCATAAAACGCGCCAATAGCATTGCTGCCGCCGCCCGCGCATGCGATAATGGCATCGGGCAGCCGCCCCTCGGCCGCCATAATTTGCGCCCGAATCTCCTCGCCGATGATTTTTTGAAAATCACGTACCATAGTCGGGAAGGGGTGCGGCCCAACCACAGAGCCAATCACATAATGGGTATCATGCAGGCGGCCAACCCACTCCATCAGCGCGGCATCAACGGCATCCTGCAAGGTTTGCGAGCCGGTTTCGACAGCGCGCACCCGCGCGCCCAGCAGCTCCATACGAAACACATTGAGCGATTGCCTCTCGCAATCTATTTTGCCTTGGAAAATCTCGCATTCCATGCCCATCAATGCGGCAACAGTCGCCGTGGCGACTCCATGCTGACCCGCGCCTGTTTCGGCGATAAGGCGGGTTTTGCCCATTTTTTTCGCCAGCAATGCCTGGCCCAATACATTGTTAATTTTATGCGAACCTGTGTGGTTCAAATCTTCGCGTTTTAGATATATTTTCGCGCCGCCGCAATCCTGCGTCATTTTTTCCGCAAAATACAGCAGCGACGGACGCCCGGCAAAATTCGCCAGCAAACCCGCCAGCTCGCGCCTAAATTCAGCACACGCGCTATAATGCTCATATGCCCGCTCCAGCTCCTGCACCGTCCCCATCAAAACATCAGGAATATACTGCCCACCAAAATTTCCAAATCTCCCCTTTTCGCTCATAATAATTCCTCCTCGAAGGTTTTAATTATTCACTATTCACTATTCATTATTCACTATTCATTATTCACTGCTCTATTCATCCGTCTACTTCCGCGCGGGCGACTTTTAGCTCGTCTATTAGGTCTACGAAGACTTCGACTATTTGGGGGTCGAAATGGCGGCCGGCCTCGTTTGTGATTATTTTTATGGCGACGTCTTCGGAGAAGGGGGTTTTGTAGGGGCGGCGGGAAATTAGGGCGTCGTAGACATCGACTACGGCCATGACGCGACCCTGTAGGGGGATGGCATCGCCCGCTAGGCCGTGGGGGTAGCCCGCGCCATTGTATCGCTCGTGGTGAAATTCGGCGAAAAGTTTTGCGTTGGTTAGGAAGATATTGTCGCCGGTGCGCTCGATTATTTTGTCGATAATTTCACGGCCGGCGATGCAATGGGTTTTCATTATCTCGAATTCCTCGCGGCTTAGTTTGGCGGGCTTATTTAAAATCGCATCCGCAATGCGGATTTTGCCAACATCATGCAAAAGCGAGCATTCCGCCATCATTTGGGCATCCCAATCGCGGATTTCGTCCATATAAATCCCCCGCTGCTGCATGCGCGAAATCAGCAGGGCTGTAAAGCGCGAGGTGCGCTCGATATGGCCGCCGGTGGGCTCATCGCGGTTTTCCACCATATCTGCCAAAACATAAATAATGGAATTGTGGGCTTTTTGCAATTGGTCTGTGCGATTGCGAACAAGCTCCCAAATGCCTATTTGCGAACGAACCCGATTTAGCAAAACCGGCGCGGAAAAAGGCTTTATAATAAAATCAACAACACCCATATCAAAACCCCGCGCCTCTGTTTTGGGGTCTGAAATGGACGTCAAAAAAATAACAGGAATATCACGATAGCTAGTATGGCCTTTTAGAAAATCTAATACCCCAAAACCATCCATGCCCGGCATATCGATATCCAGCAAAATCAACTGGGGCGTGATTTTGCCCAGCATTTCAATAGCCGCCTCGCCCGAGGGGATGGTGATAACATTATAAAATGGCTCTAGCACCTCTTCGGCCACAAATAAATTGGTATGGCTATCATCAATAACAAAAATCGTTTTGTCCATAAATATCATCCTCTATCACATCAGGGATAATTGCGTATTTATCAGGCTCGCCGCCTTTTCAAAGCTCGAAATCAAAAGCAGATTTGAAATCTCTGTTAATAGCTGGGAAATATTGTCAGGCAGTGTCATTTTTTGCAGCTCGGTTAGGGCGGTTTTTGCCGCGCGTTTGTTAAATTCGCCACAAGAGCTGGCAATATCGCCCAGCAGCCGCGCAATCGATTCTGTATCAATGGCGGCATCGGCCTTTGGCGCGGCATTTCGGGCGGTTTCATAGCCCAGCTCTTTCATTAGCGCGCGCAGATTTTGCAGATATAGCGGGGTTTGGGAAATGACCGCCTCCATATCGCCCGCCCGGGCGGCATCCTCTAGGCTGCTGGCCATATCCGCCAGCCAGCTTTGCCCCATATTTGCCAGCGCACTTTTCATTCCATGGGTTTGGTTTATGTATGATTTCATTCCCGCATCACATAGCCGCCCGCCCGCCGCCAAATCGTCGATAATCGGGTTTAGGATATTTAGCGCGCGCTCGGCATCTTTTAGGAAAAAGTCCGTTAGGCCGGAGCGGTTTGTGCTGGTGGCCTCGATGGTTATGTGGGCATTTTCCGCCGCCTCTAAAACCTCAGGCGTTTGCTTTGCATGAATAAATTTCATCAAACATTCATCTAATTCCAAAATGCTAATGGGCTTTGACAAAAATCCATCAAAGCCATTTGCCAAAAATATCTCGGCCTGGCCTTTTACGGTATTTGCAGTTAGCGCGACAATAGGATGGGAATAGCCGGTTTCCTGGATAATTTTGGTGGCCAGCATTCCATCCATTCCGGGCATCATATGGTCCATAAAAATAATATCATAAACCCGCCCGGCGCGAATTAGCGCGACGGATTCAGCCCCGGAAACCGCCGTTTCGACCTTTAGCCCATATGGGGCGAGCAGCCCCCGCGCCACATACAGATTGCTCTCGACATCATCAACCACCAAAACCGTGCCATATGGCATAGGCTTGCGATGAATGCGCGACATGCGCCGCAAAGAGCGGGCATTCATTTGGGCATGCTGCAGGTTTTTGGCCATCTCGGGCCCTATCGGATTTGCGCCGGTGATGCGCTGGGGCAGCCGCACCATAAATGTTGTACCCTCGCCCGGCTCGCTATGAACATCTATTTCGCCCCCATGCAGCTCGATTAGATTATGGGCGATATTCATGCCCAGCCCGCTGCCCTCGATAGCGCGATTTCGCGACATATTAAATCGCGAATATTCCACCTCGAAAAGCATATCCAGCTGCTCCGCCGTCATACCATCGCCTGTATCCGAAATACTAATAACCAAAATAATCTCATCAAAACGATAGGATTTTTCCATGGTGAAAGTGAGGGATACTTGTCCCGAATGTGTGTATTTAAAGGCATTTGATAGGAGATTGTTAATAATTTGCTTTATCCGCAAATCGTCACCTATTAGCCGGGTTGGCAATTTTTCATCAACATGCACTGTAAAATTAACATCTTTGCCTTCGATATAAATCAGATTTAGCTGAACAGAATCAACAATTAGGCTAGGCAGCTCATATGAAACCGGAACAAGCTCCATTTTGCCGGCCTCTACCTTTGAAAGGTCCAAAATATCATTTATGATAGTATGTAGCAAATCCGCCGAATTATAAATGCGGGAGAAAGACTCTTGAGTTTGGTCTGTATGGCTATCCCGCTGCAGCTCGATTTCGGCTATGCCTTTTATCTGGGTTAGCGGGGTGCGTATTTCATGGCTCATGCGGGTTAAAAAGCGGGTTTTGGCCTGATTTTCCTCTTTGGCGATTTCGATTTCTTTCATTTCATTTGCCATAGCGCGAACCTGCCGCAAATCCTTTGCATACCGCGCCAAAACAGGCTCGCCATCAAAATCCAGACGAACTAAAACAACCTCAACAGCGATATGGTCGCCATTCATGCTGATATGCTCGGTTTCATATGAATCATAGCCGCTATTCATCGCGCGGAAAGACCGCTCTAAAATGCGGCCTTTGCCGGCATCCCCATCCCGGCGATATGCGACAAAAGTTTGCCAAATATTTTCCAAGGCATCCTCTTTATCTCGGAATCCATAAAATTCGATAGTGGCCGCATTGCAATCAATCGCCTGCATATCAATTAGTTTGCCATGCTCATTATAAATCCCCCGCATCAAATAGCAGGATAGGGGGGTTGCGTTTAGCATTAGGTCGGTTCGCTCATTAGCTTTTCTAATGCGCTGCTGGGATGCCCGAGCCGGGCGCAAATCGCGGCTATATCCTACATATACAGTTTCATTATTGCGCAGTATTTTAACAATCGTTAGCTCTACAGGTAGCTCAACCCCATTTGCATCAATATGCATCCATTCCGAGCGGGCATAGCCCGTTGCAAAAGCAACCTTTATAATCTCGCGAAATTTTTCCATACCGGGCGTGCCGCAGGGCTGGAGGGTTGGGGAATATTTATCAGCAAAACGAATATATTCATCAGCATTTTGCAGCCCCAAAAGAGTGGCGGCTTGTTTATTAACAGCAAAAATCTTTAGATTTTCATCCCATAGCTCCACCATCAGGGGGCAGAGATCCAGCAGGGTATTTGCGAATTCATTGGCATGCCGCTCGCGGGTTAGTGCCTCTTTTTGATCGGTACGGTCGCGGCAATATTCCGCCACCACAAAACCGCCCTGATAATGGATTCGCACCCATGTTGTATGGGTATGCATATATTCGCCATTTGCTTTTACGCATAAAATTTCGGAGCTGGATTCTCCATTTTTAAAAGCCTCGCGAATAAAATCCTGAATCATCTCGATAGAATTTTGCCCATTTGGCTGAAAATCGGGCGTGAAAAATGTATCGGCATATATAAAATCCTCTTTCGATTTGCAGCCAAACATCCGGATAGCCTCAAAATTGCAATCCATGGGAACCAGCTCGTTATTATACAGCGTAATTCCAACGGGGGCAACATCAAACATTAGGCGGCCTAGCTTTTCGGCCTCGCGCACCCGCTCGCCGGATTTTTGCAAAGCATAAACATCCTGCAAATATGCAACGATAATGCTATATTCCCCCAAATCCGTCAGCTGCATAGTAACATCCACATAAAACATATCGCCATCCACCGTGAGCATGGCGAAAATATGGGATACTCGCCCGGTTTGAATGCATTCGGCGCATAGCTTTTGATTTTTGAGGGTAGAAAATTCGCCGCAGGGCTGAAATTCGGGGGCGAGCGATTCGATATTATCCAAAAAATACTGCTTATTGGGCGCGTTATGAATAAGATAGGCGGCCTCATTGCAATCAATAACAGACCCATCTAGCGTCCACAAAATAATGGGAATGGGGCTGGTGGCAAAAATTTGCAATTTATATTCTTGCAGGCGGTTGCAGGGGGCTTGCATAGCCACATAGGCGATAATGCAGTCGCCATCCCGCTTTAGACTAAATCGAACTCGATTGGTTTCATTATTTGCCGCTACGCAATAAAGGTCGAAATCACCATCGCCCCGGGCGATAGCATCAAAAATATGGGCATTGGCATCCCGCCCGCATGGCTGGATACCGGGGGCTATTTCGGAAATGGGGGGCGTATTTTTAATGCCAAAAAAGGCGCGAAACTCATCATTGCAATCAATAATCCCGCCGTCATTGTCAAAAACACAACAAGGCGCGGGAATTTTATGAATCATCCCAAAAGCTTTATCTGCCATGCCCGCACCCCCTTTTTACCGTACGATAATTATACAAAAGTGATTCCAAAATGTCAATACCAAAGCCCCATAAATCGCGCAGGAATATATGTCATTTGCATTACAATCACCGCATTTTTTACACAATAATGCCCCCATCCCGCCATGTATTTTGCGCATTTTGCGCCTCTTGTTCGCCCGCGCGCCGCTCAAATCCATTGCAGGGCATCCCGGTCGCCTTTAAAACCTCCACCGAGGGCATATTAGACGATTTAAACCCAAATAGCCGACAAGCCCGCGGAAACCGAGGCTGCCATGTAACATAAAAATGCCGACACCGCAAACAATTAACCTTCCGCGCCGCTGCGCCATCCATCCAAATCACCCGCTTTTCCGCTCGAATACAGATTGAACCATTCATCAACATCACAATTATTAAAACAATAAAACGAAACTAAACTCCAAACATCGTATAAGCTTCTATTTTGAAAAATCTTTGCGTTTACAAACTCATCAAATGTAGGGAAATCGTACGCCTGAGAGCCATCTTCCGCCAAACCAAACCAGTATATTTCTGTTTCGCTTTTGGCCATTTTTCCTAACCAACAATAATCATATTCGGGGTGATTATCCACACAAAATGAACATTCAAGAGCAAGCCAGCCCTCTCGCATGATTTCCCTTTTAAAGACTTCAAACGGTATTTTGAAAGTTTTCATGTGCAAACACCACCTAGACTGACTTGTACACCTCGCACTAACTTTAAGTATTTTCGGATACCATCTTCTTCGTCTTGGTGATATGAAAATCCAAAATGCTCTGCAACGGATAAAGCCAATGGCGGGAACATTTCGCACATAACATCAATAGATTTCCAAATATTCTCATAATTGCTATCGGAATACGATGCGGCATACTGCGCATACAACTCAGGTGGTAAAAATTTCTTAAAATATTTTCCGTCTTTGCCTGTCGAAATATTAAATTCATGCTGTATTCCGATATACCAATTTATCATTTCGTGCAAATTGCAACGGACGGCATCATGTATCATGCTCATCACATAGGGTAGTTCATCTCGCATAATTCCCTTTGCGACATTGTTCAAGCACCACCAAAAATTACTGCAATTAGAGCGATAGTCAAGTGCCGTAGGCGGCTTGATGCTCCAATATTTTTTGTCAATCGTTATTGGTGGGAAAAATCCGTTTCCATTATCTTTGTCAAGCAAAACAATCACAGGTTCGCCGTCATCAATGTACGCTTCATTGAATATAAAACTCAAATCAATGCGAACCCCGTCTGGAAATATCATAAGATAGAAAAAGTTTCCGTCACTTTCCGCACCCCGCAAAGTTTCGGGCATTTGCGTTATTAGCGGTTTGCCGAATTTTTCTTCCACCCATGCGGGATTGTTGAAAAATGGTTTCATGTCCGTAACGGCAAAGCTAATGTCATAATCTTGGTAGCAATCTTTTTGCACAGAAGAATCAGCGCGCGAACCTGCCAACATTACTCCTCGTATGCGTTCATCAGAATTGGCTACACATAAAATTAAATCCGTCATTTCTTGCTCGGTTCTCAACCCAATACACCACCTAATATAGTTTTATGCTCGGCATATTGCTCGCTGTGGCAAAAACCTATCCAGACATTCTCCCCCGCAAAAAATCCGCGGCATTCATCCGCTTGCCATTTTGCGGCTGTATTTCCAAAATCTGGATAGCACCATCGCCGCATTTTATATGCAATCCATCCTTAGGATTTGCGCAAATTATCTCGCCAATAGCCGCCCCACAAAAACCGGACTGGGTGGCCTTCCATATTTTTACATTCTCGCCAAAAATCTCGGTATAGCACCCCGGCCATGGGTCGTATGCGCGAATCTGCCGCAAAATCGCCGCCACCGGGCTTGTCCAAATTATCCGCCCCATCTCCTTTGTCAAAATCGGCGCATGGCTGGCGAAATCATTATCCTGAGGGATGGGCGCGAGCTTATTCGTATCAATCATCTCCAGCGTATCCAGCAATGCCCCCGGCGATATTTGGCAAAATTTGTCATGCAAACTACCCCCGGTATCCTCGCCGGATATGGCAATTTCGCACATCAGCAAAATATCCCCCGTGTCCATCCCCCTATCCATTTGCATAATGGTCACGCCGGTGACATCATCCCCCGCCAAAATCGCTTGCTGGATAGGCGATGCGCCGCGGTATTTCGGCAAAAGCGACGCATGGACATTAACACACCCATATTTTGGAATATCCAGCAATTTTTGGGAAAATAGCTGCCCATATGCGGCCGTAACAAAAACATCCGCCCCAAATCCGGCAATCTCCCCCAAAAACCCCCCAGCCCGCACCCTCTCCGGCTGTAAACAAACAATCCCCAAATTATCCGCCAAAATCTTCACAGGCGGCGCAACCATCTTTTTGCCCCGCCCCGCAGGCCTATCGGGCTGGCAAACAACCGCCAAAACCTCATGCCGGCTATCCGCCAAAGCCCCCAAAACCGCCGCCGCAAAATCCGGCGTCCCAAAAAATATCACCTTCATCATTCATCATCCTTGGTTTGATACATTTTTAACGCTCTATCCATATACATTACCCCATCCAAATGGTCGATTTCATGACAAACCGCGATGCTCAAATCCCCCTCGCAATCCATCTCAAACCATTCCCCATGGCGGTTTTGCGCGCGCACACGCGCCGTCGCGGGGCGGTCGACCAGCCCATGATATTTCGGCACAGACAAACAGCCTTCATTCCCCTGCTGAACCCCATCGGATGCGATAATTTCGGGGTTTATCAGCTCCACCAAATTATCCCCATCCTCGCTCACATCCACCACCACAATCCGCCGCAAAGACCCAACCTGAACCGCCGCCAGCCCTATCCCATCATGGTGTCGCATGGTTTCGACCATATCATCCAAAAGTCCAATAATCCTGCTATCAATCACATCAACCGCCTTCGATTTTCGCCGCAAAATATCATCGCCGGCCATGCGCAAATTCCGTAAAGCCAATCTTAACAACTCCTTAATTTTGATAATACTGCCTCTGCAATTTTTTCTGCATATATCACTTTTATTTTTCGCCCATAGTAATTTTGTACATCTATATTAACAATATTTGTAAAGCTTGATTCATTATGCACAAAAGCCATCAATTTTTGCGCCTCAACCAAATTATTTTCCCGCTCATCCGGGCATGCGGCAAAAACGGCGGCATATAAAGCGCGTTTAATCGTATCAGCCAGGGGCAATTCGGCAAAAGCCCGGCCAAACCATTTGGCATACGGCGCATATTGCCCGCAATACAAAAACCCCAGCCGCATCAGCTTTTCGGCGATTCGCCCGCAAATTATCGCCGAGCCCAAATCATCCCCGGCATCCGCCGCGCGCCGCACAAATGCCTGCTCATCAGCAATCTCGCCCCAAAGCCCAGCAATCCGCCGCAAAACCACCCCATGCGGATACCATCTAATCGGCCGCAAAGCCGCCCCCAGCCCTATTTCATCAACAAATATCTCCCCACGAACCAGCGACAGCAATTTATGTTCGCAAAACCCCAGCCAATCGGCCTCCGTCAAATCCCCAAAATCCGCCCGCCCAAGATACTGCTCCAAATATTCCTCAATAGTATGAACAAAAATCAGCGGCGACACCCGCCCGGCACAAATCCGCTCAGGCCGCCGCACCCCATTATCCCCCAAATCCGGCGCGGAAAAATTCACACTATACCCCAAATATTCATATGGCAAACATGCCGAAAACATCTCCAAAATCTCACGCCCCTTTTGTGCATCCTGCACAAAAAGATAAAACCGCGGCCCCCACATATGGTCCCCGCTAACCGCATCATCATACCCCAAAACATCCGACCCATACCCAATCAACCCAGCCGCATACCCCACCCCACCAAAATCCCGCAAAAGCAAAGGCCGCGCCACATCAAAGAAAAACCCCCGGCATAAATCCAAGCCCCTCACTCGTCGTCCACCTTAATCAGCTCGCGCTCAATCCCCTCCCCATTATTTAACGCGGCAATCCCCCTGCGAAGCCGCGCCAAATTAGCCTCTAAATAAAATGAGCCGGGTTCGTGCAATGACATGCCGATATCATCGCAAACCTTTTCGGTATTTTGCACTTTCTCGGCATCCATCATAATGTTTAAAGCAATCTCTGCCATTTCAATTCCTCCTATTTGTTCCTATAATGCGAACCGCATTGAAACAATTCGAGAATGTCACCCTCGATACGGAAAACAAGCCGATTTTTCTCGTCTATTCGAACGCTCCAAAGGCTTTTCAGGTCGACTTGTAGCGGTTCGGGTTTACCGATTCCGTGATAGCCGTTGCGCTCAATGTCTTTTAGTAACATGTGTATACGTTTAATTGTTTTCTTGTCTTGGGTTTGCCAATAAAGGTAGTCCTCCCATGCCCTCTCCCGCCATTGTTTAATCATCCTCCACCTCAATAAGCTCGCGAATGATTAGTTTCTCTTTCCCGGAATTTACATCAGCAATGGCTTTGCGAAGCTCGGCCAAATTAGCTTCAGAAAAAAACGGGTCTGATTCTACCGGGATTGCAAACGGGACTTGCTTTTGCTCGATAACACGGTCAACGAAAATCTCAAACATTTCATGCAATGACATACCTATATCATCGCAAACCTTTTCAACGCTTTGCACTTTCTCGGCATCCATCATGATGTTTAAAGCAATCTCTGCCATTTTAATTCCTCCTTATGGGATGTTTTTTGGGTCCATGGTCATGTTTATGTTGATTTTGCTGGTGTCTTGGGATTTGGTTAGTTTGTTTAGGCAGTGGAGGGCGAATTGGCGTAGGATGGTTTCGTCGGCGGATTTTGCTAGGATTTTCCAGCGGTATTGGTTGCGGATTTTGCTGATGATGCAGGGGGCGGGGCCTAGGATGTGGCAGAGGTTTTTGCGGTTGGCGGCGTGCATTATGTCGGAGAGGCGGTGCAAAAGGGCGATTAGGCCGCGCTCGTCCGGGCTTTTGCATATGATGGAAACCACATGGGAAAAGGGCGGATAAAACATCTGGCGGCGAAACTCGATTTCCTCGGCGTAAAAGCGCAGATAGTCGCTTTCGGTGGCATGGGCGATGGCGTAATGGTCGGGATTGTAGGTTTGGATGATGGCGCGGCCGGGCAAATCGGCGCGGCCGGCGCGGCCCGAAACCTGCGTAATCAGCTGATAGGCCACCTCCGCGCTGCGATAGTCGCCCCCATGAATCGCCATATCCGCCGCCATTATCCCAACCAGGCTAACCTGCGGGAAATTCAGCCCCTTTGCAATCATTTGCGTGCCTACCAAAATATCCGCCTCGCCCCGGGAAAAGGCGGAAATAATGGATTCGTGGCTATCTTTGCGCCCGGTGGTGTCCATATCCATCCGGATGGCGCGAGCAGATGGGAAAAATTGGGAAATATCCTCCATCACCCGCTGAGTGCCTATGCCAAAATGCTTGATATGCCTGCTGCCGCAAACCGGGCAATTATCAGGATTCGCCATTTGCATAGCGCAATAATGGCATACCAATTTATTTGTATAAATATGAAATGTTAAATTTACATTACAATTTGTGCAAGCCATGGTATGGCCGCAGGCGCGGCAACAAACGAATGTCGAATGCCCCCGCCGATTCAAAAATAATATGCTTTGGCGATTGGCCGCCAGATTGTCCGTAATGGCGTCAAATAGGGCTTTGCTAAAAATTGTGCGATTGCCCTCGGCCAGCTCGCGGCGCATATCTGCTATTTCTACCAAATTTTGGGTTTTGTTCACCCGCTGGGGCAGCGATATCAGCTGATATGCCCCATCCATGGCGGCATGGTATGTAGCCACATCCGGCGTGGCCGAGCCCAGCAAAACCAGCGCGCCGGTTAGCTCGCCCAGCTTTTTGGCGATATCCACCGTATGGTATTTGGGGCTGGTTTCGGATTTATACGTATTTTCGTGCTCCTCATCCACAATAATCGCCCCCAGATTTGCAAAGGGGGTAAAAATCGCCGACCGCGGGCCCAGCATCACCGAAACCTGGCCATCCCGCGCCCGCTTCCATTGGTCATACCGCTCGCCTAGGGACAGGCGGCTATGGGTGAAAGTCACCGCCGCGCCCAGCCGCTGGGCAAAAACCTCGATAGCCTGCGGCGTTAGCGATATTTCGGGAACAAGGACAATCGCCTGTTTGCCCCCCGCGATAATTTTTTCGATAATTTGCAGATAAACCTCGGTTTTGCCGCTGCCCGTCACCCCATGAAGCAAAACCGGGCGGTTATCGGCTTTGTCAATTTTTGCCAAAAGAGCGTTTATAGCGTTAAACTGGTCTGGGGTGGGGCTGATGGGGGTAGGGGGGTCGTAATGCCGGCTGGCGAATAAATCCCGCCGGGTTTCAATGCGGTCTATACGTATAAGCCCCCGCGTTTGCAGGGTTTTAATGGGCGACATTGATATATGCAAAATCGCGCGGATATCCGCCACAGGCATTTGGCCGTTTTCCATTAGCAAAGCCAGCAGCTGCGCCTGTTTGTCCGATTTTTCCATGATTTTCGCCGCGATGGCATCAAAATCAGGCGCATCCTGTATTAGCCGCGCCATATTTATTCGTGCGGTATAATCTTTGGCCTCATAAATGCGGTTTATACGAATAAGCCCGCGCTCCTGCATAGCCGATAAGTTTGTATAAATTTTATCACCAAAATGCTCCTGCATTTCCCGCTGTGAAATACTGCCATTTTCTTGCAAATATTCAAATATCTGCCGGGTCTTTCCTTTTAGCCCTTTCGCCGAGCTTTCGGCGATTGTTACAATATAATCATTTTTCATGCCAATCCCGGCGGGCATAATGCACCGAAGGCATCCGGCCAGCGTGGTATGGTATTTTTCGGCCATCCATCGCGCCAGAGCAATCATATGGGGGGAAAATATGGGAAAATCTTCCATTAGGCTATCTATGGCCTTTATCCGCGCCGGGTCGAAATCCACCGCATCCGCCAGCCCCACCACAAACCCCTCATAATCCCGCGCCGCGCCAAATGGCACACGCACCCGCATGCCGATTTGCAATAGCTTTGCCAAATGGGCGGGGATGGCGTAATGAAAGGATTTATCCAGCTCTTTCGCCGTTGCGGAAATAATAATTTCGGCGTAGTTAGCCATGGCTAATTGTAATCATCATCTTCATCATTATCAGAATCATCCTCATAGGAAAATTCTTCCATATCATCATCTATTTCTTCGTCAAAATCGTCAAAATCATCAAAATCGGCCACATCGGCATCATCTAAATCCTCGCCATCGGCCTCATCATCATAATCCTCATCTGCGGCGATTCCCTGATAATTATCATCCAAAATGGCGGAAATGGCCGGGTCGACGGCGGGAATAATGGCATCATCATCCACAGGGACAATGCGCAAATGCCCCCGCTCCAGCTCGGAAACGGCGATAGAAACGGCTTTATCCGTATTGGCTCGATTTGTATCATAATGCGCGCCATTTACTATTTGCCGGGCGCGTTTGCTGGCGGCTATCACGATGGAATAGCGACTTGTTATTTTATTATCCAGCAAACTATCCTGATTCACGGTTTTAATCAAAGTGCTATAGGAAGGATTTAACATTTTTTGACATCTCTCCTTTTTAATTAAAAAAGCTTTGAGTATCGATATTTCGGCGTTTTGTGCGCAGATATTCCGCGGCGGCAATTAGTTTGATTTCGGAAACGGCCTGTTGCAAATCGTCATTTATCACCAAATAATCATATTTTGAAATCAGGGCGATTTCCTCTTTGGCGCGTTTTAGGCGGCGGTCTATTTCGGCGGAATCCTCGCTGGCTCGCTCATTTAGCCGCCGCGCCAGCTCATTAGCATCCGGCGGCATCAAAAAAATCAAAACCGCATTGGAATATTTTTCCTTTACCTGCAAAGCCCCCTCTACATCGATTTCCAGCACAACAGTCTTTCCTTCGTCAACCATTTGACGAACATAAGAATCGGGCGTGCCATAATAATGGCCGGAAAAAGTGGCATGCTCGAGCAGCCCATCGCTATCCCGAACCTGCATAAACTCGTCTTTTGTGCAGAAAAAATAATCTATGCCGTGGCTTTCGCCGGGGCGGGGCTGCCGGGTTGTCATGGAAATAGACAGGGCAAAACCATCGGCGGCCAGCAAATGCTTTGCCACAGTGCCTTTGCCCGAGCCGGAGGGCCCTGAAATTATCAAAAGCATCCCTTTATCCATTAGTATTTTCGCCACCTTTCGTAGAAATAAATCCCATTTATTCCAAATTTTGTATTTGTTCTCGTATTTTTTCAATCTCGCTTTTTAGCTCAATCACAATTTTGGAAATGCTGATATCATTGCATTTCGAGCCTATGGTATTTGTTTCACGAATTAGCTCCTGAATAATAAAATCCAGCTTTTTACCCACGCCGCCGCCATTTTTCAAAACCTCGCAAAACTGGTCGATATGGCTGGATAGGCGCAAAAGCTCCTCATCTACCGCGGCGCGCTCGGCCTGATAGGCGGCCTCATTTAGCAGGCGGTTTTCATCTATTGCGGTATCTTTCAAAATCTCTTGCATGCGGGCGCGCAGCTTTTGGTGATGGGCGGCCTGGATTTGGGGGATGGCATCATTTATTTGCAGGGCGAGGTTTTTGGCATGCTCTAGCCGGGCGAGCAGGTCTTTTTGCAAAATAAAGCCCTCGCGGGCGCGCATTTCCAAAAATTGCAAAACCGCCTCCTCTATGACGGGGCTGATGGCGACCCAAATCTCGTCTGCATCGGCTTCATCGGCATTTCGGTCGGCCTCGATAACGCCATTTGCGCGGGAAATCAGCTCTAGCTGTTTATCATCGCTAGGGCGCAGCTCATATGCCAAAGATATCTCGCGCAGGCGCAGGCGATAAAGATTTGCCATCGCCCAATTTATTTTAATGGTGGAATCGCTAGCGCCGATATTTTCGATATTAACAAAAACATCGATTTTGCCCCGCGCCACAGCCCCCATCATGCGTTTGCGGATTTTATCCTCCAAAGCCCCGATATGCCGCGGCAATTTTATAGAAATATCTGAATATCTGTTATTTACGGATTTTATCTCAACGGACACTTTGCCAACAGCGGTATTTTTCAGGCTTTTCCCATATCCGGTCATACTAGCGACTACATTATCCATGATTTTATCCCCCTTCAAATGATGACACCATCCATTATATCAGATTTTTACCAAATTATCAACACCATTTTTATTTGGGGCATGGTGATAGATATCGCGTGTGGATATCGGGCGGCCAATGGCCGCCCCTACGCGGTCGTGGGTATCCATAAACCCAACCGTACACAATCCGGTCTTGAAGGTTTTATCAGTCTTTTATCCGTGGTTATCAGTGGTTACTTT
>Ga0209755_10004733_pt1 | contig 15917 bp, 7 predicted proteins | sample TergutCo191P1_FD_187301 | JGI IMG/M metagenome (GOLD analysis project Ga0209755, IMG submission 187301) | Cornitermes sp. P1 segment gut microbial communities from Petit-Saut dam, French Guiana - Co191P1 (SPAdes) (version 2) | ecosystem: Host-associated > Arthropoda: Insects > Digestive system >... | reverse complement strand
TCAGAAAATGACGGAGCTTTTTTGCAGCAATATGCAGCATATGTGCCCGATTTATTCCTCTTTGGTCAGCTTGTGAATGGCTCTCTGTTTTCTGCGTATTCCTCTTTGCGGAATGTTGGGTTTCAATATTTGCGGCAACTCTATGCACTCCAAAATTGCGTTGTTTGTGGATACTCCCAAACACGCTACTGTAATTTATGTTCATTACTTCGCACCCCTAACCCAAGAGTTGTAACATACTCTGAGGCAACGCATTGGCTTGTGCGAGCATTGCAGTGGAAGATTGGGTTAAAATCTGATTGCGTACAAAATGAGTCATTTCGAGAGCCATGTCTGTATCTCTGATGCGGCTCTCAGCGGCAGCCAGGTTTTCTGCAGTGTTATCAACATTTGCTCTTGTATACTCAAGGCGATTATACTGCGCACCCAATTGAGCGCGTTCCATAGAAATTATGTTAATAGCGTTATCGAGAGCATCTATTGCAAACGAAGCATCTTAGGTTGACATGACAGACAAGCTATGAAGCCAGGGGGCAGGGGGATGCTCTACAGGCTCTACGTTTGGTGATGGCACGAAGTTATTAACTGTCATGTTTTCATTGGGGAAAACGGGTGTCGGGTCTCTGGTAAAATCAAGCGGCCATGTCGCACTGCCGAGAGAGCGAGCGCAGAGGCGTGGAATGTCAAGAAACAAACCGTCACCTGCATTTGCGCCGGACTGAATCCAAAGACCGTCAGCATCTGAGGGTAGTGAAGGAGTAATACTTGCATCACCGAGCCCGAGCCAGCTTACCAAATCGCCGGGAGTTGAAGTGGCAACAGGAGGCAAAAGTGACGTGGGCACCTGTGTCATGTGTGGTAAGCATCATTCCCCACAACACCGTCCTGTTTTGCATAGCTATTGCTTTTATACTATTTACTTGGTATAATCTACCGATAATTTTATCGATAAAATGGAGTGATAGTGATATGAAACCACGACAGGAGTTTGAACTTGATAAATGGGTATCTAGGTGGCCCTATGATGGGCATAAAGGGTACGATTGGAAAATCGCAAACCTTGCCGCGAGCCTACATCCTGAAAAATGGAGTTACGATGGGAAATCCGATTACAAAATCCTCACTGACTACATTAAGTATACATTCGAGAAATTGTATTCGGAGCATTTGGAAGCTACAGAAGAAATGAAATCCAAAATACTTTTCGAAAGCGAAGACAAGGCATGCTTCAACACAGGTTTATTTGACACAAACTGGCAGCAGATATTCTTTTATTGCGAAAAAAACAGAAACGAAGGATATCAAAGGTGGTGGTTTCATTCATTTCAAACGGAGTATACACTTGCCTTGCTCGGAATTAAGGCCGCAGATATACGGCGCGCAAATTATTTTAGTGAGCCAAGCGATTTGGTTTTCAATGTAAATTATGAAATAATTCCACAATGGGATCATATACTCGACAACGAAGAAAACTTCAAAAGACTGCCTAGCAATATTGCATTATTAGGAAAAGAAACTTGCAGGGCAATAATTAAAGGAAAAATTGACGAAACTACAAAAATAATTCAGGCAAATTACAAAACAGCAGTACCACAGTGGTATAACAAAAAAATACAACTTCTTATCCCACTATACCTGACTAGTGGAACGAGACCCGATGTTGCGATGGTCTTGTCAAAAAATGATGCTACACGGCAATATTCGGGACACACATGCCTTACCCGAGACATGGCTTATAATAATGCGCGACTTATTGCAAGACCAAATAGCGAATGGCTTGACCCACTTTGATGTATGTACGTGAGCACACATATGCCTAGGCTTACACAGATTGCGAGTTACTTATATATTTTTGGATTTTTGGATTTTTTTGCAAATTTTTATTGCATTTTTTGTTCAGATATGCTATCTTGAAATGAGCCGTAATTTGTTAATTTAAAATTAGGATGTCAAGGATGCGGCTGTTTGGAACAAAATAATTAGTATACACAGGGTGCGAGAGAGTAGCTTTCGTGCCCTGTGGACATTTGTTTTTCTAATAAGCTCGGGGAAATGGCTGCCATACGCAAAGTCGGTTATTGTCGAAGAATTTGGGGTGCGAGCAAAAGTGCACATATACTACAGCCCGTCAAAAGCCGTCTTGGAAGAAGAATCCCTTTACGAGCGTATAGATAAAGAAGAGCAGTCTTTAATGGAGATGGCGACAGCCCCGCCTAAGGCGAAGCGTTATGACAGGCACTTTAAAATTAACAGGAGCAAAGACGGCGGTTTTGGCTTTATCAGGGACCAGGACAAGATAAAGTTCGTTGTCGCTTCTGATGGTCGCAAAATGCTCACACCTATTACCAAAAAGCAAAGAGACATCTTCGAGGCTTGCGGTTTTCCAACGGATAATATCCCGGATTGGCTTAATCTTTCCATTTCTGCTATTGATGATTTCTGTATTGTGTAATTCTTGTGGAACTCAGGTTACAATGAAACATTTGCGACCCGGCGGAGCAACCGCAACCACCCCGAGCGCACATGCAACTCCAACGCAAAAAGGGGCTACAGAAAAAAGCAAAATTTGTCATCCTGAGAGAGCGGAACAACCGAAGAATCGTTCATGTAAGGCATTTTCCCTGCAAAAATCACGTTTTTAAAAATACCTGTAAAGTCTCAGGCAAAATCATACGATAAAATAATTAAGTAACAAACGAATGGTATAGTTATCGAAAAATATACCTTCTTACCAAAAATCTGGCTCAAGGACGAGCGAGTAATATATTATAAGGATATGGCGTGGAGGGATTACAGTGCGTATTAATAATAATATTACGGCCGTAAATAGCCACCGCCAACTGGGAATAAACCAACGAAGTCTAAGTGTAAATACAGAAAGACTAAGCTCAGGAATGAGAGTTAACCGCGCAGCAGACGATGCGGCGGGACTGGCAATATCAGAAAAAATGCGTACACAGATACGCGGACTCAACAGAGCATCACTCAACATACAAGACGGAGCAAGTCTCTTGCAAGTGGGAGACGGAGCTCTGCAGTTCATGCATGACAAAATGCAACGAATGAGAGAGCTTGCAGTGCAAGCCGCGAACGGCACAAACCAAGACCTGGATAGAGCCGCAATACAGTTGGAGTTTGCGCAGTTAACCTCTGAAATCAACGCATCGGTCAGAGAAACAAACTTCAATGGAAAACCCTTGTTCGATGGGACAATGGGGTCAACACGGGCTTGGGATTTTGGTGTTGAATCATACGTGTATGACCCGGCAATAATCGAGGGTAGCGTATCTACTACGTTTCCTGCCGGTGGCATGGACCTATTCCCATGGACAGCCGGTGCTGCTTTTGGAACAGCGAATTCTCTGGCGATTGCCAGCATGACCACAAACCCGGCCAGCATCCCATCATCAGGGCTTTTCGCCGTACAGGTTCAAACGCCTGCAGATGGACCCTTCAACTTCGTTTTAGATTTTGCTCACTTGCATGCAAATACTCCCGGAACTGTGACTGTATCACATATAGAATCAGCATTTCAAAATATGTTTAACCAAGCCGGCTTTGCGGGTACCAGCTTTAATATGATTGCAGCACCGGGTACTCCACGATTTGAAATAAATTTCCCTAGGCATCCTGAAAACTCCGCAGCACTTGATGGCATAATGGGAAGGCCTGGCAGTGTTACACCAAGTGTTACAATAGGGATTGGTACACCGACTATGGATGTATCTGCTGCAAATGCAATTAGAGAGTCAATAAACACAGGTCGCACATTTTCAAATAATCATTCCGGCGTTTTTCCCATAAATCCGTCACTTGATATCCCACTGTTTGAGACAGCGGCGATAGCATTTTGGGTTAATCCCCTTATTCCGCGGGACCCTACTTCGGCAGGGTCGCAACCCTTTGGAATGGCTGTCAATTTCCATGACAGACAAGTGCCGATTAATCTCGTTCCCGGTCATTTCTCATCAATTGAGAGTTTTGTGTCAGCACAGCGAGGTGCATTTGCCGCAGCCGGTCTCTCTCTTGATATACAGGACGGTCAGATAATGATAGAAACTATCGACACAGGACCACATGTACAGTTTGGTGACCCCTTGTTTGTTACAGCTGACCCCGATCTTGTGGACCAGCTTGGTCTTGGTGCAAGTGCTATGGTCGAGCCATCACAACGTGCAGAGGAAGATTATCTCTGGATTCAATCGGGAGCAAACAGCGGCGATGGCATTGGAATAGAGATTCCGAGGATTTGCGCCCGCTCGCTCGGTCTTGCCATATGGCCGTTTGACCGTGATAGAAATCCATTACCCGACTTCATAGATGGCGTGTCCATAGACAATTTTGTAACATCCGCAAATGCAGAGGCACCCGAACCACCTCCATTCCCGAGGATGTACACCCTATCTGTCATGTCACATGAAAACGCCACAGCAGCTATCAGGGCACTCGACAATGCGATAAATATTATCAGCATGGAACGTGCCAGCATAGGAGCACAGCACAACCGGCTCGATTATGCAAGGGCAAATGTAGATAACACAGCCGAAAACCTGCAAGCCGCCGAGAGCCGTATCCGCGACACAGACATGGCACTCGAAATGACTCATTTTGTACGTGGCCAGATTTTGACACAATCTTCCACAGCAATGCTCGCACAAGCAAACGCGCTACCGCAAAGCATGTTGCAACTGCTGGGCTAAGGGGATTGAATGGATGAACATAAAGTACAGATATGAAATAATAAAGCCTAGCACCTTAGCGCCGCCAAACCCCTCTTTGTAAAAACGCTCTTTCTAGTAACGAAAGAGCGTTTTGTTTCCAAAAATTTACGCGAAGGTAAATTGTGACAATATTGTGACAATTTCACTCTAATGCTTGAAGCTTCTGTTACGATGAGGTATAATAATATAATACACATAATCAAATTATCGCCTTAATAACAAGCGAAAGGAGGTAGCTATCATGCATTATCGTTATAAACTCACAAACAAAGCAATAGCTATGCTACTTTCTGTTTTTATGGTATTTAGTCTTGCCTCCCAATCCGTCGAACTTTCCTTAGTTAACGCGGATATTGTTGCTTCGCAGTATGCTCCTGAAGCACTATACGATGAGGTCAATGAATATGATGAATACGGCTCATGCGAAGAGGACTTACCGCACATCTGCGACGGTTCATGCGATGAGTCCGATGATTCAAACGATGATGATAACCTTTACGAAAATTATGAAGTTTGTTGCGACTATGCTCCCGATTGCGACTGCGAAGAAGAGTATTATGACAACAATGACGAAGACTACTGCTCTGATAGCGACGACCCGCCTTATGCAGAAAGTTGCTGTGATGAGCACTGCGGGTGCGAAGATTATTGTGAGTGCCCGTACCGCGACGATAATGATGAGATTATTTTTTGTGAGTGTTATGGCTGTGCAGATTACTGCGAATGCGAAAACCTCGGCGACTGTAGCGATGAGTGTGATTGCTTCGAAGGCATTATGGCTTTATCTGGGCTAGTAAGGATTTTTATTGATATAGCTCACGGCTCAAGTGGCTCTGCTACGTTTAATCTTAGTTGGGTCGGAGGTTTTGGTTCAATAATTCCTGGATTCCTTACCTATGTCGATGTGCCTCTAGGCTCTACCGTTACTATCACAGCAAATCCTGGGGACTATATGATTACAGAATGGACGGGTTCCGTCCCTGATGATTCCAACCCAAATGTTTCCGTACTTTATGACGTAGAAGGACCTGGTCCTATCACTATAACAGCTAAAGTGGGACCTGTGGAATGGCTTATTACTTATGAAGGTCCTGTAAGGGCATATGATGGCCCTGATTATGTGCCTTCGGGTACTAGGCTTTCCCCTAGAGAAATAAATTTTGAAGTCATCGGAAATATTGGTGATGATCGTCGCCTTGTTCGGTGGGTCGTTAATGGCAATGAGCTACCAGGTTTAGAAGAGAGCAATTCTTTTGTTATTAATTTATTAGAGGAAAATACTCATGTCTTAGTCGAACTGCTCGATAGCTTTCTTGTAACTATCGGTGCCGACCCGACTGGTTATGGAGCAGGTCACACTTTTAACGCTGTTCCCACTAATCCTGTCGGAAATCCCTTTACAGCCTCCGCACCCGATATAGCCTACGAACTATTACGGCAAAATTCAAATATCACATTTACAGCAACACCCGCAGCAGGTTACTTTATAACAGGGTGGAGTGCCACCGGAGGACAGCTTCTTGGAGCGGGGGACGGACCTGGTGCTCAGTCAAGAGAGATACAAGGTCTAAATAGTGCAGTTGACGTTAGAGTTCGCTTTGAGCAAGGGCGCATGATAACTTTCGGTGCACATGACGGCGGTGGCAACGTGACAGCTACCATTGACGGCACATACCAAGACCCCAGCCCTGTACTTCTTCCGCCCGGGAGCGACACAGTTACATTCACCGCAACCCCTCTACCTGGCTTCCTTTTGGCTGATAATCCTTGGGTTGTTAACGGAGATCCTGTTACGTCTGATGATTTTACCATAGCAGGAAATGAGTACGGGCAAACACTTACTATTGAAAATTTAAGTGAAAGCGTTACTGTTACAGCCGAATTTGAGGCTGCGGTTGATGTAACTTTCGGCGCGACAGGTGGTAGTATTACTTCGGCATATCAGAACAACAATGCGTTCGTCAGTGGCGCCACACTGCGCTCCGGAGCTGAGATAGTAATCGAAGCAGCACCAAATCCCGGTTATCTTTTTACCGAGTGGACAGTTACACCCGGCGAAACGCTCATCGATGCTGACACCACCACATTGACAATCCCTTCTTTGAGCGGCAATAATCCAACAGTCAATATAACTGCAAACTTCATCCGCGGGCGTGTTGTGGAGTTTGGTTTCTATGTAACTAGTGGAGGAACTATAGGAGGAACTATAGAAGCAGCACACAACGGCGTGGCAATAGAAAATGGCGACATACTCGCACCACTCCCACCGGCACCGGTCGAACCGCCGCAGACTACTATCTTTACCGCAGAAGCTGCCCACGGATTTCTCGTAGCCGGTTGGAATATCCCGGAGTCAGAGAATGTGAGCATTTTAACAAATGATCTCGAAACCGAAAGTACATTAACCATAACTAACTTGCCCGGCGATATTGATGTAGTAGTAACTTTCTCGCGAGCCGTTGCGATAAACTTCGGTGTTGACGGCACAGGCGGAACCCTTTCGGCTGTGAGAGAAGGCTCTTCTGATCCGCTACCAGCCACGGTAACACTTCCCCAGGGCACAGTTGTATATTTCACGGCAGAGCCCATAACACCTATAACTCCCGCTCTGGGCGCCCCAAACTTCCGTGTGAATCAGTGGTCTGTCGCCGATGGAGTGGGTCAACAAGGTGGTGAAACATTCCGTTTTACTGTTCCGGCACCGGATGTAGATGCTCCTACAGTTTATATAAGGGTAAGTTTTACGCCCATTACACTTGAGTTCTCCCCCCCGGATATAGATGTAATCGCTCATGATGTTTTTACTGCTATTGCAGGCGGCACTGCAAGTGGTGACAGTACCATGTATATAAGATCAATCACCGAAGGAACAACTGACCCGGCTGTACTCCCTGACGGGCTTACGGTGGCAGTAAATGCGGCCGGAACCGGCATAGATGTAACCAGCGTATATCCGTTATCCCAAGAAGACAATGATCGCGGTCCGTTTATAGTAACCGTTGAGCGAGAGAGAACACTGGCACAATTTGAGATAGATATCAATATGCCGTCTCTGACACTTGAGCCGAATCCGGTTGTGATTGGAAATATTACCGGGCGCTCCATGATTCAACATGTCACGGTCGGCGGACCTCCTACTGATGTAGCAGGTCGTATTACACTTATTGATGACAACCAAACATTTGTAACATTAGTTCCCGAAGTTAGAGCTGAGGTTACTGCAAATTTTGGTGTAGACGAAGCTGGTGTTGGTGTTATAACTGTCACGGGGACAAGGCCGCAAGCCGGAAGCCCGACTATTTATCACACGGGAGATAATGCGCTTCGAGTGCAAGTAAATCGTGGCGGCGTAAGCAGGGAGCTCAGAGTTGACGTGCATCTCACACCACCACCGCAGATAAGTTCAATTATTCCTTACCCTGAAACATCCATAACTGTCACCTCTGAAGGTGTGCCTAATACTAATCCGAGCGATGACCGAGAGTATATTGAAGTTACATTCCAAGTTAATGGAAGCAATTTAGACCAGTTGCTGCTCGATTCAGCGGAGCATTTGAACGAGTCACATTTTGTGCCTGATTTACCGTCTTGGATAAGACTGGCGGATCAAAATGGTATTACTTTTGCACCTGTTAACGGCAATGAAGAAAATCAAGCTACAGTTACCTTAAGGCTCGTAATTGATGCCAATGAAGAAGACCCGCCCACGCAGCTTTCCGGCAATGTCACTATCCTCCCTGATTCGGCGGTCGCAACAGTTGATGGATTTGTCCCGGGCAATCTCCTTGTGACACAATTCGGACTTTTTGGTCTTAATCCTAATCCGGCAATGATTCGCAATGATTCCCTCACCGTGGCTGTTGAAGTTATGGGTACAACGACTGACTATATTGAATTATCCGATGGCACAATGCCGCCCAGTTTTGATGCTGTGACAAATAATGGCGTAGTGACAATATCGCGGAGCAACTCAGCCTTTATCACTGTCAGTATAGTGGGGGAGTCTATCCTAATAAATGCTACCAGACCTCTGAGAGGTGAAGCTGAAATAGTAGGAAGTTTCCCGATAATAGTCACTCGTGGCGATGGCGATGGCAATGAGATAACTCTAATACTGGATGTACATCTCACGCCGCTGTTTGTGGATTTTAGTGATTCCGTAGTTGATCTAAATAACGAATCTTCCGGTGTGTTTGCATCGTATGTCATAAGAACTGTCGATATCGTCGGTACGGCGGTAGGATTACCTCAGTTGAGCAACCTAGGCGACTTACCGCCCGAAGTTACAATCGACCTTATTCCTCCCGGAGATGTATTGAATCCGACGGAGAACTACAGGCTGATTATAACCGGCACACGCCCAAGTGCCGGGAGTGACATAATAGACGGATCCTTTTACATCGGAGTGACTCGACAGGGAGTATCTGCTGAGCCGGAGCTCAGAATAAATGTAACTCTTACACCATATTCGCAAATTACATCTATCGCACCTACCCTTGCGGCGGAAAGCGCTTTTGCACGAATCACTCAAGAGGGAATTGCTGAAAATACACCTATGCGGGCTGTTTTTGATGTTCATGGTACATTTTTAACGGCAGCAGAACTTAATGCCGCAACTTTTAGCGTTGTTGAAAACTTTCCCGCTTGGATAGCCTCTGTTAGTATCGTCAGTTCCAGCGTAACTCTCATTAATATGGGTCATGCTACAGTGGCGGTTGATATTACCATTGACGAATTGCCTGATGATCCGGATTCTCCATTGATTCGATCCGGTGATGTTTATATAAATGTTATCGGTATATCAGCAGACTTCACTCCGCCAAATGCCCGCCTTCCGTTACACATTATTCAAGCTGCTCCGATAGCTTTTACGCCGGGGTTAGTTGACATCACCGATTATGTGCTTTCGCAAACTGTTACTGTCGGAGGAACAGCAGAAAACAATATAACCGTCACAAACGACATTCCTTTAGATGCTGAGTGGCGTAGCTATATAGACATTTCATATACTCAAGAGGATTTGCAAAATCCTCCAAGGATAACTGTAACAGGCACACGGCCTACGTGGGAGTCAGACATTTTAGATATTGATGTCAGTTTCAATGTGACAGTCGTTCGCGGCGGTGAAACCCTGAGTTTTCCCGTAACTGTGACTCTCACTATGATTCCTCAAACATGGACTGTTTCATTTGAGTTAGACAGCGGGACACACTTAGGCGGACAACCGCTTGAGCAAACAGTTGATCATCGCGGACAAGCAAATGTTCCGACCGAACTATCTCGTAGCGGCTATGACTTTTCCGGCAATTGGTCAAGTAGCGAACCCGGCATGATTCCCGGCAATATCACAGGTAATGTCACATTTACTGCACTATGGACACCGAGGGAGCATTTGCTTACTGTCGTAAGCGAGAATACAACAGATGCGACTGAAAGTAGCAACAGGCAATGGACGTCAACATTTGATATCTATGCCGGAACTTCTAATGATGACAGAATATTCTCACACTGGACAGCTTCTTACGGTGGAAACGATTTCACACATCTCATAGGCGACCAGTTTGATCCGGAGACAACTTTCACCATGCCTGACAGCCCCGTTACCCTCACTGCGCATTGGTCAGAATTTCGAGTTATAACTTTTAATCCGTACCCCAGTCTTGCCGGAAGCATAACAGCCTCTTTTTATAGATTAGATGTGTCTACCGATTTTTACTCCGGAGACTCTGTGCCTGAAGGTGCTACAGCCACACTCAAAGCAGAATCCAACGATGGGTATAGTTTTTACAATTGGACAATTGTTCCTTCCGATATTGCACTGACACCGCCATCCAGGACTTCATCGGAAGTGTCATTTTACGTTTATCATCCCGATGTCCACGGAGATAGGGATATTGCCATTACCGCCAACTTTAACCGTGTAATGCATATGCTTGAAATAAACAATCCGGCTATGGAGGGCGACCCCACTCAAGGCGGCAACAGACAATGGACATCAACAGTCCAGCTTATCGCCGGGACAAGGGAGAACTACAGGTTTACAGGCTGGGTAGTCAATGCAGGTGGGGTAGAAATAATGAATCCAACCAACCATTTGACTGCATCTCTTATCATGCCTAATAATCCGGTTGTGATTACGGCTCAGTGGCGAACCCTTGGTTCAGCCGTTACTGCTCCTGAGTTAGAGGTGGGTACCCCCCTGACATCCTTCGGGTTTACTGTCAGTGCTACTCTTGAGAGGGCCACAGGGCAAGCTATCGAGTTTGCCATCGGCTCTAACAACACGCAACCTGACAACGGGGTCTGGAGAACAGGAACATTTAACGAAACTACCAATGCTTGGTATTTTTCTTTTGCAGGTCTTGACCCATATACAGAGTATTTTGTATTTGCCCGTTCGGCAGAGATTGAGGGAACACATGATGCCGGAGTTATAGCGGTTAGTGGTGCTATAACAACCTTAAAAGCTCTCATAACAAACACAGTTATCACCGGGATTGTGCCACCCGTAACCGGAGCATCACCTGTTACCACTGCGCCGGGAGGAGGCGGCGAGCCTCCTCCGAGTGGAGACGGTGTTCAATGGACAGCAACGATAGAGTGGAGAGCTCCGGGCAGCGACGATCCATTTATCGGAATTTTTACGGCTGGTGAAGTCTATACTGCACGTATCACAATAGAACCTTCTCCGGCTTGGACTCTTGAAGGATTTGTCGGTAGTTTCACTATCGATGGAGCACCTCAGGGAACAATTGTATCCGGACCTGCAATCGAAACTGATGGCACAGGAGTGGTCACAGTGACATTCCCTGAAACACTGGATCTTTCTATAGAGCTTTACCCCACCGGGATACATACTTTCTCGGAACTCATATTCGGCTACAACGAAGCTGATCTAACGCCACTCACTGTGACTGTCACTAATACCGGAAACACTGAAACAGGGCCGCTCACTATCTCTCTTTCAGGCGCAAATCCCGAAATGTTTACACTTTCAAGCACAACTTTGAGTAGTATTCCGGCAGTCCCACCGTCGAGTACCTCCACGTTTACTATTACACCAAACATAGGCCTTTCAAGGGGAACTTATACAGCCACGATTACTGTCCGTGCATCTGACTTCGGCACTCACCCAATCAACGAGCAGAGCTTCGGTATCAGCTTTACTGTTGCACCAAGGCCTATAACAGGTGCAAACGTTTCTGTAACTGGTGGCAACCGCACATTTACGGGAGACTATATAGAGCCTCCCGGCAACGAGGTGATTGTGGAACTTGCGGGGTTTGGTAGTCTATTTTACGACACAGATTTTGAAATTGCAGGTTACGCCTATAACTTTAATTCTGATTACGTAGACTTAAGACCCGCAGAGGTAATGGTAAACGGAATAGGTAACTTCACAGGCACAGCAACAGGCTTCTTTATCATTGACCGAGCGTTACTAGGTGGTTACCTTCTGATAGAATCTACTGCACCCTTGGGGTATCCGATAGACCCGGCAATACATACTCTGACTGCTATTACAACAAACGTTGTCGGCACATTTGCTTCGCTTGCGTGGATTATACCCAACCAGCCACCGATACCCGGAGTATTTGGAGAACAGTTCTCGCTGATGGGTTTTGCCTCCGGCACTGAGATTGGAGCTAGAGTAGAAGGTACCTCGAATTTCACAGGATTTCTCTACAGTGAAAACATCATGAGAGTCGGAGAAATTGAACTCGGTGGCTCTATTGAAATCATAGGCATAAAAGAAGTAGGCGAAGAGTTGATATTAGACACGTCCCAGTTAACCCCAGATTCACCCCCTGCACCTACCGAACCTACTTTTGATCTTTTCTGGTATCGTAACGGAGAGCAATTCAGAAAAACAACACATTCAGATTTAACACACATAATTGAGCGTGAAGACTTAGGAACAACCATATCGGCAAGAATCGTAGGCACAGACCCGTTCTTCGGAGTTCTAGTTGCAGATGATGTGTTTATTCCACCAATCCGGCCGGATCCTCCACTACCTCTCACAGCTACACCCGGAGACGGGCAGGTTACGCTGAACTGGGGAGTGCCTGCATTTGACGGAGGCAGCCCGATTACAGGTTATGAAATAAGATGGCGTTGGAGTGATGATGGAGGCACAACGTGGATGGCGCCGGGGCCTTGGACTGATGTTGGCAATGTCCTGACCTCGACGGTAACAGGTTTGGTGAATAATGTACCTCACGAATTTGAGGTGCGCGCAGTGAACATTGCAGGTCCCGGAAGTGTTGCAGGTATATCTGCAACGCCGAGACCGTTGCCTGTAATAGAGTCAATCACGCCCACAGCGGCTACATTAGCAGATTTTACAGATGTTTCTGCAGAGGGTGAACTTCTGCCGGCACACTTTACCATTCGCGGCAGAAACCTTCGGGTGAACGAAGCCCAAGTCATTGCAGCTTTCGCCGCTCCGCGGTTTGGCGGTTTAGTTCCGGGAGATGATATATTGGTGACTGTAAACCCACTTGAAGTGGATGGAGAGGATCAGGCAATATTGACAGTCCATATACGTGTATTGCCTAATACTGAGCCTATCCCTGATTCCGGTTTTATAGAAATAACAAATATAATTACACCCGCGGTAACCGGTAGGCTTGACGTAACACAGTTGGCGGCAGATACACCACCTCCACCGGAAATCACCGACCCGCCTTATGAACCCACACCGACACCACCACCTGACACGTCAGACCCGATAGCACCGCCACCTCCGAGACCCGGTCTTGAAACCGGTGAAGATGGCGATGACGGAGATGATGACGACGATATTGGCAATGCAGGGCATGAAATCATAATCGGTACAGATCCGGGTGAAGCCGGCAATGGTCATGGTGATGACCCGGGCGAGGGCGAGGTGTTGGCACCCGGAAGTGCCGATGAGGGCGACGGCGCGGATGGAGATGTTGCACACGTACAGAGAAGCGAATTCCTTACTTGGCTTACAAGTAACCTATGGTGGCTATCGCTGATACTCGGTGCTTTGATTATATTTGTTACCTGGTGGTTCACAGTCGGTAAGAAACGTAAGAAAACCGATGACATAGAGCTCCCGCCAGAAGTTATAGACCTAACCGAGACGTAAGGAATGTACGGATTTGCTCAAAACTCCTGAATATTCTCGAAAGGAATGGTCACTAATATGAGTATAACAGAATGGCAAAAAGTCAAACTTCAAACTAACGAAATAGCTCGTATAGTTGAAGTCTATAGAAATGGCGAGGCATTTGAAGCTGAAATTTTTAAGTCTGTCGGTGGAATTTCTATTGAAACCATTAAGCCAAACGATATAGCGAGCGTATATATCGAAAGTGAAATTCCTATGGAAAAATTCGCTACAATATAGGCTCGCTTGATTTTAATTGTGTCGAAACTTCGGCACAATTTTTTGTACAATCAGCCCGTAAGATGCCCTCGTTAACTCAACTACCGAAACAAATCATCCAACGTGACTTCTGAGTGGACAATACCGGAATGTTTGTTTTTTAATGTTCCGTACGTTGTTACCATTGTCAGATGTACCGCTTTTTTTGTTCTGGTTTCTGTTTCAAACACAGCGATTTTGTTGCGCAAACTAACCTCTTCCTTTGCGCTTATAACGTATTCCGCCCTACTGTATTTCATTTCACATAAGTTAATAATATCATCTTTTCTATCAAACAGTAAATCGACTTGTGCGCCCGGCGATGATTTCCGACTGCGCCATGATGACATTTCGGTGGAAATTGACGCAATACCGAGAGCCTGTTTGATTTGCTCATAATGAGAGAGACACACCCGCTCAAACGCATATCCTTTCCATGCTGACAGCGATGGATTGTCGAGGTTACTCGTCCAAAAACGTTGGTTTCTGGGCTTTTTTTCTCTCATAAAACGCAAATGAAATAGACTAAATGAGTCGGTAAGCTGATATAGGCATAGGCTTTCAGACTGCTGAAAACTTGGATAAGAACGTATAAAGCCGCAAAGCTCAAGTTCCTCCAAAATTGTAGACAGCCCTCCTCCCGATGCAAGCCCGGTTGCCTGAATGATTTCATCTCTTGCAAGACCTTTACTTTTTGTACTGAGTGCAGATACGACCGCCATATATTTTTCTGCGTTTTTGAATAAAGTGGAATATACTTCGCCAAACTCGCCGCGCAAGTGTCCCTCGTCGTCGAAACACAGTGAATCCACGTTTTGTGCAAGGCTCAACCCTTTCCCCAGCAGACTCAAGTAATATGGAACACCACCAAAAATCATATACAATTCGCAAGTGCGATAACGACCAAAATCGATTTCCTTATCGTTCAGATAAGACTCTGTCTCATCTAATGTAAATGGGAGTAAACGCATTCTTCGTGTCACCCTGTTGTGTAAGCCGCCTTTGGTTTTCAAAAGGTTTTTTACTACCCAAGATGTAGCACTTCCGCAAATTATAAGAAAAATATCAGGTTTTGATGAAGCCCACCCGTTCCAGAAGTGTTCAAGTGCGGTCAAAAACCCGGATTTTTGAGTATCAAGCCATGGAGCTTCGTCTATGAAAATTACTTTTCGTTTTAAGCTTTTTGATCTCTCCAGCTTTTCTCTAAGGAGCGAAAAAGCATCAAGCCAATTGGTGGCAGGTTTAAAAGTTCCTCTGAAGTTATCTGATATTGCATTATTCCAGATATGCAGTTGATCTTCTTTTTTGCCATCCGCAAGCCCGGTCACATAGAAGTCAAATTTATTATTGAAGTATTCGCGAATCAAAAATGTTTTGCCAATGCGCCTTCTCCCGTACACTACCATAAATTCAGGCAAACCTGATTCCATATATTGCTTAATTGCCGTTTTTTCTTTGCTCCGCCCAATTATTTTCATCATGCCCTCCAAACATTTTCCGCCAAAACCCACCTAAAAACAAAACTTTTGGCGAACTATTTTTCGCCCATTATAGCACAGCTTTTAGATTTAGTCAATATTTGCAGTGTATTGACGTCACAATGTCTTTTTGATTTCTCGCCAAAACCAAGCATTTTTAGTGCTTTTTGGCGAAAAATCACTGCTACAAATGCTGCTAAACTATTCGTAGACACGAGGTAGCGAAAAAATAACCAAGTATAGATAGACAAGAAAAGAAGCCATGCTATAATAAAAAGGGTGTGGTAAGGAGGAATCTATACATGGGAAATATATTGA
>Ga0209755_10004732_pt1 | contig 15921 bp, 17 predicted proteins | sample TergutCo191P1_FD_187301 | JGI IMG/M metagenome (GOLD analysis project Ga0209755, IMG submission 187301) | Cornitermes sp. P1 segment gut microbial communities from Petit-Saut dam, French Guiana - Co191P1 (SPAdes) (version 2) | ecosystem: Host-associated > Arthropoda: Insects > Digestive system... | reverse complement strand
AACACTCACATAAAGCTGAGCATTCGCGAACTGGTAAGTTTTGGGCGCTTCCCCCATTCCAAGGGGCGGCTCACCGATGAGGACAAAGCCGCCATAGACCAGGCGATACAGTACCTTGCGCTGGAAGAAATACAGCACAAAAACATTGACGAAGTATCCGGCGGGCAAAGGCAATTGGCTTTTATCGCCATGGTTGTGGCGCAGGACACGGACTACATACTTCTTGACGAGCCGCTTAACAACCTTGACATGAAACATTCCGTGCAGATTATGAAGACCTTGCGGCGGCTGGTTGACGAACGCAACAAGACCATCATTCTGGTCATACATGACATAAACTTTGCTTCGTGCTATTCTGACAATATCGTGGCTTTAAAGAACGGCAATGTGTGGAAGCACGGCACTGCGAGTGAAATGATAAACCCGGAAAACCTTAAAGAGGTTTTCGACATTGATTTTAACATTCAGGAAGTTCACGACTGCAAGTTTTGTATGTATTATCGGTAGGGGCGTGATTTAGAAAAAGGAGAAACCATGACATGCTTAATTCGTGACATCCCAGTCTACTATGAAGAATATGGCGAAGGAAAACCAATACTGTGTATTCACGGTTCATACGTTGACCATCGCATGATGGCGGCGGCATTGGAACCTGTTTTTACCCGCGGGCACGGTTATCGCAGAATTTATATGGACTTGCCGGGAATGGGCAAAACGCCGTCTGCCCCGTGGCTAAAAAGTTCCGACAATATGCTTGAACTATTGATAGAGTTTATAAACACCGTTATTGGAAAAGAACACTTTTTACTTGCGGGCTCGTCTTATGGCGGGTATCTGTCATTGGGCCTTATCCATGAAATGAATGAAAGGATAGATGGCGTACTCTTGCTTTGCCCCATGATCGACCCCCGGGAGGATGAGCCGGAAAATCTTCCAAAACGGCAAATAGTGAGCCAGCCAAAACAGCTTGATTTCATAAAGGAAAGTCCCAGTGCATATATGGATATGGCTGTTGTCGTTACGCAAAAGTCGTATGAAAAATGGCAACATTGTATTCAGCCAGCCATAGACAGTGCCGACATTGAGTTTTTGACAAACCGCCTTAATATGTGGTATTGCTCTGACTTTCAAGCGGCTATAGGCAGCGTGAATTTCGATAAGCCGTCATGCATTTTGACAGGGCGGCAAGACCATCATACCGGTTATAAAATAGCATACGAATTGCTTGAAAGGTTCCCAAGGGCAACATTTGCCGCGCTGGATTGTGCGGGGCATTTTATGGAAAGGGATACTCTTGTCGAGCAAATGATTAAAGATTGGATTGACCGGGTGGAATTGAGCTTATCGGAACATTAACAGGCCGGCAATGCGAAATATTTTCTTCATTGGTTTAATCAGCTTTTTTACCGACATCAGCACGGAGATGGTTTACCTCCTGATTCCGCTGTATCTTGTTTCGGCCTTTGGCGCGACTCCCGCGCTGATTGGGGTTATCGAAGGCATTGCCGAAAGTCTGGCAAGCTTATTGAAGGTTTTTAGCGGTTATCTGACCGACAAGTTCCAAAAGAAAAAGCTTATCGCGTTTTCCGGCTACACAGCCGGCTTGATATATAAACTCGCCTTGATTTTTTCGACTTCATGGCTTGGCATACTGGGCGCGCGGATAATTGACCGCGTTGGAAAGGGCATACGCACTTCCCCGCGTGATGTGCTGGTGAGCGAAAGCGCTGATAAAAAAAGCATGGGCAAAGCGTTTGGCCTGCATAAAGCGCTTGATAAATTCGGCGCGGCTCTTGGAATATTGATCACGTTTTTCATTATTCGCAGTCTTGGCAATGATGTTGACTACCGGCATTTGTTCGCGCTTTCCATAATTCCCGCTGTTTTGGGTTTGGCCATGTTTGCGTTTGTCAAAGAAAAAGAAGGCGTGAGGGCGGAAAAAAAACAGGAACCGTTTTGGAAAAACATACATAAAATTGACGGCCAATTAAAACTTTATTTATGCGCGGCTTTTATTTTTACACTGGGACATTCATCCAATGCTTTTTTAATTTTGCGGGCAAAATACATAGGTTTTGATTACGCGACTGTTATTCTTTTGTTTTTTCTTTTCCACTTTGTCGCTTCCCTACTTTCCATGCCGCTTGGAAAGCTGTCGGACAGAATTGGCCGCAAAAACCTTCTTGTGCCCGGGTATATCGTCTTCACGCTTTGTTATGCGGGCTTTGCTTTCGCGGACAGCAAACTCGCGCTGGGTGCGGCCTTTGCACTTTTCGGCGTACACACCGCCATGATTACAGGCGTAGAGCGGGCTTTTGTGGCGGATATATCGCCGCCGGAATTAAAGGGAACCATGCTTGGGCTGCACTCTACCATAGTTGGAATAGCGCTTTTGCCGGCAAGTGTACTGGCGGGCGTGTTATGGACTGCCTTTGGCGCGGCAGTGCCTTTCGTATTCGGTGCCGGCCTGTCATTGGCCGCGGCAATAATCTTGTTTATATTCATGAAATCACGAACGTAAAAAATTTTTCATGCGTAATGTTATCTTTGTTTTTAGGCCCGCTATATCTTTTTTTATATTTTTGCATTCAAAAGGCAAAGCCAGCACCAGCGCGGCTGCGGAAAAATAAAAATAAGAGGGAATGATCAGCCATAGAATGGGCCAGTAAAAAGGCGCTCCGGCATTTGCGCCTGCAGGCACTGTTAAAAACAGACTGGGCGTCAGGGGGGTAAAAAGCATACCCAAAAATTCAACTTCGGGCAGCGGCCCGAATATAAGGGCGCTGTTGCGAATTTCATTGGAAAATAAATGCCGTATATCTACAAACCCGATACCTATTAAAATTATTTCATTTACAAGAATGATGCACAAAGTAGCATACACCAAAAGGGGAATTTTCAGAATCCGCCTGTAATCGAGCGTATGCAGTTTTAGCATGACCATAAGTAAAGGCATAGTCCATAAAATGATATGGGAAAAATAAAAGCGCATAACTTCAAACTCAAAAGGGTTTTGGCCTATTGCGTCAACAGGAATGAGCGTTGCGCCAAGCCCGCCCGCGATACCCATATAAAACATATAGTCCTTCAGGATTTTCTTCCCGAAAAGAAAAAACCACGGAAAAACCAAAACGCTTATCGCGCAGATGTTTTCCGGCGACATGGTTCTTAGCGCGTAAGGCATCCATTCCTGGTACGAATAATGAGTTATCTTTAAAAAATGCAAAGAAAAGTTGGCAAAAAACATGCCGAACAGCACAATTTTGGAAGTTTTTTTGCTTTTGTTTCGCAGCAGGAAATAAAGGCCAAACAACAGCCCCAAAGCAAACGCAATATATAAAAAATAAAAAAAGTTAAAGTATTCTACCATGATCTTCCAGGTAAATATTCCACCACACTTCGGACGAAAAGTCAAATAGACTGTAAGTGCATATTTTCACGGTTGAAATTATTACATTTTAGCGGATGAAATAGTTATATTTTAGCGGTTTAAATGCTTACATTTTCCCGGTTGATATGTTATACTTGGCAGTATGGGAAACTATCTTAAACGCTTTTCTGATGAAACCCTTAAAAACCGCCTGGATTTGTCCGGGGCTGTTTTGGTGCAGGGGGCAAAAGGCTGCGGGAAAACCGAAACCGCTGTCCAATTTGTCAAAAGTGTTGTGCGACTTGATACTGACGGGGAGATGCGCTTCCGCATGGAAATCGAGCCGAAATCAGTGCTGGCAGGCCAGACGCCCCGCCTGATAGACGAATGGCAGGAATATCCCCAAATATGGAACTATGTCAGGCGCGAGGTGGACGACCGGAAAAAGAAAGGGCAGTTTATCCTTACCGGCTCTGCGAACCCGGAAGAGCGGGCCAGGCTCCATTCCGGCGCGGGCCGTTTTTCCGTGATCAGAATGAGGCCCATGTCACTGTTTGAAAAAGGCTGGTCAAGCGGCGAGGTAAGCCTTGCCAAAATAATGAAGGGCACCCCGCCAAAGTCCGGCGAAGCGGAATTTGACCTTGAAAGCCTTGCGGAAAAAATCATCCTTGGGGGCTGGCCCGGGCTTCTTGGTGCGGGAGGCCGGGCGGCATTGCGCTTTGTGCAAGATTACATCGCCCTTGTCGCGGAGGTGGACATAAGCAGGTTTGGCGGCAAAAGGAGAGACCCGCAAAAAGTTATGCGCCTTTTGCAGTCCCTGGCCAGAAACATCTCTACTGAGGCATCGCTTACTTCACTTGCAAAGGACTGCGGCACAGGGACAAAGCTCAACGATGAAACAATCGCGGAATACCTGGAAGCCCTTGAGCGCCTCATGGTGATTGAGCCGCTTCCTGCCTGGAGTGCCCATATCAGATCCGCTGACACCCTCCGTAAAGCCCCAAAACGGCACTTTACAGACCCTTCCCTCGCAGTTGGAGCCCTGGGGCTTTCCGCCGGCAAACTCTTGGCTGACCTTAAATATTTCGGCTTCTTGTTTGAATCTTTGGTTATCCGTGATTTGCGGATTTACGCGGCGGCGCATGACGCAAAAGTCTACCATTATCGGGATTCCCGGGGCATGGAAGTTGACGCGATTGTCGAATACCCCGACGGCACATGGGCGGCTTTTGAGGTAAAAATGGGATTCAGCGCCCAGGACGAAGCCGCCGCGAACCTGCTTGCCTTTGCCAAAAAAATCGACCCAGAAAAAACAGGCCCACCCGCCGCATTGACGGTAATCAGCGCCAACGGGTTTGCGTGCCGCCGGAAAGACGGGGTGAATGTTGTGCCGCTTTCGGTTTTAACGGCATAAAGGGGGCGTGTGCCTCCAAGCTGGCGAAATTTAGGAGGGAACATACTCCATTGCTAAGGGTTTTTCAATTTTGTCCGTTCTGGGCTCTTGAATGAGGCACAGTTCGTCATATTCACGCATTTGGGTTTCAGATATGGCTCCTACCTCAAAATCCGCCATTGCGTCTCGATGCAGCACTTCATAGATTTCACTTTTATATTTCATATCTGGCCTCCTAAAGAACCTCTACAAGAGTTCCTCGTCTTATGCGTTCTCCAATCTGCTCTTCAGTCAGTGAAAAAAATCTTTGGCTCTTTTTTTAAGCACCTGTAACTCTCCCTGGTCTATGTTACTTCTGGCAGATTTGGCAAATCCATATGTGAAAAATACTCTTTCACCACTTCTGAAAAAAACAATTACCCGGTAGCCTCCGGATTTTCCTTCGCCGGGACGGGCTACTCTTACTTTGTAGACTCCGCCACCCAAATTGGCATCAGACTGATCAGCTTCAAGTTGATTTACCGCATCCTTAAGCTCATCGTCCGTAATATCTTCTTTGGCGGCAAACCGATCAAACCACGTATTTTTGAAGGTTCTCATTGTTATTCATCCAACATGAAATATAGTAAAAAACAGGCACGATTTCAATGACGCGCGATACGGTGTCGGTCATGCCGTTTCTACCTCAAATTTCTGTTCCGTTCTTGTTAATTATGCGGCTTTGTAGGTTTTTGGTTTTGCAATGCCAGCAGACGGTCTATTACCGTCAAGGCAAAGTCCTGAAACTGGGGATTCAGTTCGTTAAAAAGGCTTAATATCCGCTCCTGTTTTTCCGCCGGGGAAGTGGCAAACATCTCCCCTTCGCCGGTTTTCAGCCACGTTTCATTGGCCCCAAAGGTCAGGCAAATAAGCCGAATGATGCGGTCATTGGCTACTCTGTGTCCTTTTTCTATTTCTCCCGTATAGGCATTGCTGACATAGATAGCCTTGGAAAAGTCCGTTTGGGACATATTTAAGGCTTGTCTAAGCTTTTGAATCCTCTCATTGACCGTCATATTTGAGACTATACCCACTTTTTTAACACAGGGCAAGATATTTTTTTACTATGTAAAGAAAGGGCTTGACAGCTTTACACTATGTATTGTATTTTAAAACATAGTTTACTGTGAAGGGCGATATGAATTTGAAAGAGAAGCAACTATATGAGGCTGTTGAAGAATTGTCCGATGAAAACCAAAGCCATCTCCTTGGGGTTCTGGAGGCATTGTATTTTGTCCAAAACGAGAGAGAGGGAGCAGCCATAGAACAGAAAGCTGTAACGCCGTAGAAGCGGATACCGGATCGGGTGTGTGTTAAGCGGCGTTTTACAATAGGTTCCATGCAGACAGGAAACCCCTGTCTGTTAGAAACCGCCCCGCAGGGGCGGGCAATATTTTTATAAGGAGTTTTATCATGAAAAGAAAACCTGTTCTTAGTGTGCTCGCTTTTTGCGTAACGGTGGGTTTTATCGTCACTTCCTGCGCCTCAGCACCTGCCGGTGGTGGCGCAACGGCACAGCGGCAAGCTGTCGAACCTGAGTTTGTTCTGGAAGCACAGTTCAATCCGCCGGAAGATGCCTATGTGGGTATCGGAACCGGAAGGGCCGCAACACTGAATGCGGCAAGGCAGATGGCAGAGAACCGTGCCAGAGTATCCATCACTCAGCAAATGAATTCCTCTGTTAGGAACATGATTACAGACTACACCGGAACCTCGGAAATAGAGCCGGCGATGCTTCAGTTCTTTGATACGGTTTCAAGATCATTAGCCGAAGCGAATCTCAGGGGAACCCGTCCCCGTACGCAGACATTCCAGGTCGGGAATCAGTTTGAGGCCTGGACGGTGATGACGCTGGCAATAAGCGATGCCCACAGTGTAATAGCCAACGCATCAGCATCCGCACACGCGCTGGCCCCTCACGTCAATGCTGCCCTATGGTCTCTGGATCGCATGGACGCTGCTTTCGAACAGCGGGACAGGGCAACAGTTGTCAGGGATTAATACAGGCAGGATGGGAGACTTATTCTGTATGCCTTTTAGGTCAGGCAGCAACATGGTAAAAGCATTTCTTGCTCTGACTAATAGCGTTTTCTTTCTTTTTGCTTGCACATCCACTCCTATAAGTTCTACAACAGAAAGTTATTTCAGAGAGTCTCCCATGGGGGAACAGCGAGAGTCAGGACACTGGGTTACTAATTCGCAGGATGGAACATTGATTGTCATCGGAGTGGCCAACCGTCATCTGAGGCGAGAGGATGAACTCATGGCGGCCAAAAATGATGCCGCCATGAGAATTGCCATGTTCTATGGCATGAGAGGAAGCATCGAATCAGTCCTGAGAACGTACGGAGGAATGTTGGGTTTTGTCAGTGATTCCCAGATTACGCTTGAACCCGCTGTTGATCATGAACAGTTCATTGAGCAAATGCAATTTGATCCGAACTACGATGTTTTTATGGTTGACGGCGGAACATTGGTACGATTCAGGTATGAAACAATGGTGACAAAAGTAAACTTTACCGGCATCCTGGGCGCGGATGGCCGCCCAAACTGGGTTGACGGCGTCCTGCCGGAAACAGGAGCTTATGTGGCGGGAGTCGGGGTTGCACAGAACCAGCTTCGGCTAAGGGATACTGTCATGATGTCCGCTCAGGCCGCCGCCGCGAGAATAATAGAGAGCATGTTTGCCAGTGTACAGAACGAAGTTACCGAAACGAGGATCGGTACTACTGCCTATATCCATAGCAAAAGCGAAGGAGAATTGAGTAGTTTCAGGGTTCTTGAGTTTTGGATTAATCCGAGAAATGGGCATGTATATACTCTTGGTATTGCCAGAATTGTTGAATAAGGAGGTATGAATGTTTCAATATAAGTCTTTCCTGTTAAAGGCCGGCCTTTTTGGTCTTTGTCTTGCTTTTGTGTCCGCCCCTGTTATGGCCCAGCCTGAATGGGTACAAAGCGGAGATCATCCGCTGTTTAACCATCGTACACATTTAACCGCAGTGGGCAGCGGCCATTCGCGCCATGCTGCGGAAATGGATGCCCTTGGACGGCTTGTGATACAAATAAGGGCAGGCGTTCGGGTTGACGAAAGAATGATCTACTCATACAGACAGGCAGTGCAAAGAGGTGTTATCACTGATTGGACACAATACACGGATATGTCCAGGAGCACGGTAATTGCCGGAAGTGTGGACAACCTCATAGGAGCTGAAATACCTGAAACCTGGGGAAATGGCAGAGGGACTTACTTTGCGTTGGCAGTTCTGAACAGGGCAAGAGCCACCCAAATATATGTTGAAAGGATAAGGGCAAATCAGGACGTAATTCGCAATCTCACCAACATGTCCGCAGCGGAGAGAAATACGTTTGACGGTTTTGCCCGCTACCAGCTTGCTGCGGCGATTGCGGAGATAAACCACAGCTATGGCATCGTGCTTTCGGGCATTGGTTCGCCCCAGTACGCGCAGGGACTTGTAAGGGGCGAGGTATTCGAGGTGTGGGCGCAGGAAATACGCAGGGCAATCCCCATAGGCATAAACGTAAGGAACGACAGGGACGGAAGAATCCACGGGGCTTTTGCCAGAGCGTTCTCCGAACTTGGGTTTATGACCACTGGCGGAACCAACACGCGCTATATTCTTGATGTGGATATAAGCATCCGTTCCAATTCTAACTTTTCCCAATTCTTTGGCCGTTATATGACATCGGCGTATAAAACACTTCGCGCAGACCTTCGCGATACCAGAACGGGATCGGTTTTTCTGCCGTTCAACTTCACTGAAAGCGACAGTTCCATGCTTAATCAAAGGGACGCCGAAAATCGCGCCCTTCTTCTTGTTGAGCAAAGGATAAACAACGAATACAGAAATCTGCTGTCAGATCATCTTTCCCGCTTAATTCCGGAGCGGTGACTTTCATGTATTTTTCAAACGAAAAGTAAAAAGTGTTTAACGGGAAACATGCCATTGTTCCCTCAAAAAATATTTTAGGAGGATTTTATGTTCAGGAAGAAAGTTGTTTTGTTTATAGGCTTGGCATTGATTGCCAATCACGTGCTTTTCGCGCAGGCTGTGGGAATTGATACCGCAATTTCAAACATCGCAAGGGATTTTTCGATAACCCTTCCAAGCAGATCCACCATAGCGGTTGTTAGTATAACGTCCGAACACCTTGCTTTGTCCAATTACATAATAAACGAACTTATTTTCAATCTAATAGGGACTGGAGAATTCCAGGTCGTTCCTCGAAATATGGTCGATGAGGAACTGGTACGGCGAGAATTACTTTTCCAACACGCTGATGTAGCGGTAGACCCTGCAACCCAGGCAAGGCTTCGAGGGTTTGCAGGGGCCGATACGTTAATAACAGGCGAAGTTACCAGAGAAACCCCAACCACATACCGCTTAATGATAACCGCCATCCATGCGGAAACACTTACCTTTCAGGCCGCTTCTGCGGCCTCAGTCCTTATTGACCGGCAAATGAGTACGCTCACTGGCGGCGATTTCTTTGAAGATTTTACCACCGCTGAGCGGCTTAGAATGGGGGCTTTAAACATGTTTGGTGGAGCCGGTTCCATAACAAACGGGCAAAGACTTGGATGGGGAGTAGCGGCTGGCCAGGGAGTTGGCATTTTACTTATAGCGGGCGGTCTTTTATTTTTCCCTTCTGTTGATGATGATTTTTATGATGGCAATCAAGAGTCCCGACGAACTATGTTTATAGCAGGCGGCGCTGCTATTGGGGGCGCTATAATATTTGGCTACATAATTCCGTTCTTCCATACAAGACCAAACCCTGCAGTGGCTTCCAGTAATAACTTCCCGTTTAACTTTGAACTCGTGTCATCAAATAACAGGGTTATAAACGGCTTAAGAGTCTCTCACACCATGAGGTTTTGACAATCCGAAATTCGGATTTTTCGCCCACTGCTAAACAGTAAAATTCGACATTCAAATTAGTGCCCATCAATCCCGCCCAGAAAACTGGCGGGATTGATGAGGAAGGAGGCACTTCTCCAACTGCGCTTGCGGGCACTGGACACCACAACAACTTAAATGCTTGGAACAACTCTAATACGTTTTAGATAAACAATCTGTCTAAACGTTTAGACAAAATCTTTAGCCTAATCCTCCAAAAGCCAATCCAGCGCGTTTATGCGGCGTATCCCGTTGTGCGTGGCTGGAGGATCATCGTCCAGCGTTAACAGAAACTTCTGGTTATGATCCTTGATACTGTCAAGGGGCCGCAGCTCCCGCTCCAGAGTTGATTGTTCCCGCACGGTCAACGCTACCTGGAAGTAAAACGGAACACCTTCTTTTACCGCTACAAAATCAACTTCAGTGTTGTCGACTTTACCAAAGGTTATTTCATAACCACGGCGGTGGAGTTCCAGGAAAACCACATTTTCCAAAACCCTGCCTTCATCTCCTGCCTGTGATCCGAGCAAAAAATACCGCAGCCCTGGGTCAACAAGATAATATTTATGGCCTGTTTTAAGATGCTGCTTTCCCTTTACATCAAAACGCCCTATGCGGTACAAAATAAAACTGTCAGTCAAGGCGGAAATATAATTTTCTACAGTATGCACGGAAATTTTTCTGCCGGCACTGGTCATGGAATCGGCTATTTTTTTTGTTGAAGTTTCACATCCAATATTATCAAATAAAAAACGTACCAGGCTTTCCAGCATTAAGACATCGGCAACCTTTTTACGCGCAACAATGTCTTTAAGCAAAATGGTATTGTAAATTCCGCCAAGGTAATTTTGTATCTGCTTTCTTCCATCTTTTCTGACAGCAAGTTCCAGGGTATAAGGAAAGGAACTGTTTAAAAGATAATCCTTGTAGCGGCGGGGAAGCGCTGCATCAGAAGAAGGCGCTTCCTGCAGGCCAAAAGCGGAAAGGTACTCTTTGAATGACAGGGGCTGCATATGTATTTCCACATAACGGCCCGACAGGAGCGTTGCCAGTTCCCCGGAGAGCATATAAGCGTTGGAGCCGGTTATATAAAGGTCTACATTCTTTTTTATGAACAGGCTGTTCACCGCTTTTTGAAACTCGTTGACATTTTGAATTTCATCAAGAAAAACATAATTCATTTTTTTGGGCAGCAATTTTGCCTTGACATAATCATGCAGCGCATAGGGATCAAGTAAATGGCGATAGTCTACATCTTCCAGATTAATGTCAATGATTTGCTCCGGCTGGACCCCGTTTCCAAGCAGATGCCAGCGGTACAATTCGAATAAAGTAGACTTGCCGCAGCGCCGGACACCGCTCACAATTTTTATAAGCCGGGTGTCCCGAAATGCGGAGATATGAGCTATAAAAAGAGGTCTGGGAACCATAAAATGAAGTATAGTACAAAAATTAGCTAAAAGTCAATAGTTTTTGCACTATAATGCAAAAACATAAAAATCCCGGTCTCCAGCCTGTAACCTTTCCCCAATTTTTACTATATAATACTGTATGAAACATAAAAAACCTATAAAACTGATTGGCTTGGCCCTCCTTACCCTTGGAGCGCTTTTGCTGGCAAGCTGCGGGAACCGCACAAGCGCCACGGTTCATGAATTTACGACCATCAGCCGGGGCACTTTGGAAAGGACTGTTTCCGCTACCGGAACCCTGCACCCGGTGGCCATTGCCAGGATTTTGCCCCGGATGAGCGGCAAAGTGGAAAGGATCTACACGGATTTTAATGCCCCGGTACAAAGGGGGCAGGTTCTTGCGGTGCTTAACACCGACATGCTCAGGCTCAGGCGGGAGCAGCAGATGGCCCAGGTAATAAAGGCCCGGGCCAACTATGAACTTCATCGCCTTACCTTTCAAAACCAGCAAATACTGGCGTCCAGGAATCTTATTTCTGAGTTTGAGTTTTTGAGCAACAGAACAACCCTGGAAATCTTGAGGGCGGAACTTTCCGCGGCGGAGGCCAACCTTAGTTCCATAGAAACCGAAATCAACCAGCACGCGTTTATCACGTCCCCTATCGACGGCATTGTGCTGGAACGGAACATCAACGAAGGGGACACGGTTGTGGACAGTTCTTCGGGTAATGCTTCCTTCATTTTTGTTCTGGCGGAAAACCTTGAGGAAATGCGGATTGAATCCTGGGTGGGTGAACTTGATATTGCTTCTATCCGGGAAGGGCAGGATGTCCGCTTTACCCTGGAAAGTCTGCCCGGCAGGACGTTTACGGGAAACGTGGAGAGCAGGCGGCTTATGCCGTCAATTCAGGATAACGTGGTTTCCTACAAGGTTATCATCAGCGTGAGTAATCAGGACGGCTCCTTGCTGCCGGGCATGACCTGCTCGGTGGAATTTATTCAGGAGCGGAACGAGAATGTCCTTGTTGTTCCCAATGCCGCCCTGCGCTACCAGCCCACTTCTTTGAGCGCCGAGGAAATTGACGAAATCATCTTTTTCGCGGGGCTGCGCGGTATGGACGAAGCCCAAAGGGCCGCGGCAATTCAGCGCCGGGAGGAGGCCGCAAGAGCCGCCGGAGGAAACCCAAACCGAAGCGCCCAGGAAGCGCTCGCGGGATTGATGGTGCCCGGAGGAGCCAGAATGGTGCGGCCCCCGGCACCGGCTGGTCAGAGAGGCCAGGGGCGGAACAGCCCGGGCGCTTTAAGCCCTCCCAGGCCGCTTTGGTTTATTGACGACAACGGGAGACTCGATGCAATTCTCGTTCATACGGGCATAACCGATGGTTCACGCACGGAAATACATCCCCGCCAGGGCGAAGAAATTGCCGAGGGGAAGCAGATTATCCTCAGGGAAAGGGTTCGCCTGTGAATGTAATTGAACTTGAAGGCATTAAACGCTATTACCGGCTTGCGGGTAAAAAAAAGAAAGGCGGTGCGAAAAACGAGGCAAACAGCGAGGAAATTATCGTGCGGGCGCTGCGGGGCCTTGACCTTTCCGCCGGGGCCGGAGAATTTATTTCCGTTATGGGGCCTTCGGGTTCGGGAAAATCCACTCTCATGAATATACTGGGCTGCCTTGACCGGCCCGATGAAGGGAGTTACCGCCTTGACGGTATCGAGACATCTACTTCCAATTCAAATACTTTTGCTTTTATCCGAAACAAAAAAATAGGTTTTGTGTTTCAGGCGTTTAATCTTCTTGCCCGTACTTCAGCGCTGGAAAATGTGGAACTGCCGCTTTCCTACAACCGCAGCGGCAAAAGCTCCGGCAAAGCCAACCGGGAACGGGCCGCGGCGGTCCTTGGGGAAGTCGGCCTTGGTGACAGGATGGATCACTTTCCCTCTCAGCTTTCCGGCGGGCAGCAGCAGCGGGTGGCTATTGCCAGGGCAATGGTAAACGATCCGGCCTTTATTCTTGCCGATGAACCAACAGGCAACCTGGACACGGAAATGACCCTGGAAATCATGAGTCTCTTTCAGGACCTTAATGACCGGGGCAAGACGATTGTCATGGTAACCCACGAGCCGGAACTTGCGGCTTACACAAAACGCACTGTTACCCTGCGGGACGGGGTGCTTGTATCGGATGAGCCCATAAGCGACAGGCGCAATGCGTCAGAAGATCTCAAAAAATGGAAAGCGGAACACGCCCTGCTTGCCGATGCCAAAGCCGCCGCTGGAGGTGCAGCATGAATCCACTCAGACTTATCCAATCCTGTTTCAGAAGCATACTCCGTAACCGCATGAGGAGCCTCCTTACCTCTTTGGGGATTATCATTGGGGTGGGCTCGGTGATTGTTATGCTTGCCATTGGGGAAGGTGCGCAAAAGGCTATCGAGGCCCGAATCGCCGCCATGGGAACAAATCTTATTCAGGTTACACGCATGGGCGGGGGACATTTCAGGCGGGCGGGTGGCACCGTTCACCTGCATCTCACACGGCAAGACGCGCAAGTGGTACGATATGAGTCCAGTTTTGCTATGGCGGTTTCAGGGATAGTTCAGCGGAACTTAAGCGTTACCGGAGGCGGGCATGCCAATTCCACTACAGTCATGGGGGTGGAACCCGATTTCTTTTTCATACGAAGCTGGAATATTGACGAAGGATTTTTCTTTGGAGAGGAGGATATGCTTTACCGAAACCGCGTTGCCGTTATGGGGGCTACCCCGGCGACCCGGTTTTTTGGGGGAGAAAACCCCGTTGGTCAAATGATACGTATCGGGAAAGATAACTTCACCGTCATTGGTCTTCTTGAAAGGAAGGGGGCAGGCCCCGCCGGAAACGATCAGGACGACGTGATCATGGTCCCGCTGGATACGGCTCTCACGCGGATATGGAATACCCGGAACCTTAACGCCATCGCGATTAGTGTTGTGGACAGAAGGTTCATGCAAGCGGCGCAAACGGAAACCGAGCTTATACTCCGGGATGCCCACAGGCTTAATGCCATGGACACGCCAAGCTTCGAGATTTTGAACAGCGATGCCCTTATAGAAATGGCTACTGAAACATCCCGAACCCTTACGGGGCTGCTCGCGGCAATCGCGGGAGTGTCCCTTCTTGTGGGGGGGATTGGTATTATGAACATTATGCTGGTGTCAGTCACCGAGCGCACCCGCGAAATAGGCATACGGATGGCTGTGGGCGCACGGAAGCGGGACATATTGTTTCAGTTCCTGGCGGAGTCGGTTTTTTTGAGCCTCATGGGTGGAATTATAGGCATAGGGCTTGCGTTCCTTATCTGCGAGATTCTCGGCGTGTTCGGCATTCCCACTTCGGTGAATCCCCTTGTTGTGACTGCGGCGGCTCTTTTTGCCTGCTTCATCGGCATCTTCTTCGGGTTCTATCCTGCCCGGAAAGCGGCGAGCCTGTATCCCATTGACGCGTTAAGGTACGAATAGCATATAACAGATAAAAAGTGCATGGTGGTGTATGACTAAAGCGGTGGTGTTTTTTTGTTTCATTCTTTTTGCAAGCCCGCATGTGTTTGCCGAGACGATCAATTTGGAGCAGGCGCGTGTGCTGGCACTTTTGAATTCACGCACACTGGCGCGGTATAACCTTGCTGTCAGAAGCAACTTGTTGAGCGAAAGGCTTCATACCTACTCGAATCTGCCTTCCTTTTCTTTGGGTGCCAGTGCTTCAGCAAGTCTTTGGACAAATGACGGTGTTCCCCAGGATCTTGCAAGGGACAGTTTCAGTTCCGGCATCAGCTTGAGTGTTTCACAGCGGCTTTGGAACGGGGGGAGGAGGGCCATATTAAACGCCATCAATTCCATGAATACCGAGATGAGCCGCCAGGATGCGCTTGCTGAATTTTACGCGGTTTTGAATTCGGTGGACAGCCTGTATTACGCAGTGCTGGAAGCGGCGGCGGCCCTTGACGCGGCTGAAAGTTCCCTGGCAACAGCGGCCTTGAGCCTTGAGATGGCGGAAATCCGGCGCGAAAGCGGCATGATAAGTCCTGCCGCGTTTCTCCAGACGCTCGCTGAAAAGGCGTCCAGGGAAACAGCCCGAAACCAGAGCCTGCGGGATTTGGCTGTGGCTAACTTGCGGCTGATGGATATGCTCGGCCTTACTGAAATCCCGGTACTTGAGCCGGTGGATTTTGACGAACATGAGGCATTGATTCTTCTTCTTTCAAATCCAGGCAGCAGCGCGCTTGATCGCCTTTACTCCGTTCTTTGGAACCAGATACAATCCCGCAATCCTTCCATGGTAAGGGCGGCCCTTGGTTCACAGCGCTCCGAAAGAAATGTCAGCCTTGCGCTCCGGGATTATTCCCCCACGCTAAGCGCCTCCCTTTCTACCGGGTTTTCCCACAGAATTGACCACGGCATTGAACACACAGGCGGACGCCTCTCCTTGAGCGCCAGCTTTCCCATTGATGTCTGGGTAACCGCCGCCAATGTGGAGCGGCAGAGAATCGCCAGGGATCAGGCCGCCCTTGATCATCGAAGCGCCATAAGTTCCCTGGACATAGAGCTGCGCACGCTTATTTTGGATCTCACTTCACAGGCCGGCCTGATACTTTCCTCCCGCCGCGCCCTGGACTACGCCTCGATACATTTTGACGTTGTAATGGAACTTTACCGGCTTTTGGAAGTTTCTCCCGCCGCCCTTTCCGATGCCGAAACATTGGTAAGGAACAGCCGGAACCAGTTAAGCCGCTCCCAGTTTTCTTTT
>Ga0209755_10004731_pt1 | contig 15922 bp, 13 predicted proteins | sample TergutCo191P1_FD_187301 | JGI IMG/M metagenome (GOLD analysis project Ga0209755, IMG submission 187301) | Cornitermes sp. P1 segment gut microbial communities from Petit-Saut dam, French Guiana - Co191P1 (SPAdes) (version 2) | ecosystem: Host-associated > Arthropoda: Insects > Digestive system... | reverse complement strand
GAATTGTCATTCCTTTTGAAATTTCAACTTCAAGACAGGCTTCCAACGCTTCTTTTGCCATTTTAAGAGCATGTTCGTGAGAAAAGCCAAAAGTCAATACATTTGGCATATCCGGGAAGTCAACTAAAAATTTATCTTCATCTTTTTCTATGTTGCAATAATAAACCATTTAAATCCTCCTACTTTATTCCGGCTTGTTTAAGAATTTTTTTTCCGAGAATCCCTAAATCAACGTTACCGTGGAAAGGAACAATTATCGGACGACAGTTTTCTTTATCAAAAACATGATGAGAACCGTGAATACGTTCAAGTTTCCACCCGTTTTTTTTAAGTATAGCCATTATCTCTTTTGCCGTCACATAAATAATATACAATTTATATATTGTAATATCAAGATATCTATACTAGATAAGCTGATGTTCATACCGCCTTGCTTGCGGCGGGGTATATTTTATAAAACGAATATTTTAAAAGGAGAGCTGAAATTTATCTTCGCGAAGAACAAAACAAAGCATTGATTGAAATGTTTGAAAAAGAAAAAGAACGTTTGATAATTATTTCGCCTTATTATAGATATCGATGAAGGCTTAATAAAGATATTAATGAAATAAAAAAGCAATTAAAAGTAAATGGTCATGATATGAATATATTTGATGAAAATATAATTGATCCGGAGAAGAATATTTTAAGATAAAAACGATGATTTTTCTATGATACTCGCTCGGCATATATTTACGTTGCAGATTCCTTTATAAAAAAAGGTAAAAAAAGGAGATTTACGGCAATGGGAAAAGAATCTATCTGAGGAATGAGAAAATAAGCCTAAAAACCTCACAAATTTTAACACATTTTTAAAATATATAGTATAATATAAGCTAATAGAAAGGTTTTTTAACCTTTTTTATCTTTAGATTATATTTTTGAGAGGAATGTATGAAAATCGGATTGAAACTTATTTTAATTATTTCCGCGGTAAATCTTATCGGTATCGGCGGTTTAACCGTTGCGGCTTCAATGATCGCTTCAAGTTCAATTACGGCTATTTCGGATGATAATGCCCAAAATATCACGGCTGTAACCGCAGGCGCCATTAAAGCGTTTTTGGAAGTCCCTTTTGATGAAATCAGGGCTTTTTCTATGTTTGTAGCTCATATTGACGAGGTTGTCGCACCGGAAGGAAGGCGTGATGTGGTCAATTTTATGCTTCATACCCTGATTAAAGAAAACCCGGGATTCGTCGGGGTTTGGGCGGTATTTGAACCTAACGAGCTTGACGGACTTGACGAGCGCTATGTCAATACTCCGGGAACCGACCACACAGGAAGGTTTTTAAGTTTTTATACTAATGATCGCGGCAATATCGAGCTTAGTTTTGCTAACGATTATGATGATCCGGGCGACGCGGGCGAATGGTATCATTCTTCTTTCAGATCCAGGAAGGAATCTGTCATAGAGCCTTACCATGACTGGTTCGGCGATGAACAGCTTTTAGTTACAAGCGTTACTGTTCCGATTATCCGCAACGGGAAGGCAATTGGCGTAGCCGGAGTAGACCTTCAACTGGCCGAAATTCAAGAAATGATAGGTGTAATAAAACCTTTTGGAACAGGATTTGCCGGATTGTACAGTCCTGACGGAATGGTGCTTGCTTCTTTTAATCCCAATAAGGTTGGAAAAAACCTGCGGGATGTTTCGGCTGATATGTACGGAGATCGGATGGATGTCTTGCTGAAATCTTTACGCAACGGCACTGTATTTGATGAAACAATTTTTTCCAAAGAACAAAATGCCAGGGTGCTTACTGTAACTTATCCGTTTTATATCGGTAACTGCGAAGTGCCGTGGAGCGCTGTCACCATTGTGCCGGAAGCGACTGTTATGGCAGGCGTTTACCGCATGATGACTGTTTTAATAGTGCTTGGTGTGATAATCCTTGGTGTTATTACTTTTATTATTATAATTGTATCCAAATCCATTACAGCTCCTCTTAAATCCATGGAAAAAGTATTTTCGTTTATCGGTGACGGAGATTTTACCCATGTTGTTGATGCTAAAGGCAATGATGAAATAGGAAATATCAGCCGCGCTCTTAACTCTACTGTAGAAAAAATTAAAGGGTTAATAAACGTAATAAAAAAACAAGCGGGAGACCTGTCAAAGATCGGCACTGATCTTGCGTCTAATATGAACGAAACTGCGGCGGCAATAAACGAGATTACCGCCAATATTCAAAGTATCAAAGGACGGGCTATCAACCAGAGCGCAAGCGTTACAGAAACAAATGCTACCATGGAGCAGATCACTTTCAATATCAGCAAACTGAACGAACAGGTTGACAAGCAAACAACGTCTGTTTCCCAGTCTTCATCCGCCATCGAACAGATGCTTGCCAATATTCAATCCGTTACTCAAACTCTTATGAAAAATATGCAAAATGTTAATGCGCTTGAGTCAGCTTCGGAAGTAGGAAGAGCGGGGCTTCAAGATGTCGCGTCCGATATACAGGAAATTACCCGCGAGTCCGAAGGCTTAATGGAAATAAACTCCGTTATGGAAAATATCGCAAGCCAAACCAATTTGCTTTCAATGAACGCGGCGATTGAAGCGGCTCATGCGGGAGAGGTTGGCAAAGGCTTCGCCGTAGTCGCCGATGAAATCCGCAAGCTGGCGGAAAATTCATCTGAGCAGTCCAAAACTATCAGTACTGTTTTGAAAAAGATAAAGGAATCCATCGACAAGATTACAAATTCAACAAATAATGTTCTTCAAAAATTTGAGACAATTGACGGCCATATAAGAACCGTTTCCGATCAGGAAGAAAATATCCGCAACGCGATGGAAGAACAGGGGCAGGGAAGTAAGCAGATACTGGAAGCAATCGGAAACCTTAACGATATTACAAGACAGGTAAAGAGCGGCTCACACGAAATGCAGGAAGGTTCAAGCGAAGTAATCAGAGAAGGCAAAAACCTTGAAGTTATTACGCAAGAGATTACAGGCGGTATGAACGAGATGGCGACAGGCGCGGATCAAATCAATATTGCTGTAAACAGTGTAAATGATTTAACTGCGAAAAATCATGAAAAAGTTAATATATTGATGAGTGAAGTTGCGCGCTTTAAAGTTGAATAAGCGCAATTTTTGCTTCTTTTCAAAAAGACCGGTTCCAGCCGGTCTTTTTTTTTCTAATCAAATTATACAAAAATTCAAACATTTAGAGGGGTTTGTTATGAAGATCGGCTTAAAATTATACTTATTATGAGTTTGGTAAATTTAATCAGTATCGGCGGTTTAACTATATCTGCATTATTGTTTTCATCAAGCGGAATCGTGAATATGACGGATCATAACGCCGAAAACATTACGGCAGGTTCAATAAAAGCGTTTTTGGAAGTTCCTATGGATGAAATAAGAGCATTCGTAATGGTTATTACGCACTTTGAAGAAACTATCCCCCCGAACAAAAACGTGATGTTGTCAATATAATGCTTAGAGCTTTAGTAACCGAACGTCATGATTATGAGGGGATATGGGCAGTCTTTGATCCGGACGTTCTTGACGGTCTTGATTCAGCTAAAATAAAATCAACAGAAAATGTTCTGCAAAAATTTGAAACGATTGACAAGCATATTAAGACAGTACCAGATCAGGAAGAAAATATCCGCAATGCAATGGAAGAACAAGGTCAATGAAGCAAGCAAATATTGGAAGCAATCGGAAACCTTAATGATATTACAAGGCAGGTAAAAAGCGGATCGCATGAAATGCGCGATGGTTCTTCAGAAGTAATTACAGAAGGCAAAAACCTTGAAATTATAACTCAGGAAATAACAGGCGGTATGAACGAAATGTCTACAGGAGCGGATCAAATCAATATCGCGGTGCATCTTGTTAATGAACTTACAGTCTCCAATCATGATAAAAAAAGTTTATTGATGAAAGAGGTTTCAAAGTTTAAAGTAGATTAAAAAGCAGAAAGCTTAAAAAAGGCACTGTCCAAGAAGAATAGAAACCACGGAGGTCACGGAGTTTTTGGTTCAAAAACCATCTTTCCTCCGTGAAACTCTGTGTACTCTGTGGTTAAATTCTTACTTATTAGACAACCCCTTTTTATTGGGAACCCCGCCTATAGCGAGGTAACTTTGTAAATTTTTCTTTATTTTAGTAAAGCTTGAAATTCAGCGAATGATTTAATATTCTCTTTAAAAATTGAATAACCGGCAAATGAAGAAACTGCAAATTTTATATTTGTTTTCTTTAATACTTTTAATTTACCGATTTCCGCATCCATTTTTTGCAGTTCCTCAGTTAATGCGCTGTTTCCGGGATTAAAACCTGCCAGTATAAATATTATATCAATTTCCGGATCAATATTTTCTATTTTAACTTCTTGTTTTGATTTAATGTTAAGCAGTTTTAAATCTTTTTCTTGATTAAAAAGATTTAATAATTCTTTTTTAAACGCATCGGCTTGCTTTTTATCCGATAAAAATAAATCCGCTTTCTTTAAATTCTCCAATAAACCGTTTTCTTCTGTTTGATCAGCGCCGTATTTTACTTCAATGACGGCTAATTTGCAGTTTTTAGGTTTGTTGCGGGTTTTTCTGTCCCAGAATAATCCAACAAGATCAAAAGAAGCGGAGGATTTGCTTTCTGTTTGATATTCAAAATCAAGTAAAAAATAATCTGTATCATTTGACGATTTAAAAAGATTGTTTTCCTGTACTATCAATTGCCTGACATATTTTTCTAAATTTTCATTTTTAGGATCGCTGAAATGCAAATCCATTATATTTTTTAAAATGTAAATATTTTTAACCCATTTTTTTGCGTCATTTTTAGCGGTTATAATATTGTTCATGAAACATTTTTTGATTTTACTTAATCTGGCTTTGTTTTCCAAAGCGTAAGCGGTATCAAAAGCGCCGACCTCGTACTTTTTATTTTTTAGTTCCAAACTAAAAATGCAGCCGCCCCGGTAATAAATATCAATCTTTTCTTCACGAATACAAAGGATGAAATCCTTGTTTTCTTGAACCGCCTTTAGTATAGGATTCAGTATTCCGCCTTTCTTTAAATCTGTAATAAATTTTAGTGATAAACCTCGCATTATTTTCTCCTTGATAAATAGTTATTTTATGAATTTTAACATAATTATTAAAAAAATTAAATAGATATTTTTAGATATTAGAGTTTTTCGATAACTTCAGTTATTGAACCAAACGAAGTTTGATACTTCCTTATAAAAATGCATTTTTGTAAGGCTTTAGCCTGAAAAAACGCAGGACTTGTGAGACAACTAACCGAGTTTTCGAACATGTCCATTATAAATTTTGTTTATTTCCTTTCCAAAGTCCCGCTGATCCTTTCCACATTCAAACTGCGAGCCGCAGCTTCGAATATTTCCTTGTAAGCGCCGTTTTGTTTATATACTTCTTCGTGTGTGCCATGCTCCAGAATATGCCCCTGTTTTAGAACATAGATCATTTCTGAATCAATAAACTGCGAAATACTGTGCGAAATAATTATAACCGTGCGGTCTTTTTTTATAGCGTCAAGGCTGTTTTTGATCTGCTCTGTAGCGATTGCATCAAGGCTCGCCGTAGGTTCGTCAAGGAAGATTACAGGCGGCTTTTTTAAGAAAAGACGCGCTATCGCAATCCTCTGTTGCTGCCCGCCGGACAATAAAAGCGCAGATGATTCGTAGCCGTCAGGAAGGTCTTTTATTTGATCGTGTATGTAGGCTTGTTTTGCAGCTTCTATCATTTCTTCGTAAGTGGCATCCGGTTTTCCGTAAAAAATATTTTCTGCGATGCTCCCGCTGAATATGTGATTTTTTTGCAGAACAAGCCCGATGTTTTCGCGTAAGAATTTTGTGTCGTATTCGCGTAACGGCACTCCGTCGAGCAGGATTTCTCCTTCTGTCGGTTCGTAAAATTTATCAAGCAAATTAATAACAGTGCTTTTCCCCGCGCCGGAAAGCCCGACAAGAGCTGTAATTTTATTAGGGTATATCGTCATATTTGCATTAAACAAAGCTTGCTTTCCGTTGGGGTAAGAAAAGTTCACGTCTTTAAGTTCGAATTTCCCCTCAATTTTTTCAGGTTTGTAACTGCCTGACGGCTCTATTTGATGATCGGAATTCATGATGTCGAAAAAACCTTCGGCGTAAATGAGCGCGTCATTTATCTCATCATAAATGCGGTGAAGCTGTCTGATCGGCGCTGTTACATTGTTGAACAGCATGATATGAAGCATTATCGCTCCGATTTGCATTTGCCCTGAAAGGACAAGGTAAGCCGTTAAAATAATTATAATTACAACGCCGAACTGTTCGGTAAAAGTTTTAAGCGCGTCAAATTTAAAATTTGTAGAACGGGTTTTCATCATCGTGTCGGTCATGGCGGTTTGCAGGGCAAGCTGTTTTTCAACTTCAATATTTTCCCTGTTAAATGATTTTATAACACTGATTGATTCTAAAATATTAATAATCCCGCCGGATTTATTTTCACGGAAACTGCGGATATTACGCCGCCAGCCCTTTAATTTTTTCGCCTGTCTTTGGCTGATAAAAAAATAAATAGGGACTATAATTAAAGCAACAAGCCCAACTTGAAAATTAGCGTTAAACATCCCTATCATCGCTACGATGGCGGATGTGAAAAGCGGGAAAATATCAATAAAAAAACTCTGCACAGTCCGCGTTAAACTGGAAACACCTTGATCGATACGTGTCTGCAATTTACCTGACCCGCTTTCATCTGCCGTAAAAAAAGCCATTCTGTAAGATAAAACTTTTTCTATTACTTTTTGCGCAAGGTCTTTGGAAATCATTATTCTGATTTTTTCTCCGAAAAATTTCTGCCCGAAAGAGATTGCTATATTGATCAATTCTTTGCTTAATAAAATAATGGAAATAACCGCCACTATATGAAGCCCTTCGCTTAAAGCTTTTCTCTGTTCTACAAGAGAAGCGATGCTGTTCACCGTGTATTGCAAAACGTAGGCGTTGACCTGCGCTGTCAGTGCGCCGATGAATGTTAAAACTAAGGCGAGGAATATCAGCCATCTGTAAGGCTTAACATACGGAGAAATATTTTTAAAAAGTTGAAATAAGTTCATTATTTATTAACTATATCATATTGTCAGTAAAAAGTTATTAAAAATAAATTTTAATCTTTTCTTGTTTAATGAAAATGTATATTATAAAGACAAGAGATATAAATGGAAAAACAACGTATTTTTTTAAGCGGAGCTACGGGCGCAATGGGCTTTCCTGCAATGAAAGCTCTGTTGGAAGACAAAGATGAGATTGAACTAATAATACTTGTACGTCAATCTGAAGAAAATAAAAAAAAACTTAAACCTTTTTTTAGTAACAAGGGATTGATCGTAGTATGGGGTGATTTATCAAATTACGATGATATAAAAACCTGCGTTAGAAACGCTGACATTGTTCTGCATCTCGGAGGGCTTGTGTCGCCTAAAGCGGATTATGACCCTGAACTTACAATGAAATTAAATTGCGGATCTGCAATGAACATTGTAAAGGCGATTAAAGAATTAAATCAAATTGAAAAAACTCATCTTGTGTATATAGGCACTGTCGCGCAAACAGGCGACCGTATGCCTCCCGTTCATTGGGGGCGTACAGGCGATCCTATCAAACCTGCCGTATTCGATTATTATGCTGTAAGTAAAACCGCGGCGGAGCGGTATATAGTAGAAGCAGAGCTTGACTATTGGGTAAGTCTGCGGCAGACAGGAATTATGGGGCCTGTTATGGCTGAAATAGAAGACGCGATTATGTTTCACCAGGGGCTTGATAATGTTTTGGAATATGCCTCTGACCGAGATTCCGCTGTGATGCTGCGTAACCTTTGCCGCAAAGAGAGACAGGGAGCTTTAGGTAAAAATTTCTGGGGGCATTTTTTTAATATAGGAGGAGGGGAGAGCTGCAGGATAAGCGCGTATAATTTATATAAAAAACTTTTTGCAATGATCGGCATAAAAAATCTTTCTTATGTAATGGATTCAAAATGGAGCGCGATGCGGAATTTTCACGGGCAGTATTATCTTGATTCTGATAAATTAAATGATATTTTAAATTTTAGAAATGACAGCATGGAATATTTTTACAAGGCATATCTTAAAAAACTTGGAATTATCGCAGTGATAGCGAAAATATTTACAAAACTGCCCGTCGGTCAAAAAATAATGGGCGGTATAATTAAAAAACGTTTTCAAAAATTAACACTGAGCGGACGCGGTACGTTACGTGCAATTAAAGAAAATGATGAAGATCAAATCGCCGCTTTTTGGGGTTCAAAAGAAGCGTATGACGCAATCCCTCCAATGGATAAATTTATTCCTTTTTCTGCTTGGGATAAAGTTACGCATATAGATCACGGTTATGATGAAAGCAAACCTGAAGCGCAGTTAAATCTAAAAGATTTAAAAGGAGCGGCTGTTTTCCGTGGCGGTGAATGTTTATCGGACAGCATGAAAGACGGCGGTTGGACAGAAAAACTCAAATTCCGCTGCGCTTTCGGTCATATTTTTGAAGCAAGCCCGCGTCTTATACTGGAGGGCGGGCATTGGTGCCCTGTATGCGAAAATGAAAGCTGGAATTACCATGAACGTGCTAAAGTTGATCCGTTTTTCGCGCAAGTTTGGTATCCGCTTCATGAAAAATGCGAAAAAGAAAGAAAGTATATAAAGAAATACTAATTCAGGGTATATTTTGCGATAAAAAATTTTCTTATCGGGGTGTTATATAGACGCGCTTCAATCATCATAATTTAATGGGAGCAACCGGGTTAAAATCATCTGGATTTTAAGCAGGGGAAAGGAGCGCATTAATGCGATTTATCGCAGCTTTGATTATTATTGTTATAGCTTTTGTTATTACCCTTGTCAACTTTGGTTCAAGCATGATTTTAACACGCAACACCCTTGATGCAACAATGAGCGAGGATATCTCCATCGCCTGCGATATAGCCAATGATTTTGTTTCGATGAAGATCGATTTATATAAGTCCAATGCTCGCACTGCCGCAGAATTGCTTATGAAAGCTCAAAGCTCTGAGGATATGGAAAATGTTATGAGCCGTTTACTTAATGAGTTCATGGACTTTTTGGCGTTTACTGTGTTAGACAGGCAGGGCATAATTGCAGAATACGGCGATTCGCCTACTTCAATAAATTATCTTGATCATAGCGAATATATAAAGAATGCTTTTGACGGAAATACCGTCATATCTACAACAAAGTATAATGAGACATCAGGAAAACTGGTTATGTACATCTGCACGCCTATGGGGAAAGATCGCATTCTTTCTGTAACTATTTCTGGAATGATTTTTTCCGAATTGCTCGGCGATTATCTTTTAAGAGATACAAGAAGTATTTTTATGCTTGATGAATACGGAATTGTAATTGCGCATTTTATGTCTGAGCTTGTCACCTCACGCAGTAATTTTGCAGATGATCATATACTGTTCGGATCACAGATTTCAAAAAGTTTTTTTAATGAAATGCAAAAAAACGAGAAAGGGCTGGGAAATTTTACTATCGAAGGCGTTAATTATCAGTGCGCTTATTCGCAGGTTTCAGCTTCTAAAACAGGATGGTATATCGGTATAAGCGTTCCTGTGACGGAGAATTTAATTAATAAACTTCAAAATAGACTTCTTATTTTAGCTGTTATCTTTTTTGTTGTCGGTGCCGCTGCAGCTGTTATTTGTTCAAGACAAATTGCAAAACCGTATTATAAAGTCGCCGAGCAAAACCGCCGTCTTGAAGAGTTAAATGAAATAACACGTTTGCAAACAGAAAAAATTAAAGAAGCGCATCAATTAACACAACTTATGATGGATGCGACCCCTATTTGTTCCATGTTATGGGATAGAAAAGGGAATATCTTTGATTGTAACGAAGAAGCGGTTAAAACTTTCGGCGTTAAAAATAAAAAGGATTTTCTGGATCAAATTTATAATCTTTCTCCTGAATATCAAAGTGTCAGTTCAAATAATCTTTATGACGGAAATGTATCTTCAACAGAAAGCCAAACAAAATATTCCCGTGATTTAACAATGAATTTAATTAATAAAACTCTTAGAGAAGGAAGAGTTTGTTTTAAATGGATGCATCAGCAATCTGACGGTACGCCTATCCCTTGTGAGATAACATCTGTGCGCGTCAGTAAAGATGATGATTTTATAATTGCAGCTTATGCGCGGGATCTGCGTGAACATAACCGGATGATGAAAGAAACACGCAGGCTGCAAAACGAGCTTGAGAATGCATTAAAGGAAGCGCAGGAAGCAAACCAAGCTAAGAGCAGTTTTCTTGCAAATATGAGCCATGAAATGCGGACTCCTCTTAATGCTGTTGTCGGCTTATCTGAACTTATTCTTAACACAGGGGAGTTAAATGCTAATACCGAAGATAAATTAAATAAAATATACAACTCCGGTATGACGCTTCTTGGTATAGTCAATGATATTCTGGATATTTCAAAAATTGAATCCGGTAAATTTGATTTGCACCCTATTAAATACGACACGCCTAGCCTTATAAACGATATTGTTTCTTTGAATATTGTAAGTTTAGGTGAAAAACCTGTCAAATTTATACTTTCAATAAATGATAACTTGCCTAAACAGCTCTTCGGCGATGATTTAAGGATAAAACAGATTTTTAATAACCTTCTTTCAAATGCATTTAAGTATACGGATGCAGGGATAGTCGAATGGAAAATTACATTTGAACAGGACGGAGATGATATTTGGCTGATTTCTGATGTAATGGATACAGGGAAAGGTATGAGACGCAAGGATATTCCAAAACTTTTTAAAGATTACAGCCAGGTAGATGCGCAGATAAACCGCAAAGCGGAAAGTACAGGCTTAGGTCTTTCAATAACAAAGCGTCTTGTAGAAATGATGGACGGGACTATCAATGTTGAAAGCGAATACGGAAAAGGGATGACTTTTAGCGTAAAGCTGCGTCAGAAATTTGTGTCTAAGGTTCCAATCGGTAAAGAAACAATTAAGAACATCATGAATGCGCGTTTTACCGATAATAAACGTACTCAAAACCAAAAATTAAAAAGGATAGACCTTTCTTATGCATGCATCCTTGTTGTAGATGATATACCGGTTAATCTTGATGTCGCTCGCGGAATGCTCATTCCTTACGGATTATATGTAGATTGCGTATCGTCAGGACAAATGGCGATAGAAATGATCTGTAAAGAAAATCCGCGATATGACGCTGTTTTTATGGATCATATGATGCCCGGTATGGACGGGATAGAAGCGGTTCGTATTATCCGCGAAGAGATAGGGACAGATTATGCGCATAACGTACCTATAATAGCGCTGACAGCAAATGCCATTACAGGAAATGAACAGATGTTTTTAGAGAATGGTTTTCAGGCATTCATTTCAAAACCTATAGATATGATACGGCTGGATTCGATACTCCGTAAATGGGTTAAGAAAAAAGATTATGAAGAAAAAGATGAAGTATCTAATGCGGATCTTCTTAACGTTAAAACAAACAAGATTTTATTTAATAATGTAACGATTGACGGTGTCAGCATTGATTCGGGTTTAGAGTCCTTTGCAGGAAATGAAGAAATGTATATAAAGGTGCTGCAATCGTACACAGAAAATACTTTCCCTCTTCTTAACATTATCCAAAAACATCTTGAAAGCGGAAATCTTGCAGATTATGCTGTCACGGTTCACGGAATAAAAGGATCGAGTTTCGGAATCGGCGCTATGCGGGCAGGATTGGAAGCGGAACGTTTGGAACATCTTGCAAAATCGGGAAGGAAAGAACAGGTGTTATCTGAAAACGGCGCATTTATTGAATATTTAAACAATTTGTTAAATTCAATTAATGATGCGCTTGCAACGTTGAAAAATAAAAATAATAAACCTGTTGCGGCAGTCCCTGATCCTGAACTTTTAAAGGAATTACGAAAAGCTTGCGGTAATTACGATGTCGGAAAGGTTGATAAAATAATGGAGTTATTAGAATCATATGAATATGAAAACGGGGCAGAACTTATCGCATGGCTTCATGAACAGATTAAAGAAATGAGTTTTAATGAAATATCTAACGGTAACTGGTCTGTAAATAAATATAATTTTTAATTAGGGTGTATTTTGCGATATAATTCAACCTCAGAATTTAAAATAGATTATGTTATTTATATTGAGGTAATTTTGAAGGAAAATAAAAAACGCATCAATTATACAGTCTTCAAAATGCAATTATAAGCAACATTGCAGAGCTTGTGGAATTTAGGGATGTTGTAACAGGCAGGCATATCAGCCGTACTCAAAAATATTTAAAAAAACTTGCAGAGCAGCTCATAGAGGACGGCGTATACGCGGATGAAATTCTTGTATGGGATATGAATGTAATCCTGCTTTCTTCTCAGCTTCACGATATAGGAAAAATAGCTATAAGCGACGCAATCTTGAATAAAGCGGGTGTTCTAACGGAAGAAGAACAGGAAATCATGAAAACCCATGCAAAAAAAGGAGTGGAAGTAATTGAAAAAATGGAACACTCCTCAGATTTAACCGGTTTTCTTGAGTACGCAAAATTATTTGCAGGAACACATCATGAAAGATGGGACGGCAGCGGCTACCCTAACGGACTATCAGGAGAGGGCATACCCCTTGAAGGACGTATAATGGCGATTGCAGATGTCTACGATGCCTTAATTTCAGAACGCCCTTACAAAAAATCCTACACCGCCCAAGAATCAGCCCAGATAATAATTGACGGCGGCGGCACGCATTTTGATCCTGTGTTAGTTGATACTTTTTCTAAAGTTAAAGATGATTTTGCCGCAATCGCGGTAGAGTATGCAGATTAATCCCGCTCTGTAATTTTCAAAATTTTTGAAATTAAATAGAGCGGGATGGAGTATAAATTACAGCCGGTACTTGCATGGGCTACACCGTAATTTTTTAAAGCTGTCCGTACAGCAAGTGTTGGTTTATATTCATGAATATAAACTTTTAGTGATTGTGATTTAGTATGTTTTGACGATTTTACTTCTATAGGAATAATTTCCATGTTGCCTTGAGTAATGAAATCAACTTCCGCTTTACTGCCTTCTCGTCCCCAGTAAAATATCGGGCTTACTTTTGCAGCTATTAATTCCTGACAAACAAATTGTTCTGCAAGCGCTCCGTTCATGTCATCTACTATATCTGAACCATTTGCAAGAATATCTGCCGCTCTTATTTCCGCTTGCGCTCCTAAAAGTCCTATATCCAGCATATACAGTTTAAAGATATCTTCTTTATAATGCATTTTTAAAGGAAGTTTTGGAGTTTCAACTTTATTTATTTTATAGATCATACCTGTATCAACAAGCCATTGCATGGCATTTTCAAACTCAGCGGCGCGTCCTCCGTTTTTAACATTTTTATATATAAATTTTTTATTTTCTTTTATTAGGTGCAATGAAATAGAATCCCATAACATTCTGATTTTAGGCTCTGTACGAATGTCTTTTATATGTTTTGAAAAATCACCTTTATAGGTTCTTATTAATTCATTTTGAATTTCTCTTACCTTTTCAAAATTATTAGATGTTATATATTCATTAACTACAGCAGGCATACCTCCGACATAATAATATTGCTTTAACAAAGATTCCAATATATCGCTTACGCCGGATAAAGCGGAAAAATTTATATTTTTTATTACATCTGATAAATTTTCCCTTCCAAGCGCTTCTAAGAATTCACAAAATGAAAAAGGATACAATGTTATTTGATCTGTTTGACCGACAGGTCTTCTTCCAAGCATTACACCAAGAAAACTGCCTGCAGCTATTATATTATAATTGACAGATGAGTTATCTGTTTTTATATCATTAAATGATTTAAGTGAATCCATAGCCCGCTGAGATTCCTGGATTTCATCAAAAAATATTAATGTTTTTTTTGGATCGATTTTTCTGTTAAAATAAAATTCTAATTGCTGGATAATATAAGAGGATGAGATATCTTTGCTGAAAATCTTTTTTAATCCTTCGTCTGTTAAAAAATTAAGTTCTATTAAATCCTCATAATTAGATTTTGCAAAATTACGAACCAGCCAAGTTTTCCCGACCTGCCTGGCGCCGAAAATCAATAATGGTTTCCGGTTTGGAGCGTTTTTCCAATCTATCAGGTTTTTTATCGCATACCTGTTCATATATAAAATATAGCACAAATTCTACATTTATTGCAACCAATAAGTGCGGTCTATTAACACTTTTTGGTACCAATAAGTGTTAAATTTATGAATAATTCATATAATCAAGCGGATAAATTTTTTAAGCTTATACTTATTAAAATCATTAATTTTTTTTTATCCAACCCATGACTTGAATTTTATGTATCGTACAAGAGACCGAATCCTTACCCGGATGAAAAAATTCTGCGTTTGTCCGATCTCTTTGAAAAACCGCTCGATCTTGTTGTTTTAAACAACGCTTTCCCATTATTAGAAATGGAAGTAAAAGTGATAAACATTAACGAAGGAAAAATGAAGCGATAGTAAAACCGTGCAAGTTACTTTTCGAATACATCGCGTTTATCACCAAGACATATTAGTTTCTAGAACAGTTAGGAAACAAAGAAGAAGCTGTAACATCCGCTGTAAAGAGCATGGTATATTAAAAGATTTTCTTAAAGAACACGGTTCGTATGCGCACAATTCTGCACTGCGTTAAGCGGTGTGGATGATGAATGCAGTATTGCGTTGCGCACAGTAAAAGTCCATGAGATAAATGCGCGAGGGATTTAGCCCGATCAGCGCGCCCGGATGTTAATATGCAGTTAAATGCTATGCTGCAAGGTGTGACTGGAAAAAATGATATAATAATATTTTAGATACTAAATATTATTTATTCTTTGCATTTTGTTATAGCTTCGATTACGATCTTTTTTATATCTGTAACAATTTTTTGATGTAGACGTTCAAATGGGTCATTTGGGTCAAATTCCACGCTAAATAATTTATATGGTGGAATTCCAAGAGTTCTAGCTATTTGTTCAAGCATATCGGGTTTAGGGTATTTTTTACATGTTTCTATCATGGCAATATAATGGGTTGAAACCCCTGCTTTTTCAGCCAGTTCTTCCTGTGTCATTCTTAATTTTCGACGGTTTTCCCTTAGGTTAGCCGCTAGTATCTCCCTTATTCCCATTTTTTCCAATAAATTACCTCTTAGGCAATAATAACTTGCTTTTTGAACTTGACACATTTCCGTTTAAGCAATTATAATATGCCTATATGGTCATATATTGTTGTTTTCAATCAATTATTTGGTCAAAAATCCACAAATTTTTCTGTTTTCACAACAGGATTATAAGATTTAATGAAAGAAAGGAGGAACAAAGAAATGAATGGCTTAAGTTACGACGAACAAGAAAAGAAGCTTCGAATCACCGATGAAACAACCACTGTTATCTGGGAAGGTGTCCAAAAAGATGTTGCAGAGAAAGCGGCAGAACTTTATGAGAAGTCAGAAAAAGTTGACGATTTTTTGATTATGCATAATTGTAAAAGATTCTGGGGATATAAATGAAAAAAAAATATTTGCTGGCATTGATTATTGCATTACCTTTTTTTATTTCTCTTGTTTATAAAATACAAGCAGATGAATTAGCTGATTTACTTCAAGATTTAGCAATTCAAACCGCTTGTCTCGGAATGTATTCCTCAACAGAGGCGGGTAACAGAGACATTGTAACTAATCGTTTTATTGATCCTCCTGATTGGTATATCCCACCTATGATGGCTAATCGTTTTGCAAATATGTCAGGTGGAATGACAAGGACAATTACCTTTTATGGTATTTGTTTTGATTATGCCCAATTTGCATGGGATGATATAA
>Ga0209755_10004730_pt1 | contig 15924 bp, 10 predicted proteins | sample TergutCo191P1_FD_187301 | JGI IMG/M metagenome (GOLD analysis project Ga0209755, IMG submission 187301) | Cornitermes sp. P1 segment gut microbial communities from Petit-Saut dam, French Guiana - Co191P1 (SPAdes) (version 2) | ecosystem: Host-associated > Arthropoda: Insects > Digestive system... | reverse complement strand
ATTTCTTCTATTGCTTCTTTGCTTATTTTATACGTCTTTGGCATTTCCATCGCCTCCGACTTCATTTTACCATTCCTCTTTAATTATGTCGATTTTATTTGTAGGTAATAGTATAAGTATGTTTGTTATGCATTTTCATTTACAGGAGGTGCGTTGATAGAATGGTTTATTAATTCTTTTACTGACAAGTTAAAAGTAACACATGCAAATACAAACATTTATCAAGTATTAGAAGGAAATGAACCGCTTTGTCAACCTAGTGGATTATTGGTTTTACCGCACTTTGCTGGTGCTGCAACACCCTATATGGATATTGGTTCAAAGGGGGCCATTATTGGTTTGACGCTTACTACATCCCAGCGTGAAATATATCACGGAATTATGGAGGGGGTTTGCTACGAAATGCTTTTAAACATACGAAGATTGGAAGATGCGGGTATATCCATTGCTAGATTAAAAGCAACCGGTGGTGGTGCAAATAGTAAAATATGGTTGCAAATGAAGGCAGATATTATTGGGATTCCTGTCATTTCCCTTGGGTCTGCCGAAGCTGGTGGTATGGGTAGTGCGATAATGGCAAGTGTTTCTTTGGGGCTTTATTCTGACATCTCTACAGCAGCAAAAAATATGGTGTCTGAAAGAGAAACATATTTACCTCGTGTTGAAATGCATAAACTGTATTCAAAATTTTTTTTGAAATATGAAAAGTTATATCAAACCGTAAGACCATTAATATGAAGTAATTATATTAAAGAGAGGTCCTAGCCATGCTTATTAATTTAAAAGAAATTCTTGTGTTAGCAGAAGAAAAAAAATGTGCGATAGGTTCATTTAATACACCAAACCTTGAGTCCCTAATGGCTGTATTGCAAACAGCTGAACAGTTTAATATTCCGGTCATCATAAACCATGCACAGATCCATGAAGAAGTTATGCCTTTGGATATTATCGGCCCCATCATGGTTGGAATGGCAAAGAAATCATCTGTACCTGTTTGCGTACATTTAGATCATGGTGAAGATTTGAATTATTTACAACACGCTTTAGAGTTAGGGTTCACATCTGTTATGTATGATGGCTCGGTTTTACCTTATGAATCTAATGTTGCAAATACACAGCAAGTTGTAAAAATGGCTGAAAAATTTTCCGCGGGAGTTGAAGCTGAACTGGGTGTCATTGGTGGGCGTGAAACAGGAGATGGCAAAGGAAAGAATTCTGGTCAATATACAGATCCGATACTGGCCATGAAGTTTGTGGAAGAAACTAATATTGATGCCTTAGCTTGTTCATTTGGTACAGCACATGGTTTTTATACAGTGAAACCCGTTTTGGATTTAGATCGGATTAATAAAATTCGTGATATGACCAAGATGCCTTTAGTTATGCACGGTGGTTCGGGAATTAATCCGGCTGATTATAAAAAGTCTATCGCTAATGGGATACGGAAAATTAATTATTATTCTTACATGTCCAAGGCAGGTGTTTTAGGCGTAAAAGATTATTTAACAAATAACAATGATGTTCAATATTTTCACGATGTAGCAAATGTTGCAATCAAAAGCATGATGGATGATTTAATTGAAACTGTTAAAATTTTTTATAACTTATTAGAAAGGTGATGTAAAATGAAAATTATTTCTATTAATGAAAATTGGATGGTTCGCCAACCAGCAGAAGTAGGTTTTCTTAAAAAGCCCGGTGAAGCATTAATCGTTAATTTGCCACATGATGCAGTTATAAATTCACTGCGTGATTCATCACTTGAAGATGGTGCGCAACGTGCATTTTTCCCTACAGGTGTGTGGGAATATATAAAAGAACTTGAAATTCCAAAGGAATATACAGAGAAACATGTAGAATTAAGATTTGAAGGTGCATTTACAAGAGCAATGGTATATATAAATGGCTTCTTTGCTGGTCAACGTCCTTATGGGTATTCAGAATTTTATATTGACACAGATAAATTTTTAAATTATGGGGAAAAAAATGAAATTAAAGTAGTTGTCCGCACAACTAACGATGCTCGTTGGTATGCCGGTGCGGGTTTACAGCGTCCTGTAAGTATGCTTGTATCAAATCTTACTCATTTTTCAGCAAAAGGTGTAAAGGTATCTACATCGAATATATCAAATGAACAGGCTGTTATTATTGTTGAAAACATAATTCAAAGCAATGAATTACTCCCGACGCAAACGCTTCGTGTTGTAACTGAAATATACGATGAAAATAATAAAATTATATCAATTGATAATTCCCCAATTACTGTATTTCGTTCTGAAAGCGTAAATGTACATCAACGCATGTACATTAATAACCCTTGCCTTTGGGGTGAAGATTCACCTCACTTATATACATGTCATGTTAAACTTATGCGTAATGATGAAATCATTGATGAAACTACGGATACATTCGGAATCCGCCAATTGTCCCTCGATAATGAACAGGGGCTTTGTGTAAATGGAAAACAGGTAAAACTAAGAGGTGCATGTATTCACCGTGATAATGGATTGCTTGGTGCAGTATCAATACCCGCAGCAGAAATGCGGCGTATAAAAAAATTAAAAGAAGCAGGATTTAATGCCATACGTTCTGCACATTATCCTGCAAGCCGTGCATTGTTAGCCGCTTGTGATTTTCTAGGTATGTTTGTAATGGAAGAATCTTTTGATGTATGGACGAATCCTAAAAATAACTTCGATTATTCATTGGATTTTAACGAATGGTGGGAACGAGATATTGAAGCCATGATTGACAAGGATTACAATCGACCATCCGTAATCATTTATTCAATTGGTAACGAAATAATGGAAACGGGTAATCCTCACGGAGCTACAAGGGGGCGTAAAATTATTGAAAAAATTCGTTCACTTGATGTTTCACGCTTTACATTAAACTCAATAAACGGAATGTTCTCCGTAATGGATAGGCTCAAAGACCAAATGATGAAAAAAGCCGAAGAAATGAGCCAAAAAGATATAAATCAAGCAATGACGGATGTTGGGGAACGAGTAAAACAAGTTATGCGTATGGAATTGATAGGAGATGCAACAGAAGAAGCGTTTTCATACGTAGATATCGCAGGTTATAACTATATGGATGGGCGATATGAAATGGATAAAGAATTATTTCCTAACCGTATTATTTGTGGAAGCGAAACATACCCGTCTAATATTGATAAAAGCTGGCAGCTTGTTAGAGATTATAACCATGTAATCGGTGACTTTACATGGACCGGATGGGATTACCTTGGTGAAATTGGTATTGGCCGTGTCGTTTATGATGCCCCCGGTAATGTAAGATTGGAACATAAAGGTGATTATCCTTGGATAACAGCATGGTGCGGTGACTTGGATATTACCGGATTCCGTCGGCCTATTTCATATTATCGTGAAATTGTATTTAACATACGTAAGGAACCTTATATTGCAGTTTTCCGCCCGGAACATTATGGAAAAGATGCCCGCCTAATGCATTGGAGTTGGTCAGACACCGTTTCCGGCTGGAGTTGGGGTGGTTATGAAGGTAAGCCTATAAAGGTTGAAGTGTATTCCGATGCGGATGAAGTCGAACTTCTGTTAAACGGTAATAATTTGGGGCGTATGCCTACCGGGGAATCGAATAGATTTAAAGCAATTTTTGATACAATTTACCAACCCGGAGAGTTGATAGCTATTGCTTATTCATCAGGTGTTGAAACAGGGCGGTATAAGTTGCAAAGCACTGAACGCGATATAGTTCTTAACATTGAACAGGAAACGAACTGTTCCAATGAAAATGAACTTATTTATATTAACATTTCGCTTACAGATAAAAACAACAATCCCTGTCACAATTTTGATAGGCAAGTTGAAGTTACTGTTGTCGGTGCAGCAGGATTAGTAGCATTGGGAAGTGCAAAGCCCGACAATACCGAAGGATATTTTAAAAATAATCACCGAACTTTCGATGGCCGTTTGCTTGCTATCCTTCGTCCAAAAGGATCTGGGGCGGCATCCATCAAGGTTGCTGCGGAAGGATGCTGTACAGTTGAACAAGTGTTAAATATATAACAAGTTTAAATTGTATTTTAAGCAAAGGGGCAAGATGCTTCGTCTTGCTCTTTTGTTTATCTATTCAAGAGGGGGTAAAGCATGGAAATAAGTACGAAAACACGCAATAGTATCTTTTACATATTGCTATTTAATTCAATTGTCGCATCTTTGGCACAAACAGTTTTAAATACAGCACTTGCACCAATAATGGTAGATATGAACATAACTGCCGGAACTGCTCAGTGGTTAATCAGTTCTTTTTCATTGGTTATGGGTATTATGGTACTCGCTACGGCATTTCTGATTAAAAAATTTTCATGCCGGATATTATATATATCTTCAGTCATTCTATTTTGTACAGGATTATTGTTAGCGGCCACTGCTCAAAATTTTACCATGTTATTGATTGGGCGTATTTTTCAAGCACTATCCACAGGCATATTGGTAAGCCTTACCCAAGTAATGATTTTAACTGTTTTTCCTGCTGAGGAACGAGGTAGCAAGATGGGGATTTTTGGACTGGCTGCAAGTGCCGCACCAGTTCTTGCGCCTACTATCGCAGGTATTGTAATAGACAACATGGGTTGGCGTATGATTTTTTGGGGTGCATTGGCACTTAGTTTAATAATATCTTCTGTAGGATTTTTTGTAATTAAGAACATAACTGAAAATAGAAAGACAAAATTCGATACATTTTCCTTTATTTTATGTTCATTGGGTTTTACATGCATCATTATTGGTCTTGGTAATTGGGGGAGTGCATATTTATCAGTCATAAATGTTTTCATTCCTATAATTATAGGTTTAATATCCTTATTTTGTTTTATTTATAGGCAAAAAAAATTACCTGAGCCATTTTTACAACTGAATATATTTAAAAACAGAGAATTTAAAATTGCGGTAATCGCAAATATGATTTTGTTTTGCGGAACTATTGCCACATCTACATTATTACCCTTATATATGCAATCAATGAGGGGTTTTAGTGCAACAACATCAGGTCTTATAACCATGCCGGGTTCTTTACTAACAGCATTTATTAGCCCTATTGCCGGTAAAATTTATGACAAGCTTGGAATCCGAAAATTATATTTATGGGGAGCCAGCATTATGATGATTGGACATATTTTATTTAGTTTTTTATCTGCAACCACCGCCATACCCATTCTTATATTAATTTTTTCAATACGTCAACTTGGAATCGGTTTATTGCTTATGCCCACTATTACATGGGGGATGAGTACATTGGAAAAACAATATGTTTCAGATGGAACGGCTATTATTAACAGTCTCCGAACAATAGCGGGTTCATTAGGTACAGTTTTGTTTGTATCAATTATGACGGTAGCAAGCAGGGGATCGGAACCCGCTCAAATGATTTATGGTGTTAATATTGCGTTTATTGGTATTGCATCATTAAAATTTTTATTATTAATTATAGCGATTTTATTTATTGGAAAAGAAAAACCGTTTGTTTTATCGGACACTATTATTAATGGAAAATAATTATTTACGTTTATAATAAAAAATGTTCTGGAGGTAATTATGGATATAAATAGTATAGTAAAAGAATTAACCCTTGAAGAAAAAGCTGGTTTATGCTCAGGTGCAGATTATTGGCACACTAAAGCAGTGGAACGTTTTAATATCCCACGCGCAATGATGTGTGATGCCACACATGGATTAAGAAAACAATTGGGTGATGGCGATCACATGGGAATAAAGGAAAGTATAAAAACAGTTTGCTTCCCAACTGCGTCCGCATTATCTGCTTCATTTGATAGAAACCTTTTAAAACACTTAGGAGAAATGCTAGGTAACGAATGTTTGTCTGAAAATATAGCGATGCTCCTGGGTCCGGGGATTAATATTAAACGCAGTCCTTTGTGCGGACGTAATTTTGAATATTTTAGCGAAGATCCATATTTAACAGGTCAAATGGCAGCTGCTTATATACAAGGCATCCAAAGCAAAGGTGTTGCTTCTTGTCCTAAGCATTATGTGGCTAATGATCAAGAAACCGGGCGAATGGTTAGTGATTCACAAGTTGATGAACGCACTTTGAATGAAATTTATCTTGCCGGATTTGAAACTGCTGTAAAACAAGGAAAAGCAAGAAGTATCATGAGTGCATATAACAAGGTAAACGGTACTTATATGTCAGAAAACAAAAAACTGCTAACTGACATTTTGCGTGAAAAATGGGGATTTGATGGATTTGTTGTTTCAGATTGGGGTGCGGTAAACAACAGGGTTGCGGGCTTACAAGCGGGACTTGATTTGGATATGCCGGGAGGAAAAGGTATTCAAGAACTTAAAATTATAGAAGCTGTAAAAAATGGAACACTTGATATTAACATAGTTGATAATGCAGTAAAAAATATTTTAACATTTGTATTTAACTACATGAAACCTAAACCTAAAATAAATTTTTTTACTCTTGAACAAAAACATGAAATGTCAGCAGATGTAGAAAAAGAATGTGCTGTATTATTAAAAAATAAAAATAATATACTCCCTCTTTGTAAAAATAAAAAAATAGCATTTATAGGCGAATTTGCCAAGGAACCAAGATACCAAGGCGCAGGCAGTAGCCGTGTAAATACTATGTATGTGACGGGTGCATGTAATGCAGCAGAAAAAGCGAATATAAATATTTCATATGCACAGGGTTATACATCAAAAACATCAAAGCCGGAGCAAAATCTCATTGATGAGGCTATAAAAACAGCCCGAGGTGTTGATATTGCGGTTTTATTTGTAGGTCTAACAGATGCATATGAAATTGAAGGTATTGACCGAACGTCTCTGGATATGCCGGAAAACCAACTTGCGCTCATTAAAGCATTGGTAAAAGTACAACGTAATATTGTCATTGTGTTACACGGTGGTTCTGCCATGACCATGCCCTGGGTAGATAATGTCTCTGCTATTTTGCATATGCATCTTGGTGGCGATAATGTAGGTACTGCAGCCATTTCCTTGCTTTTTGGTGACGATAACCCATCGGGAAAACTTAGTGAAACATATCCCATCAAGCTAGAGGATAATCCCTCATACTTTAATTTTCCCGGTGAAAAAAATACTGTTAACTACTGTGAAGGAGTTTTTGTTGGATACCGATATTATGACAAAAAGAAAATGAATGTCCTTTTTCCATTTGGTCATGGTTTGTCTTATACATCGTTTTTATATAGCAATATAAAATTGGATAAAACATTTATGAACGATGATGAAATTTTAATAGTGAATTGTAATATAAAAAACATTGGCCAGGTTACGGGCAAAGAAGCTGTTCAATTATATGTACGCAATGCTGAAGGTTCAGTTAATCGTCCTATCAGAGAATTGAAGGAATTTATTAAAATTGAATTAACACCGGGAGAGGAAAAAATCATTTCCTTCAAACTTGATAAACGTGCTTTTGCTTATTATGAACCTTTAATACAAGATTTTTTTGTTGAGAACGGGACTTTTATAATTGATATTGGTTCATCGAGCAGGGACATACGATTAAATGCTCAAATTAACATAAACAGTATAAAAGAACTACCTGTAGTTTTTACAAGGGAAATGACTATTGGTAATTTAATGAAAAATAATAAAGGCAATGAATTTGCACAATCTGTTCTTAAAAAAATCGCTAATCAAAAAAAAGCAAACGATGATTCAAATGATACTGCAAAACATTTAGGGCAAGACCCTAAAATATTGATGCAAAGAGTAATGCGTGAAATGCCCATGTTTTCATTGGTTAATCATGGAATTTTAACTGATGATGAATTGGATGAAGCATTAAATAAACTCAATTCTTAAACATAAAATAAAAGAGGTGATATAAATGACCGATTTATTTTCAAAAACATTATGGATTTGGACAGGCGAAAAAGAAACTGATGAAGGAAGTGCAAAGCAAACTCTGTTTCGTAAAATTTTATTTGTAAATATTATTCCCGAACATGCTTTTATAAAAGTTTCAGCAGATACCCGTTATAGGTTATATATAAATGGAAAATCAGTAGCTTATGGACCTTGTAAAGGCGATGGACAAGTATGGTATTACGAAGAAATTGATATTGCACCGTACTTGCACACAGGTAAAAATATAATTGCTGCTATTGTTTTACGATTATCAACCATCAATATGGGTAATCATTCAATTTGGCGAACGCCGTATCCCGGATTTTTTATGAACGGATATATCCAAACAGATACAACATGGAAATGGAAACGGAATGAAAACATACAGTATGTACCCGAAGATGGCGTTCTTGTTTTTTTAGATATATTTGAAAAAGCAATAGGTAACAAGTCACTTTTCGGATGGTTAAGCAACGATTATAATGATTCATCTTGGAAGCAAGCAAAACAATATAACATTTTAGATATAAGAAAAACGTCTAGCCCTGGCAATCTTTTTCCGCGTCCAATTCCGCAAATGTATGAAAAAGAAACAAATTTTGAAAAAATTTCAAACATAAGGAAATCAACACACGATATAAATCAATGGAGGGGGTTAATTCAAGGCACTCCACTTATACTTGAACCAAATAGCATACATGATATTGAAATAGATGCTAGAGAGCTAACAACAGGATTTTTACAACTTGCAATTGCCGGCGGGAATGAATCCGAATTTAATATTCTTACAAGTGAATGTTATTCTTACGAATTAGATAAAACCATCAATGTTCCATATCCAAGCAAAGGTGACAGAACAGACGTTGATAAGGGTATATTAGTAGGATTTACGGATGAATACAAAGTGTCCGGTTTTGGAAACGAAGGAAATCCTGAAATTTATGAACCATTTTGGTTTAGAACATTTCGTTATGTTAAATTAACAATAAAAACAGGATCAGAGCATCTAACATTTTTAAAATTTAATTATAAAGAAACAGGTTATCCCCTTGATGTGAAAACATATGTGAAAACATCAGACGAAAGTCTAAATTCAATATGGGATATAAGTTTGCGTTCGTTGAAGCGTTGTATGCATGAAACTTATGAGGATTGCCCGTTTTATGAACAGCTGTCATATGCAATGGATACGCGTTCTCAAATTTTATTTACTTACAGTATTTCCGCAGATGATAAAATGGCAAGACGAACCATTGATGACTTTCATCGTTCTCTACGTTATGATGGTTTAACGCTGGCTTGTTATCCAAGCATGGTACCCAATGTAATTATCAGTTTTCCTCTTTATTATATTTTAATAATACATGATCATATGAAATATTTTGGCGATAGGGATTTTATTGAAAAATATTTACCCACTATTGATGCAATATTAGCATTTTTTAATCGTAATAAAAATAATCGTGGACTTGTGGGGAAAACCGGTGGCAATGTTGGACATGACATATATTGGTCATTTATTGATTGGTCACCTGCATGGGACAAAACAGGTGGTGTTCCAGATGCCTTTTTACAAGGTGAAATAACGATGGAGAGCCTCTTATATATAAATGCATTAACCGCTGCATCTGAAATTTTATTATTTATGAATAATACCGCAAAAGCATTTGAATATAATCAAAGAGCCGATGAATTAAAAATTGCAGTAAATACACATTGCATAGGAGCAAACGGATTATATCAAGACGGACCAGGTGTTGATAAATACAGCCAACATTGTCAAATATGGGCAATATTAACGGATGTTGCACCCAAAAATAAATGGCAGTCATTAATAACTGAAACACTTTCAAATTCATCATTAGCACAGTCTACTGTTGCTATGTCTTTTTATTTATTTCGAGCCGTAGAAAAATCGGGGGTTTATTATAAAACGCAGGGTTTATGGGAGCCTTGGCGTGAAATGGTAAAAAATAATTTAACTACTTGCCAAGAATCAACGATTTCACCCAGAAGTGATTGCCATGCATGGGGTGCTTTAGCATTATATGAATTGCCTGCCGTCATTTTAGGCGTAACGCCTGCAAAACCAAATTATGAAGCAGTTTATGTTCGCCCAACTGTAGGTTATTTAAATTGGGCAAAGGGTGAAGTTTGCACCCCAAAAGGGAATGTATATGTTGAGTGGAAAAGAAAGGAAGATGGAACGATTGATTTAAAAGTAAACGCACCGGAGAACATTGATGTTATTTATTAGTAAGTCTAATAAAATAGATTTTACAATATATTGACTTATATGATAGAATACAAATAATTAATTCAATCCGCTCTGAGGTGTATTATGCTTAACATTCAAGCAGTTGAAGTCTTGCATGAACTCTCAGGGCTTCCCATTCAAATTATGGAAAATGATAAAATAATACACCTATTCGAAAATAAAAACTTCAGTCCAAATCCAGCATATTTTATTATGAAAGCCGCGCTTGGAACGCTGCATCCTGTCTGTCATACGATTACATCTGAGTATTATTATGCCGGTATGGTTCGTGTGAATGATTCAAACATTGTAACGATTATTGGCCCGGCGACATCACTTGAACATGACCGAAAAAGAGCAGGTACATTATTATCGGCCATGGGACAATCATCATCGAAACTCCCCGATTTTTTAAATTGGTTAAACACAATACCCAGCATTGAAATGATGAGATTTAAATCAACATTGCGAATGATTGATTTTTTATTAAACGGTGAATGCAACCGTGAATCTGTAGATACATCATATATGCCTGTAGATAAAAAAGTATTAGATAGTCACATTGATTTGACATCTTTTGAAAAATATCACCATAATAAATTTGAAAATGAATTATCTGCTTGCATTGAATTTGGCCGCGTTGAGCAAGCAAAGGATTTATTAATGATATCCCGAAATTCTAAATTAAAGCTACCGGTAAGAGCAAAAGATGCAATCCGATCAATTAAGAATACCTATATGTATTCAACAGGTATTTTATCTAGGGCCGCTGCCCGAGGGGGATTGTCAGCAGATGTTGTAAATAGTTTATCTGATTATTATTTATATAAATTTGAAACGTTAAATGATTATCATTCATTATATGAAATGTTTATTAACAAGGTTATTGATTTTGCACAAAGAGTTTCTGACCATAGATATTCCTTAAACCAATCACCTTTAGCAAGAAAAATATCAAAACTTGTTGGTTCACATATGTATGAAAAAATAACGCCGTCAATGCTCAGTAAAAAACTGGATATGGATGTTTCATATTTATGTCGGCGTTTTAAAGCGGATACAGGAAAGACTATAAGCACCTATGTGAATGAAGTAAAAATTTTAGAAGCACAACGGTTACTTAAAAATTCTGAATTATCTATTTTTGAAATTTCTGAACGGCTTGGATTTTCAGCACAAAATTATTTTCAATCGGTCTTTAAAAAAATAACGGGCTTAACGCCCGTTGAATTTAGGAATGCAAATTAATTTTTATTTATTTTAATTAATTTTTATTTTATAAACATTTTTAATAATATCCATAATAAAACGGTATAAAAAATAAAAATATAAGGGCGAGGTTTATGACTATCCAAAAAATGCTGCATGGAGCAGATTACAATCCTGACCAATGGCTTGATAATCCGGACATTTTAAAAAATGATGTACTCCTTATGAAAAAGGCCGGAATAAACTGTGTATCGCTGGCTATTTTTGCTTGGTCAACAATAGAAGCGCAGGAAGGGGTATATAAACTTGAATGGTTGCAGGAACGCATACAAACGCTGTACGAAAACGGCATATACACAGTTTTAGCTACACCCAGCGGTGCGCGCCCGGTTTGGATGGCAAAAAAATATCCCGAAGTATTACGTGTTGCCGCAGACAGAAAGCGTAATTTGATGGGTGGCCGTCATAATCACTGTTACACATCGCCTGTTTACAGGGAAAAGGTGTGGGCTATAAATAAACGAATTGCGGAATCCTTTGCGAATCATCCGGGGGTTATTCTTTGGCATCTTTCAAATGAATACAATGGCGAGTGTTACTGTGATTTATGTATGGATAAGTTCCGTATATGGCTAAAAAATAAATATAAAACACTTGATGTATTAAATAAAGCTTGGTGGACTTCATTTTGGAGCCATACTTATACCAATTGGGAACAAATTGAAGCCCCCGCGCCCAACGGTGAGAATGAAGTGCATGGCTTGGTGCTTGATTGGAAAAGATTTGTGACCCATCAAACGGTAGATTTTTGTGCGTGGGAAAAGGAGTCTGTAAAGGAGGGTGGCTCTACTTTACCTGTAACAACTAATTTTATGGCATTTTATCAAGGACTTGATTATTCGGCGTTCAAAGATGTGATGGACATTATATCTTGGGATAATTACCCCGCATGGCATTGCAACATCCCAAAGGATGTAAATAATAATGATGTGGAATTAGCCGCAATAATAGGTTGCGCCCATGATATGATGCGCTGTATGCATAAAGATAAAGCACCGTTTTTATTAATGGAAAGCACTCCCAGCGTGGTAAACTGGCGCCCTGTAGCCAAGCTGTTGCGACCGGGTATGCTCATGCTTTCCGGTATGCAGGCTATAGCGCATGGTTCAAACTCCGTGCAATATTTCCAATGGCGTAAAAGTCGCGGCAGTTGCGAACAGTTTCACGGAGCAATTGTAGACCATTCCGGCAATGATAATGACCGTGTATTCCGTGATGTTGCAAAAGTTGGCGACAGGCTTAAACGTCTGGATGAATTATGTGAAAGCCGTGTGCGGCCCCAAGTTGCATTTATTAATGACCAAGAGAATCGCTGGGCGATTGCAGAGGCACTTGGCCCCCGGAATAGTGGGATGCATTATCAAGAAACGCTATATAACCACTACACCCCGTTTTGGAAGTCAGGTATAATGACAGATGTTATAAATATGGATTGCAATCTTGACGGATATAAAATAGTAGTTGCGCCGATGCTTTATCTTCATAAAAATGGTTATGCCGAGAAGCTGCGTGTCTATGTTGAACAGGGTGGAATCTTAATCGGCACTTATCATAGCGGAATTGTAGATGAAAACAACCTTTGTTTTCTAGGTGCTGTTCCTTATAACCTAACTGATGTTTTCGGGCTTCGCCGTGAAGAAATAGACGGGCTTCAAGACGGAGAAACGAACAGTATGAATTGGAAAGGAAAAACATACACGCTATTTGAATTATGTGAACGTGTAATCCCATCAACGGCAGAGGTCTTGTCTGTATATAATGAGGACTTTTATGCAGGGGAAGCCACCGTCACTAAAAATAGTTTTGGCGAAGGTATAGCCTATTACATTGCAGCCCGAATCGAAGTGGATTTTTTAATAGATTTCTATGATGAAATTATTTCGAGGGCAAAGGTTAAACCGTCAGTAGATGCCGTGCTTCCATACGGCGTTACAGCCGGACAGCGACATGGCAACGATAAAGATTTTATATTTATTCAAAATTACAACAATACAAAAGCTAATGTGACTTTACACGAAAACCTAACTGACTTTGAAAGCGGCGAAACTGTCAGCGACATTTTAACCTTGGAAGGTTATGAAGTGAGAATTTTATGGCGACATGCTTCAAATATATAAAAAGAAGCATGGACAGGTAGTTGCTAACGAATATTTGTCCCTTATAAACCGTTTCAAGGATTTTGGTGTATCAATTTTAGAAGATGCCTCCACCGCATTGGACAAGCAGGGATATAATCCGCGTCAGCGGTGCAGGAGGTTCAAAGAATGAACAAAGCAGAACTGATTTCGGCTGTGGCTGAAAAAGCAGATTTAACAAAGAAGGACACGGACAAGTTTCTTTCCGCCTTTGAAGATGTTGTAACCGATGCGTTGGTCGAAGGGAAGAAAATTCAACTGGTGGGCTTTTTTACGATTGACGTGACCGAACGCGCCGAATGTGAAGGTCGCAATCCGCAAACAGGCCAGCCGATGAAAATAGCCGCGTCCAAAACCCCACGATTTAGGGTTGGAAAGAAACTAAAAGATGCTGTGAATAGCAAGTAATTTTTAATACTGCACAGCATACTATTTTCAACTTTCAAATAATGGCGATGAGTAAATTTCAACGCCTATTCCATATGTAAAAAGGGACACAGTATGGATGAAAAAGTAGGGTGTGAACAAAGAATATGCCATGTGGATATGGATGCCTTCTACGCCGCTGTGGAGGTGCGGGATAATCCCGAACTGGCAGGAAAACCCCTTATAATCGGTGCGCTTCCCAATGAACGCGGCGTTGTTTCAACATGCAGTTATGAAGCACGGAAGTTTGGCGTTCGGTCTGCAATGAGCATCAAGGAAGCCTACCGTCGTTGCCCTCAAGGTATTTACATGCACCCCAATGGACACAAATATATGGAAGCATCCCGCCTCATTCATAAAATATGGAGTGACTATACAGATGTTGTGGAATATGTATCACTGGATGAAGGATTCCTGGATGTAACGGGTTCAGCGCATTTGTTTGATGGTGTAGCATCTATTGCGCATGAAATAAAACGTCGCACAGTGGATGAAGTGGGGTTGACCTGTTCGGTAGGCATTGGCTATTCCATGATGTCAGCAAAACTGGCAAGTGAAGAAAAAAAGCTAGATGGATTTTTTGAAATCCTAACCTCGGAGGATTTGCGCAATCTAATCATAGACCGAAGTGTAAGAACCATCTACGGGGTCGGCGTAAAGACCGCCGAGGAATTGCGGCGTATTGGCATTGAAACGGTGCGGCAAATTTATGAAAACCAACAAGCCGTAATAAAATTGTTAGGCAACCACGGAAGGCAAATTATAGATTTGGCAAGCGGCATTGACCCCCGCAAGGTTACAGCTTATGCGGAGGTAAAATCCATCGGTACGGAGCAAACATTTCAACAGGATACTACCGATTTCGATTACTTAAAAGATGTATTATTATTGACCGCAGAAAAACTCAGCTTTGATATAAAACGAAAAAGATTATATACCCACACCATAACTTTGAAGGTTACTTATTATGATATGAGGTCCATCACCCGAAGCAAGAGCGGTGATGCAACAAATAAAACCGCAGTGATTTACAAAACCACCGCCGCGATGCTCGACAAAATAGATAAGCGCGCTATACGGCTCATTGGGATTACATTGAGTGGTTTAACCGAAAACCCAAGCTTGCAATTATCCATTTTCGACACCCAAAAGGAATCACACGATGAAAAATTGGATGATGCTTTGATAAAGCTACAATTAAAATACGGCAGGGGCATTATAAAAACCGCCGGGGTATTGCGGGCTGAAAAAAGTATAGGTGAAGCCTCAAAGACCTCGTGTGCTTCTTGAACTGTGTGTCCTTTGTCGATGTATTTCAACACACGACCTCGAAATCTCGCATCATATGCCATAATTGCATTCTACCATTTCTTATCAGCTGTTGTCGATTTATCTGATTATAAATTCTTTTTGAGGGAGTCGCCCACTTATTTTATTATTTTTTCTAAGGGAGTATTATTTATTGCATTAGTCATAGCTTCGCTTCTAAGGGGTATTGGCATCCGCTATTTAAATTGCACGAAGAACCGCAGGTGATACGCACCCGCTTTGCACGAATGCGCGGGGGGCATATACGTACTCCACGCCATATCCGAGCCGATACCCATATGGGCGGCGTCGATGTGCAGCCAAGTTTCGGCACGTTTAAGTAATTCGTGGTCATGTTTCGCGGCGATGTAATCCGTGATGGAATTATGACGCGCGTCGAAATGGAAGGGACGTACACCCGTGATTTTCAATTCATTTCCCATGCTGTTGCGAATCGTTAGCCAGCGCGTTCCTGTATGTCCACCACATTCCGACGTGGGTGAAAAGGGATAATGTTGCGCTGTAACAGTTGACTCATATATACCCACGGGCGCGGACAATATGCGGTCGGAATAGCTTTCATTTTCACCATGTCCGTAATACGTAAGCGCTTCGAACCCAGCAGGTAAAATCAACT
>Ga0209755_10004728_pt1 | contig 15928 bp, 24 predicted proteins | sample TergutCo191P1_FD_187301 | JGI IMG/M metagenome (GOLD analysis project Ga0209755, IMG submission 187301) | Cornitermes sp. P1 segment gut microbial communities from Petit-Saut dam, French Guiana - Co191P1 (SPAdes) (version 2) | ecosystem: Host-associated > Arthropoda: Insects > Digestive system... | reverse complement strand
CGCCGCAGAAAAAACGCAGTTCGTTTGCGGGCGGAAGCTCGCGGTATGCGTGCGCTTTTATCCATGACTTTTGAATGATGCGCTGTTCATCGGAAAGCGGCTCGTTGCACCATTCCGTAGAAAAATTGTCAAAACCAAGCTGTTCGCGTTTTTCTTCTAACGCTTCCGCAGACCAGTATTCGGGCCATAGCGTGGAGCCGTCAGGACGCAGACAGGAGAGGCGGACGGCTATCCACCGCTTGAGCGTTCCCGCTTCCACTTCCTCGATGAGACGCGATATCGGATCGTCAGAATGAAAAATTGTATTTACCCAAATGATGAAAGCGGTTTTTCCAAGATTAAAAACAACCCTTTTAAGCCAGCGCGAAATTTTATCGCGCTGCGAAGGGGAATCAACAGCGTCATCTTTGAGAATATCGTCTAACACGATTAAATCGGGGTGGTACTGCCTGAAGCGTGTACCGCGCATCGATGCGCCGGAACCTTTGGCTTGTATGCACGTTCCGTTTTTTAGCTCGATACGATCATCACGCCAGACATCGCCTTTCAAAAAACCAAAGTCTTCAAGGATAAACTCGTTTTCTTCAAGCTCGATTTTTATATTGATAAGGTTTTCGCGGGCTGAATCGCCAGACGCGCCGATAAGCAGCGCGTAACGCTTCTTGCCTGTGAGGATATTCCAAAGCACATAAGCGAATGACCAGCGGACAGTTTTTCCGTGTTCGCGCGGCTCAATAAACATCGCGCCTGCAAGGTTGTCTGTCGGTTTTAAAAGGCTGTGATAACGCTCGTTTATAAACGGTTTAAGGTTCTTAGAAGTTTGTTTTGAAAGTGATCTTGTATTAGCTACATCATACAGAATGCTTTGATATTTTGCAGGATCAGTGAAGAAATAATCAGCCAGGTAATATTGACAGAAATATCCAAAATCATATTGAGCGCGATCCGTTCTTTTTCTTTTTTCAAGAGAAGTGCGATCATCGCCTACAAGTTCGGATATTAGATCGCTCATTACTCAATTTCCCATTCAGGTTTTGGCTTGCATGATAGAGCCACATCGTTTATTGGTTTTTTGTGGAATGTGCAAATTTTACCTTTTTTCTTTTTGCAACAATTACAACAATGATTTTTGCTTATTAGTGGAATAACTACTTCGACAGTTTCACGTTTTTTATTTTTCATTATTTCACCTTCGCCTCATCGACGATTTTACAGAGGCGTTCTAAAAGTTCGCTGTCGTGCTGGATTGCTTTTTGCAGCTCTGCTTTTAACTGTGATTTTGCTTTGTCGAGGGCTTTGACGGCGTTGGTACGGTACTGTGAAAGTTTCGCCTGCGCTGTGGTTAGTTTTGTTGTGGCGATAATCATTTCAGCAGGGTCTTCAAAGTTAATGCTTCCAATGGTTCGTATTTCTTTTGAAAGTAATTCCTGTAAATATATCAGCATGGCTTCTGCTTGTTCAGTGCCGGGGTGATCTTTGAAAACTTCGGCAATTGCTTTTGACATTTCAACACTTTTACGGATATCTGCAATTTCGTCTTCTTGCGAACGTATAACTCGACGAATTGCTTCGCGGCTTATTGTTATTGTTAGACCATCACGTTTTAATTGTTCGTTTACTTTTTCTGTAACAAAAACAACTGTATTTTTACCACCGTTCCAGTGTTTGGCAATAATTTCTTTTAAGCCATGAACATCAGCTTTGCTTTTTTGTCCCATAGTTAACTCCGCTGTATGAGGATGCCGGGATCTGGTTCTATATTACCGTCAATGAGGTTTAAGCCTTTTGGTGTCAGCTTATACCAGCGAATATTCTCCTGTTTCAAGAATGGATGAGGATGTTCTTTCATAACGCAATATGCCGCATCAGTAAGGTACTCAAGAGACGCAACAATATCGTCAATATTGTGGTACGCATAGAGTGCGCTTTTTAATGTTTTCTGATCTATTCCATCAGGATAGACCGTTCGCAACAAATCAAGTAATTTTCCGCGCAAGACATTGTCTTTTGTAGTCACTTTTTCCCTCCGCTTAGTAATTGAAATATATTTTGAGTAAGCGAGGAAAAACAATTTGTAATCTGATCGGAAACTCTGTTAATCTCGCTCCTCCAGCCTTGCAATTCACGAAAGAAGAATTCTTTATCCACATAATCCTTTTCAACAGCCGTAAGCCGTGCGCCAAAGCTGTTTAAGGAATCGTTTACATCTTCACGCATTTTAGTGATGTCATTATGGAGTTTTGACATTCGATGTTTCTCATCTTCAGAATTCTTTTTGATTTCCTTAATTAGAAAAGACACAACAAATATAAGTAAAATAGAAACTGCCGCAGGTCCCCATTCCCGCAAGACAATAAAAAACACTGACTCCATTCTTACTTCCTTTTAATAAATCGATATATCAATAAAACGCATATAATTGCGTTTAATAAAACACTTAAAACAATAATAAAAAGACGGCGTTGCGATTTTATTTTTTCATCCGCCGCAATCCTTTCCATTTGCGCCGCTTCTTGTTTCAGTTTTTCTATTTCTCCATTCTTCGATGAAAGAAGCATCAACTTCTCGTTCTCGGATTTGTTGAATAATGCTTCCAATTTCCTGTTCTGTTCCATGGCTCGCGCTAATTGATCGTTCAAGCTCTGTGAGTCTTGTTTCAATACGCGCACCTGTGACAGCCAGCTCAATCTCTCCTGCTCTCTGTTCTGTTTGTACTGCTCTATACTCTGAAGCTCCGTCTCCGATATCAGAAACCAGCGCTCTTGTGCTTGCGCAGCCTGTCGAGCAAAAAGAATTAAGCAGACCGAGAAGAGCAACGACAACCAAAAGCCACGGTATTTTAAGCACATTAAACCTCCTCCGGTTTTTTGAAAAAGTGTCCCCATTTTGTTTGTGTTGATCCGCAGTCTTTAAACCATTCAATGAACTGTGCCCATGATAGAACAATGTCATTACCCGAGCCCTGCCAGTTATTAAGTGTGTTACCGTAGGGATCATCAATAATTATTGACATTGGATTTTCAACTCCTTCGTCCCATTCAGCGCCGACCAGCGCAACAATATGACCAAGAGGCTTTGCCAACTCTTTAGGAAAGCCCGGAAATATGCCTGATAAAACTACAGGTCTATCGTCTTTAAGCTGATCAAAAATCAAAGGAATGGAGCGAGCTGTAGAAAATGTTGTAACAGTATTTTCCATCCAAAGATTTACAGCCTGCGATAATTCAGCATGCATCCATGGCCGTAATTTTTTATTTATCATAAGCATATGCAAATTGTCTTCAGGCTGATCGTAAGGCCCTGGCGGTAAATCAAAACCAAGATAATCTAGTGCCATCACCATTGAAGTGACATTGCAAGTATTGTGAGGATCGCGCTCATTGTTTCTTTGCGAGTAATTTAATTTACCTTTTGAAACATTGATAATCACTCGCGACCTCCGCTCTTATTTGCAGCTTTAATAACCTCTGCTGTATTGGCGTCAAAGTTTACTTGCGCTCCCGCTTTAATCTCCATCTTGAGCTGCGCGTTATAAACGGCGTTGTCAATGGCTCCGCTTAACATAAAGACAATGATTGAAATACCCCAAACACCGCCAACGATATAAAAGAAAATCATCAGGCTTTGCGAAATAGGTTTACCGCTGCCATGCAAGACCATCAGCCATGAAATGATCCAAATAACCATGGCTGTTGTAACAATAAAAGCGATTAATTTATGTTTTAAAAATCCGGTTACAAATTTTGTCCAGCACCATTTTTTAGGCGCGTTATCCTCCTTATGGTAATAATGATGAATTTCCGGCGAGCTCCGCGATGCGATGGTCTCCGGCGTTTCAGCAATTCCTTCTTTTTCGTTTGTTTCCATAGAAGAAAAATAGCAGAGATTTAAAATTCTTATGTTTAAATGAGATATAGCAAAAACAAATTATGCCGTAAATAATTCCAGCTGTGTTAAAGATTGGAGTTTTGAGAGCAAAACTTTATCAGGTCGGCCCGCGCGATGCACCAGTTGCCTTCCTCGTCTTTCCATGCAGGCAGTTTTTTGTTGAATATTAACCGTCGGATAGTCAGCTTTGTAACTGAAAAGATATCCGCCGTTTCCCTGATAGATAAAATTGTCTGTTGATTCTGCAATTTTTCTTTTAGGGTGTCGCTTAACATATTCAATCACCGATTCCGATGCCAGCCGCCAGTGACGGCCCACTTTTATTGCTTCTATCTCTCCCATCCACAATAGGGAGTACACATGCTGGATTCCCACTTGAAGTGTTACTGCCGTTTCCTTTACTTTTTGAAACATAAATCCCCTCCTTAGTGTCAGGATTAAATCCTGCTTTCCAGCAAATATCCCGCAGAGCGAGTATCACCGCTGATGCGGACCGCTTTGGTAAAAATGAAATATCATCCACTTTGCCGATGTGTTTAACAATTTTTCTTAAGCTCGCTTCATCCTTGAAACGGCTGGCAAGCAGCCACAATCCTTTTATGTAGTATTCTTGCCGTTTGCTGATCATTCCGGGCGCGCCTGAAACTGTGTTAATTGGTTTGCCAACCCATGTGGATTTAAAACCTAATCGTTGAAACGCGCTCATCACGGTATTGAACTGCGTGGTTGTTTTAATATCTTTTGAGCTAGTAAGCCCTGCACCGGCAAGAACCGCGCGATATGCGTCATCATCGAGACCAAGTTGCTTTTTTGCAACGTGAATGATTGAATATTTATTTCTTGTGTTCCTTGCTGTCATTAAAATCTCCTTCATGTGTAAAATGCCCCGGACGGGACATCCAGAACCGTCCAGGTTTGGTCCGCTGCTTTAGCTGCGATTACGCGGTTTTTTTGAGTTGATCCTGATTCACCTGTTCACGCTTTGTCTCTACAAAGAAATCTTCTTTTTGCTTTCGCGCAGCTCCAACTGTCGCCAGTGTTTCATCGTCAAGCTGAAGCATGGCTTCTTTGTCCGGTTCAATCTTTGTGCGGACATATTGATCAAACCCAAGTTTCTGAAGCATCTCCGCGGTGTCTTTTGTCGTGCTGATTGAGTCCGGGGCTTTGCGGAAGCCGAATGTTCCAAACGTACGAACGAGACTTTTCTTTTCATTGAAAATCTCACCGCGGAAATACCGGGCATAGGCTTCCATTGCTTTGACGCAGGTTTTATACCTATCACGCAAAGGCTTGCCTGTGTCTGCCATGGATTTTTTAATCTCCGCAATTTTTTCATTCCCTTCATTGTCGATTGCTTCGATTTGCGATTCCAGATCGCACATTTCCTTGAGAATAAAATCCGCTTCCTCAAGTGTTTTAATTGAAAACTCGTTACTCTTTGACCTTGCCATAAAATCCTCCTATGATTTTTTCGTTCTTACAGAGCGTTTTATTATTCATGCCGCATCACCTCCACCGCTCGCGGGAGCGGCATCAGCGACAGGCACAATCAGAAGCACATCGCGAAGTATCTGGCGGAGTTGTTTTGCTTCAAAAACAATTTGTTGAAACCGTGATGTTCTGCAGTCCTCGGTAAAAACACCGGTATTCGCAAAGTTCTCTATGCGTAGAATTTTTGCTTCGATTTTTTCATAACCGTCTGCCGTTAATTCGGTTTTGTATTTTTCACACATCTTTGTGCCTCCTCTTGTTCTAAAGCGGCGAGATAATCTTCAATCGCCGCCTGGGTTTTTTGCGACATGGTTTTGTATGCCATGCGCAAAGCCGGATCCTGTGGTATATCTTCGCCGAATTGCGCGAAGCGTTTGCTGATAAGACTGCCGTCGTCTGTGCGTTTTACCACAACAATCTCTGTTAATTGCTCAATTGTTCGGTATGTTTGCAGCGAAGAATTTACTGTAGACGGCATTTTAAACAAGTCACCGAAATCAAAATTGATTTGTCTGGCATTACCGCCAAGATCCACACGATTATAACCCTCTTCGCCCGCCGCGGGCGGCGGAGCGATAAGTTTAAGCGAGTCACGCAGAGTAAGACCGTTTAAAGCGTCCGGATTGTTTTCAAAGTGCTTGAAGATTTTCAAAGCGAGCATTATGCGCCGCTCCGAAAATCCGCTTACGTCAGCGATTGCCTTTGCGGTTAAACCCTTTGCCTTGTAATTAAAATTACGAATGGCGTTAGCGAGAATGTTTCCTGCGTTGTAATAAGCTTTAGCAGTTTGTTTAACAATTTTCGCTGCTGTCTTTTCGTGCTCATCAATTTCTGTGAAAATCGCGGTAAGTTTATTTATAACCCTCACGCCAAATGCATTTTTTAATTCATTCCTTGGAGTTGTTTCTTTAAGAACAGTTTTTGCTTTTCTTGTACGTTCTTTCTGCGCTCTAGCTTTATTAATTTTTGCAAAACTCATGCCGCAAGCCCTCCTCGTCGCATTATAAGAGAAGCTGCCGATTCAACAATATCAATATCAGGTTCTGTAACATTATTTAATGCCATTGTTTGCTGCATACGTTCAATGATTTTTACATACTGGCGAATGTCGCTTTTTGATACATTGTAAATGGCTTCAACAATCTTTTTTGTTACTTTTGGCCAAACAGATTCCGCGATAAGAGCGGCATCGCCCCGTGTAAGACCCGACAAGTGAAGATATACGCCTATGCGGCTTTCCAATTGTCGGTGATCGTTTCGCAGATTCAATATCTGGTGTTTTAAGCGCGGAAGCCCGATCATAACAAGCCCCGACTGCCCGAGGTCGTAAACAAGACGGCGCACAAACTCAAGCGCGTCAGGCCGCAGATAATCGGCTTCATCGAGAATAACAACCATGTCGCGTTCACTTAAAATATCAGAAACATTTCTTACCAGCGTGTTATATGCCACTCTCATAAAGTTAATCGACAATTGCTGCGCTATTTCTGAAACAAGCATTTTACGATTCATTCCTGTAACAACATTTATGAGTATTACGCTTTTCGCGTTTTGCTTGGCGTATTCCTTCGCTGCCGTACTCTTCCCGGAACCTGCCTCCGCTACAATGAGAGCGATATCCTTTTCAACATGCGCGATTTGAATTGCGCTTGTGATGCGGCGCAAATCTTCGGTTTCAACGATTTGAACTTTTTTACGCTCGCGGCCTTTTTCTGACGTGCAAGCCATTGTATAATTTCACCTTCCAGTTTTTGTACATCGCCTTTGTACTCGTCCTTTAAGAATGCGCTGATTACTGAAGGAGAATAGTTCATCTCCCTCGCCGCTTTTGCTTGAGAAATACTCCAGATATTAAGAGCTTCTTCAAGACGTTCTTTGATTCCCAAATTCATTTTGAGACCTCCATGTGTAATATGTGTTCCGGACGTGCGTCCAGCACAGAGACATATTTGTTTTTCTTCGCCGGAATATTTTCTGCTCCGGCTGCCATAGGTAAGGCTTTTGGCTCTTCTTCTCCAAGCAGTGATTCAAGCGAAGGAAGATTGTCATTGTAAATGTTCATCGCCGTTTCCAGCATGATTTTTTGTTCCGCGGCAATTGCCACTTCATTTGTTCCTCGTTCTGCAAGACTTAGAAGCGTATGTTTGCGGACGCTTTCAACATGCTTGATCGCTTGACTTAGATTTTGTCCTTCCGCGAAGTAATCGCCGATGGCATTACAGATGAACGTGCCGTTTATCGCGTAAACAGGCATCTCATTGTCAGTGATGATTTTATTGCGAATAACAACATCCTGCCCGGCGTATTGAATCAACGCTGGATGATAGTAATAAATGCCATGATGCTTGATACCGTTTCTGCCGCACTTATGTACCTCGCTGCGGTAGAGAGCCTGCTGAAGTTCTTCCTTCGAGACATGCCTGATTTGTTCGGGAATATTTTCCTCGAATACACGGCTTCGAGTTTTACCGTCCATACCTTTACCTTGGCTTTTGAATGTGTCATTGATGTACTCAATCATCGCTGTCGCTGCGCGAGTGAAATAATCCCATGTTGGAATGTCCTCTCGCTTTGCCATGCCGTCAATTGAGCGCCACATAAGATCGGCGTCTTCCGGTTTTGTGGTAGTATCAGATCCGACATAAGAGCCTATATCTTTGGAAAGATACTCTCCCAAAATACGATAATATCTTTCCTGACGTCCTTTTGATTTCGCCGAATATGTTTTTGTGAAGTGAACTTCCGATCCAAGAGCCGGTAAAACTCCCTGAAAGAAAACTTCTACATCTTCTGCGATACCGTCAGGCGTGAACTGCTTAGCTGTTGTCTGGTACCCGTTGATCAGTTTTGAACGATAATCTTTGCCGTTATCGAATAACACGGCTTTTGGTACGCCGTAACGGATGCAGCACATGTAATAAGCTGCGATAATTGATAAGCTCGATGGTTTAACCGTTGGGAAGAACCCGACAATTTTCCCGCTGCGGTAATCCTGGAATGTTGTTATCCAAGGGCGTATCAGTTTGCCTCGGTAAAGCACAACACAGTCGAGCACATGATGATCCGATACAACAAGATCAAGCGATTTGTACTGATAGATGTTCTGTTCCACATACGGCAAATACAGATCCTCAAACTTCTTTTTACCGAGGCGGTAATAATCACGTTCTCCCGGAGGTATACTTTGCAGAAAGCGTGAAGCCGTCAGGTATGTGCATCTTGAATGCGGATACATGATCATCAACTGACGATATGCGTGCGACATTGTTGGACGAGTGTTTTTTAGCCAGAACTGACGTAGAAGAGAACGTTCAATCGGCGTAAGTGTTACACCCGCTCCGCTCTTTTTTATTCCGTATCGTGGAGCGAGCGCGGCAAGCGCCTGTGTGCCGACACCGCCCGCTTCTTTTTGTTCTCGCAGCCAACGGTAAAGAGTTCTGCTTGATACTTCGTCCAGAGCGTGTTGCAGGTGAACGCTTATTTGTCCGGCATTGAAAGCGTCGCAGAAGTCGGCAGGCTTTAATCCGCTTTGATGATACTCATAAATAAGAGCGCTGCGGTTTTGCGCCGCTTCCCTGGCTTTGTCAGTTAGCTGCGATAATCCGCCTTTGCAGTTTTCGTGCATCTCTTCCTGCGGCTGCCCGGAAAGAGCGAGACGCACGCCCGAAGGCAGTCTGTTTTCCAGAAACAACAACGCGCCGTTATCTTTAACGCAGGGCCAACCTTCGGCGCGTGCGCGCTTCATTGTTTCCTTGCGGCTGACGCATAACGCTTTCGCTATTTTTGATGTTTTGATATAACCTGTCATGAGACTTTCCTTTTACGAGATTTGTGTTTTGGTGTAACTTTCAAAATCTGTCTGATATCTTCTGTCGTAAAACGCGGAAATAAGTAATCAGTTTTCTTTTTTAGGAAAGCCGCAATTTTTTGTTCTGTAATAGGAGATAATCTTCGTCCGTTAATTACATAAGATGCCAACGATCGCTTTATTCCAATTGCTCGAGCTAAATCGCTTATGGTCATATCATTTTCAGCCAATGCAATCAGCACTCTTCGCCGACGTTCGTGATCTATCGGGTACGGTCTGCAACTGCGAATTCCTTGAATATCACTTATTAAACTCATAAAACCTCCTTTGTGGTAAATGTTTGTTTGATTAAAGAAAAAAGCCTCTTTGCGTGGTATACTTGTAATCGCCAAAAAACTCACATACACGCAAAGGAGGCTAGAGAGACAATGAAATTAATGAAATGCCAGATTGGCAAAGATACGGAGACTATGTTTAAATGTTTATGTTGTAATGTAGGGCTTAAAGACACTGGAGAAGACAAAAAACACGGGGGCGAGCCAACTGTTTTTTTATGTCCAAAATGTCATCGCTTTTTTAATGAAAAGGGTGTCATTCCTTTTGATGAAGCAGATGCAATGTTCCCAGGTGAATCTAACATTGCTTATTAAGCCATTGTAAATATTTAGGGCGGTCGACAAACCAGTATTTGAAGACTGTTTGAATATGAAGTTTAATTGTGCTTAATAAGCCAAATGAACATTTCCATTTTCTGAATGTGTCTGATTCGTTTGTGATTTCATATGCTCTAAGTTTTTTTGCTCTTTTTGGTGTAAGCGTATCTTTCCATTGCTCTTTAAATTCTAAAGATTCTTCTGCGCTGTAAATTATATTTACGCCAAACATTTTCATAGTAGCCTCCTTCTTGACAAGCATAATTTATTGTGGTAACTTAATAATGAAGTCGGCGATTTGAGACGTTGCTGGCCTTCATGTGTAGCGCTCACGGCATTTCGCTGTGAGCGTTTTAATTATTTGTAAGTGGGGTAGCAAGAGATTGCAGATGTTCTCTTTGCTCCCGAAGCATTTCCCTTTGTTCCGTAATCAATTCATCTTGATATTTAATTTTAGTTTCCAGTGTTGCAATATAACGGTTAAGTGATTCAATTAAATTAATATCAGAATTGAGATCTTTTTTGTTCGAACGAATAATTGATGCGCTTAATTCTAACGCTGCATCTTTCTTTTTTATAAGTTCTTTGCTGCTCTCTTGCGGAGTTTTCTTTTTTCGTGCCATAATTAAGTTCCTTTGGGGATGCGTGGATCGAGCCAATGACCATGCGCATACCTCGTTTTAAGGTGCTGCCCCGTACGGGGCAGTTTTTTATTGAATAACGTAACGTATAGGCTCTTTTCCCATTGCTACCAGCACAGGCCGAGGAGCCGCATATTTACCTCCTTTCCAGGTAAAGACCTGATTATAAAAAGCCCTCCTGATGTGGTATGATTTAATCACCACAAAAAAACACAGCCGCAAAAGGAGGGCTAAGAGACATGTTCGATACGACGCATACATTCAGCTTCAACCTCCGCTGCTTTTTCTTTGATCTTTCTAGATATTTCCAGAAGACGCTCATTGTCATCGGGGTTTTTATTCATTTGCTCATGAAAGGTAACCATGAGATCGCCTAAATCCGCTTGTGCCCACATAATGCAAAGTTGTGGCACATACTTTTTAATCATATTCACCTCCAAGGAGAAAATTTTATGAAGAATGTATTTGTTATAGGAGCCGGTGCTAATGTAGAAATCGGAATGCCAAGCGGAGAAGAACTTAAAAAGGAAATATCAAAACAACTAGATTTTCAAAGGGTGATAGAAGAGCATAGCAGTATAAACGGAAATCTGTACATTATGAGCGCTATGGAGAAAATTTTTAATAAAGATCGTGAAAAAATTTTAAACATGGCAGAATCAATTAAACATGGTATGATTCATTCAATATCAATTGATAATTTTATTGATGCACACCGACATGAAAAAGATATCGCAGTTTGTGGAAAACTAGCAATTCTTGCGTCAATTATTAACGCAGAAAATAAGAGTGATTTATTCAGTTATAGAAATGAAGCAAAAGAAAATAATTTATTTAAAACCTGGTATCCTTCATTATTTAAAAAAATGAGTGAAGGATGTGATATTAAAGAGTTTATTGACTGTTTAAAAGAAAATTCATTTATAATTTTTAATTATGACAGATGTTTTGAAAATTATATGATGTATGCAATTGCATCATATTATGGAGTTAATACTCGAGCCCGAAGTATTGTGCAACGGATGAATATAATTCATCCGTATGGAATAGCAGGAGATTTTAATAAAATACCTCTTGGGATGCCATACACAAGTATAGAATTACTTGAAAATTATAAAAAAATTAGAACATTTACTGAAAGTTCAGAGATAACAAAAAAAATAAAATCATCGATTAGAGAAACTATTAATAAGGCTGATAGAATTATCTTTTTAGGTTTTGCATATCATAAAATTAATCTCGATTTACTTTTTAAACCACTTGAAAATGAGACAATGTCTGGTAGTTTTGCTTGGTGTTACGGTACTGGTTATGGTATATCTGAAAAAGACAGAGAACAAATTCAAGATACGCTCATAAAAATTGATCCTAGAATAACTAGATGCGAAATATCTGGTAAAACTTGTTCACAATTCTTTGATGATTACTGGCACCGTCTCTCTTTTAACTAATTTGGAACCGGCGGGAGTTGGACCCGCTCTTATAAAATGCGCTCTACCGAGTCACGCTCATCAGTTCCATGTCGTATTTAATTTCGGGCACAAGGCTTACGATTTCCCGCGCTCGGGGTCAAACACCCGGGGCGACGCACCTTGCGCCGTTGCCCGAATTCCCCGCTGTCAAAGAACACTGTCTAAAACTCGACATTTTGTCGGTTTTGAACGATACTTAAAGTGGCTACGAACCGTAGCCATTTTTTAACACACTGTTGAAAAGTGGCTACGAACCGTAGCCACTCTTAATATTAAGAGTATCGTCAGTTTTTTAGTAGTTGTCAAGTAGTATTCTTAAAAAACCGACAATAAATTTATTATTATGTTAAAAATATAGGAGTATGTGTGAATATTAAGGATAGGGTCAGAGATGCGAGAAATTCCTTAAAATTGTCGCAAGAAGCCTTAGCGTTAGAAACAGGTTCACAAAGGACAACTGTTGCAGGATATGAGAATGGTATCTCTCTTCCAAAAGCTGAATTCTTAAGAGAATTAAGTATTAAATATGGAATAAACCCAAACTGGATATTAACTGGCGAAGGCGAAATGTTCCTTCAAAAAGGAGAAAAGACTCACGATTCTAACAAATCAGGCTTAAAGCAGCTCCCAGTCTACAGCGAAGCTGACCTCCCTGAAGGGGCTTTTGTTGTGCCTTTGTTGGATCAACAGCTTTGCGCTGGAAGCGGCTCGCAAGTGCCGGAAGAGGACGCTTCATCGGCCCTTGTCCGCGTCCCAGGTTATTTGTCCAAATACGGCGATAAGGTTGCCGCGCTCAAAGTGGACGGCGATAGCATGTACCCGACTCTTTCCAGAGGAGACATGGTAGTCTGCGATTCCTGCGGCTGGTCGGGCGAAGGTATTTACGCGCTGCGGATGAGCGGCTCGGGTTTTGTTAAGCGGCTTACCAAAGCTCCGGGAAAATTAATCATTATTTCGGACAATCCCAAGTACCCGCCGAGGGAAGAGCCGGAAGAGAGCCAGGATATTCAGATTATTGGCAGGGTGCATTGCGCTATTACGAAGGTGGAGTGAGGGGGAGGAAAAGCGGTCTAGACCGACTTTTTGGGGTTGAAAAAGCCCCGAAAAAGTGCGATAATATATGTATTGATTTATAGGAGGATTTATGGCTGATTTAAATAGTTTGCTCAAAGAAGCTGAAAGTGTGGGCATTCTAAATATTGATGTCAACAAAAACCAACTTTCCCCGGAAATAGTCCAAACCGCTATAGACGCGACAAAACGCCTTAATTCAAAACTGGATAGAAATATTACTGATAAAAAGCTCCAGGAGGCAGATCGCGTTGTCGCAGCCCAACACAGATAGCACCGAAATAAAGGACGAAAGATGGGCAATAAGAACCTTTCGTCCTTTATTGCAAATACTTAAAGTGCAAGATATACCTACTTTTGAAAATTTACGAATAGTTTATATGGCTGACAGAAGGAATTGGATTATTCAAGGCATGGGTAGGTGTATAGTAGCTATTGAACAACATGATTTACCTGGAGACCTTGGTGGGATGCTTATTACTTCTCACGATTCAGAAAATGATTATTTTAAATTACATATACTTATTAAAAGTAGCCTGTGTAATAAAACGACCACAAAGGATCGTGCGTTATTAAAAATTACTGCTATCCACGAATTTACGCATATTGTAGCTGCATTGTCCGCTATAGCAAGAATCAGATCCAAGCCACTTATTCAGCGGCTTAAAGAAATATTTAGAGAAAAAGTTCATGCTATAAGTTGCAATGAAATACAAAAAGTGGCAGATGAACTAAGAAACTCATTTTTTGAAATGCTCGAAAATATTATTGATGATACAGATAGTTTTGAACAAAGCGATAAAAACGATAAAGCTTATTATTTTCCTGACAATCATTTTCGACTTGGTTTTGAGGATTTCCCTGTCAGTTATCCTGTTATATTCGAGGAATTTCTTTTGTCTAGAGAGATGTTTGATGAATATTTCCCTAAAAATATAGTAGATTCGCTTTGTAAAGCATTTGATGATAATAATTCTAAAAATATAAATGATTTATTATATCCTCCCACCAAGAAATTAATACAAGAAAAGGCTTTGGAACCTCATTTTGCAATTGCTCGTGTCACCGCAATTTTCATGTCAATTTATTCAAGACATCTTGAATCAAATAATTAAAAAGCCCCGTAAACACCCCTTTTCACCTTTCAACGTGTTATTTTACCTTTTTTACAAATGGCGCAAACCAGACCGTTAAAATTTCGTTCTAAAGGGGGTGTTTAAAAGCACTTCGAGACGGCAAATTCAACCATTTTCCGGTTTAAGATAAATTCAAGAATATTTCGTCTTCAAAAAGTGGAATATTCTGACGTAATAAATAATTTGAAAGCTTCTCTACCCTTTATCCCATTTAAACTACTAACCGTGTTTTACCGTGCATTCTTAAAGCATGAAAATACGAAAAAGAGAAATCGCTAAGGTCGGTATATTCGGAACAAAGGACAATCCGCAGATTGTTACCGAAAACGAATTAAAAGAAATCGCCGAAACATTCCAGGAAATCAAAAAGGCTCCCATATCGTTGTCAGGTCATTGGCCCGACGCTTCATCGCCGCGGCTTGGAAATGTTGTAAACGTTTCTTATGACGAAACGACAAAAACCCTTACAGGCGAAATTGAGGAAGAGGACACACTCGCCGAAGCCGTGGACGCGGGATATTATCCTGATGTCTCTATCGGAGCGAGGCAGAGAGCAAGCGACAGCAAGATGTATCTGCACCACCTCGCGTATTTAGGCGAAGAGCCTCCTGCCATTAAAGACCTTGTTAAAGAAATTAAAGAAGATTTAGGAATCGCCGCGTCTGATAAAGGTTTAAGCCGACGATTTCCTTCAACATCGGAGAAACAACTTTATCTCTCCGACACTCCACCCGAAAGCCAAAAACATGAAAATAAAATGGCCATGGAACCTTCCTCCGCCTCCGGCAACGGAGGTGGAGATTGTTCTCCAAAACCAAACGAGGAGGTCAATGTGACCGAACAGGAAGCGCAAATTCTGCGCGTAAAAAACGAGGAGCTTGAAGCTGAAAATAAAAAGCTTCAGGACGAAAACAAACTGGCTCTTTCTGATTCTGAAAAGAAGATGAAAGAAGCAGACAGGGAGCGGCTTAAAACCGCTATGGAAAGCAAGAAGATTCCGAATCCGATCCGCGAAAAAGCTCTGCGCCTTTGCGACGCATTGGATAACGCGAAAACCATCGAGCTTTCCGACAGTGAGGCGCCGGAAGGAAAACGCAAAGTTTCCACGGTAGACTGCCTCATCGAGCTTGTCAATTCATTCACCCCTGCGGTGACAGAAGGGGCAATGAATTTGAGCGACGGTGATGACGAATCTGCGAGCAACGCAAAGCAGATTAATTTCGGCGCCATTTAAGGAGCGGCTAATGAAAGGATTTTTAAATTTATTATTTACTGCAATTGTAAACGGCGTAGCTGCAGAAGCGGAAATTAATCCGCGCACAGCGGCAGACGGAAGGCATCAGCCTTTTATCACAGCGTTTTCGCTTCCTGATGCGCACGCCGCATGGGACGAAGGTACAATCATGGTACAGGCAATGGATAACACCACGCCTATTCCGGGGCAGGCAACCGCGCTGTCTTCATCGGCGACTTCAAACATTATTGGCGTACTTCAGCGGCGTGTCGCTGAAAACGAGACTTCCGGCAATGTAGTGATCCACGGATCGGTACCTACCGAAATTCTCAAGTACGTTCCATCGACCGGACCTGTTGACGCTACAGCAGGACAAATCGCAGCTTTAAGAGCTGTCGGTGTTTACGTGTAACAGGAGGCACGTTTTAATATGAATACATGGGATTTTCTTAGAAAATTTTTTGTCATTGACATGTTGGTGAACGCCTTAAACAGGCTGCCGCCCATTCGCACATTTATCATTGATCTTATTTA
>Ga0209755_10004727_pt1 | contig 15935 bp, 15 predicted proteins | sample TergutCo191P1_FD_187301 | JGI IMG/M metagenome (GOLD analysis project Ga0209755, IMG submission 187301) | Cornitermes sp. P1 segment gut microbial communities from Petit-Saut dam, French Guiana - Co191P1 (SPAdes) (version 2) | ecosystem: Host-associated > Arthropoda: Insects > Digestive system... | reverse complement strand
CTGAATTGGGTAATGAAACAATCGCACCAAAGGGTTTAATTTTTAAAACTTTACCCACATGGATTTCACCCACTTCAACAGTACCGTCTTTATTTTCTTCTGCCATGCATATTCACCTCCTCGGCCGCATTAATGTCTCAAGCGCTCCATGTGTATGCCTTTGACACAGGCTGATCGCGCTCAACCAATTTCATTATATTACGGATTTTATCATCGATAATTTTTTACAAATATTATTTTATGCACCTTAACGGAACACAGTTAAGATAATATGAAACGTTATAATATCAAGGTTTCACAGTATTATCCAATGGATTATAGCACAGAATACCCGCAACTGTCCAGAATGATGTCCCACAGTTTATTCCGTCCATCTTTGGTTTCGGAAGAAAACGCCAAGGGTGGATTCTCCAAGGCAAATGATTTGCGAATCATCGCCAAATGTTTGGGGATTTGAGAACGTTTAAGTTTGTCTGATTTCGTCGCCACAATGGTAAAGGGTAGTGCAAAGTGATTAAAAAATTCAAACAACATCTTATCATGATCCCCCGGCTCATGCCGAATATCGACCAATAAAAACAGATGCCGAATTTGCTCACGATTTTTTATATAATCCTCAACCATTTTACCCCATTTGGCGGATTCTGTTTTGCTGATGCGCGCATAGCCGTATCCCGGAAGATCCACAAAAAAGAGTTTTTCTTCGACGGAAAAAAAGTTGATGGCGCGCGTTTTGCCTGGGGTTTGTGATGTGCGTGCCAGTTTTTTTCGCCCGAGCACCGCATTGATGAGCGATGATTTGCCCACATTGGATTTGCCGACAAACACAATCTCCGGCCAATCATTATCCGGATACTGCCCCTTTGCAACGGCTGTCGTAAATATATCACAATGGTTGATGACAATGGGCTTTTTTTCTTGTTTTGGATCGCCGGTTTGTACTTTTTTATTATTTGATGGCGTTATGGCCTCATCACTTTGTGACGGGGACATCAGTATATCTTGCTGCTTTTGTTTTGCAACAATTGGCGCGGTCTTTTTTTTATTTAATTGTTTCATACTAAAATCCCGCGATGAAAAATCTTTTTACCTTTTTGCACCATCACACTGCCATCTTCAAAATCTGCCGCAGTAATCATATGGTCAATACTTTCAATTTTTGCGCCATTGACTTTTACACCGCCTTGTTGAATCAAACGGCGCCCCTCAGAGCGTGAGGGCAAAAGTCCCATTGTATCTAACAGTGAAATAATGTTCAGGCCTTCCGCAATCGCATCAGAGGCAATGTCCGTTGTCGGCATGCTGGCAAGATCGCCGCCGCCGGAAAACAGCGCACGTGCTGCGTTTTGTGCCTCATGTGCCGCCGCTTCGCCATGTACGGTCTTGGTCACTTCAAATGCCAAAATTTCTTTGGCTTTGTTCAGTTCCGAACCCTGCCATGCCGCCATTTGGTTGATTTCGTCCAGATCCAAAAAGGTCAGCAATTTTAAATTTTTAATCACTTGTGAATCGGCGGTGTTGCGCCAATGCTGATAAAACGCATACGGAGTGGTTTTATTCGGATCAAGCCACACCGCATTGCCGGTGGACTTACCCATTTTTTCACCCTCGCCCACGGTAAGCAAGTTTAGCGTAAAACCATAAGCGGATTTGCCTTCGGTTTTGCGGATTAAGTCCGCACCGGCGATGATGTTGGACCACTGATCGTTGCCCCCCATTTGCACGGTGCAGCCGTACTTTCTATAAAGATGTAAGAAGTCATATGCCTGCATAATCATGTAGTTAAATTCAAATAAAGTTAATCCATCACCCAAACGTGATTTATAACATTCTGCCGCAAGCATGCGGTTTACATTGAAATGCACCCCATATTCACGTAAAAACTTAACATACTCTAAGGACAAGAGCCAATCATTTTCATCCATGATTGCCTTGTTGTCGGTATAATCAATGAAATGCGAAAACTGTTTTTTAAATGCGGCAATGTTTTTTTGCACTTCTTCCACCGTCATTACCCGGCGCATGTCATTGCGGTCAGACGGATCACCAATCATGCCGGTACCGGTACCCATTAATGTGATGGGGCGGTGTCCGGCTTTTTGTAAATGAGCCAGAGCCATGAGCGTTAAGTAATGACCGGCGGTCAACGAATCTGCCGTAGGATCATAACCAATATAAAACGTGATCTTTTCCTTACCCATTAATGCACGCAGTTCATCTTCATGGGTTGATTGTGCAATAAATCCGCGTTCCATTAATATATCAAATGCGTTCATATCATCAGCCTTTCAAATTTTAATCATAGCAATAATATATTGTTTATTCGCTTGTATCTTGTTCAACTTCCCGCATGGCAAGGATGGTTTCGGAGATGATTTCATCCAGCGGCATCCCCAATATATTGGCACCATGCTGAATGGTTTCGCGTGAACATCCTGCGGCAAACTTTTTATCTTTAAATTTCTTTTTCACACTGGAGAGTTCCAAGTCCATGGTACTTCTGGACGGACGCATGATTGCCGCCGCCCAAATAAGTCCGGTCAGTTCATCCACCGTATAAAGCATTTTTTCCATTGTGCTTTCCGGCTCGTACGGAGATTGTGTCATCCCCCAGCCATGTGACATGGCTGATTTTATAATGTCTTCATCAACACCCTCGTTGCGCAGAATTTCAATGCCTTTTACGCAGTGGTCATCCGGATATTCACCAAAATCCACATCATGCAGCATGCCCACCACGCGCCAATAACCTTCTCGGCTCGGGTCATATTTGCGGGCAAAATAACCCATCACCCCCGATACGGTTTGTGCGTGTTGGATGTGAAATCCCTCTGTGTTGTATTTTCTAAAAATCTCTTCTGCTTTTTGAACGGTTATCATGATGAACACCTGCTGCGGCAACATGCCGCATCCCCTTCTATATTGTTTTTGACTTAACGATTGAATAAAAGCCTCCACCGCGGAACGCGACGAAGGCTTGTTTTAAGTGGTGGGAGAAGGATTTGAACCTTCGAAAGCTTCGCTAACAGAGTTACAGTCTGCCCCCTTTGGCCACTCGGGAATCCCACCAGTACCGAAAGATTATATCAAATAACTTTTATGAATGCAAGAAAAATAATTTATGTGATATACTAAATAATACAACATCAAATTGGGGGTGTTTATGATGAACATGATTTGTGCAACAAAAGCGCTAACCACGGATATACTCAAAAATATTGTTTTTTATTATGCACGAAATCATCATCACATTGTGCGCATTGGTGTTGTCGGTAGTTTTGCACGAAAAACAAATACGGCATCCAGCGATATTGATTTATTAATTGAAGTGCATTCAAGCGGAGATTTTACAGACATCATAAACACCATTGGACCGGAAATACAACATGTATTGGATTATCAATACAACCGACGCTTGGACATTGTTAATTATGCGACCGCACTGCATCGTGCACAAACCAAACCACAAAATTATTATGATTATTATCAAGAAGGTTACCAACAAATGATAAGAGAGGTATTGTGGCTTTATGAAAGACAGAATAATTTTTGCTGATTGAATTATATTAGCGAAGGAATATTTAATTTTCGGATTAATAAAACAGGATACAATTCCACGATATCAGATATCAGATTGTCTCCTGTTTTAATTATTTGATTAATTCATCTATTCTACCAATTGGGCAAATAATGTTGATTTTAACGCATTCACATATGAAATCACTTGCTCATTTGGGATCTTTTCATCAACAGACTTATCTCGGGTCTTGACTTCAACCACGCCATCGGTTATATTGCGCGGACTTACGATGATGCGAATCGGACAACCGATCAGGTCGGCATCTGAAAACATGACACCGGGGCTGACATTGCGGTCGTCATAAATGACTTCCAGTCCGGCGGCCTTTAAATCCGTGTATAATTGATCCGACAATGCTTTTGCATCTTCATCCTTAGACTTCATGCAGCACAAATGCACTTGCCACGGCGCAATGGAAATCGGCCAATGGGGACCATAATCATCATGGCTTTCTTCCGCAACAGATGCCGCAAGCCGGCCGACACCGATGCCGTAGCACCCCATGATGGGATATTGCTGCACACCATTCTCATCGGTATATTTCATTTCCATTGAGCGTGTGTATTTATCACCCAGCTGAAAGATGTTCCCGACTTCAATGCCGCGCGACAATTCCAGTGAATGCTGTCCACACTTTGGACAAATACCGCCTTCATATGCCTTTGCAAAATCAATATATTCCACAGAACCCAAATCACGCATCATGTTAAACCCAATATAATGATAATCCACTTCATTTGCACCGATGCACAAATCATAAATGCCATCCAGTGAACGGTCAAAGAACATTTCAGCATTTTTCAGATCAGCCGGACCGAGATAACCCGCAGTGATGCCGCTGTTTTCATCAATGGTCGCCGGAATGAGTTCATCCATAACATAATTGTTCAGCTTCGCTTCGTTGACTTCTAAATCACCGCGGATAAAAAACACCACATAGTCTCCGGTTTTGGCCTTTTGGTACACCACGGCTTTGCATGCTGTGGACACGGGACGATTGAGAAATGCATTCACTTCTTCAATGGTTTTATACCCAGGTGTATGCACCTTTGTAAGCGGCTGAACAGGAATATTTTCATTTTTAACGACACATTCGGCGGATTCCATGTTGGCAGAATAATTGCATGCACGGCACAACACAATGGAGTCCTCACCCACTTCAGTCAACAACATAAATTCATGGGAAACTTTGCCGCCCATCATGCCGTTGTCGGATTCCACGGAAATAACATCCTTGAGTCCCGCACGTTTAAAAATGCGTTCATACGCCTTATGCGCCTCAGCATAATAAGATTCCAAATCTGCTTGTGTCAGATGATAAGAATACGCATCCTTCATAATAAATTCGCGGGTGCGAATAAGACCCGCACGCGGACGCGCTTCGTCGCGGAATTTTGTTTGTATCTGATAAATCATAAACGGATATTTCGCATACGTTTGACCATATTCGCGCACCAAATGCACTGCGGCTTCCTCATGGGTCATGCCCAGCAGCATCGGTGTTTCATTTCGGTCCACGAAACGCAACAATTCACTGCCAATGGATTCAAAACGCCCGGATTCTTCCCATAAAGAGGCAGGCATCACCACAGGAAATTTAACTTCCTGTCCATCAATGGCATCCATTTCATCGCGAATGATCGCTTCGATTTTTTTCTCAATGCGGCGCATGATGCTGTACGATGAAAAAATACCATTGCCGACTTGTTTTATATAGCCGCCGCGCAGCATCAATGCATGCGAATCAATCACGCAGTCTGCGGGTCTTTCCTTAAAACGATCACTTACTAATTTTTCTAATTTCATTGACGCACTCCCAATACTAAAATTCACCATAGATTATACATGAAAAGTGACAACTTGACTATTAGAAGTATTTAAGGTATTATTAGTTCCGTGCATACCATATGCATAATTATTTCCTTGCAGGTCGAGGGGAGGGAAATCCTATGGCATCAGTCGTAATCAAAGACAATGAAACTCTAGACGCTGCATTAAGACGTTTTAAACGTGAAAGTCAAAAAGCAGGAATCATGGGCGAAATTCGTAAACGTGAACATTATGATAAACCCAGCGTTAAGAAAAAGAAAAAACAAGAAGCTGCGCGTAAGCGTAAATACTAATCTCGTCATTACTTCAAGCCATGGACTGCGGTTCGTGGCTTTTTTCTATCATGCTGAATATTTACGCATATCCCATTTGGAGGTCATCATGAAACCCATTGTACTTATCACCGGCTCATCACGCGGCATCGGGCTTGCACTGGCAAAAACTTTCGCACGTGAAGGATATTTTATTATACTCAATGGCCGTGAAGATGAAGCAGCACTCGCAGAAGCCGAAGCCGCACTGCATGAAATCACCGACGATGTGATGGCGTTTTTGGCAGATGTTTCGGATGCGCAAAAAGTCCAAGAAATGATGCAAATGATTTACACTTCGGTCGGTTTTGTTGATGTACTGATCAATAATGCGGGTATGGAGTATTTCGGATTATTTCAAGACATGGACACGAACGATATTTTAAATATTATCAGCCACAATTTAATGAACACCTTATATATGTCTCATCAAGTAGTTCCGAATATGATCGCACAAAAACGCGGCCACATTATAAACATCTCGTCGATTTGGGGTGCTGCCGGCGCATCATGTGAAGCGGTATATTCTGCGGCAAAGGCCGGTATACATGGCTTTACCAAAGCACTGGCAAAAGAACTCGGACCGTCGAATATCCGTGTTAATGCCATTGCGTGCGGCGCAATTGATACACGTATGAATGCACGGCTTAGCATGGAAGAAAAGCAGCAATTTATTGATGAGATCCCGCTAGGACGCTTCGGCACACCGGAGGACGTCGCCGATTTGGCACTTACCATTGTGAAAGCATCGTATCTTACGGGACAGGTGGTTCATTGTGATGGCGGATATTTGTAAACTCGTGTTTTATGTCCTGTAATACAAACGCCACAACAAAATTTATCAGCATATGCGGCTTTTTTAAAATAAAACACTTGACGAACGAATCATTCTTCTTGTATACTACACCTTGCGTTACAACCGCGTGCCCGAGTGGCGGAATAGGTAGACGCAAGGGACTTAAAATCCCTCGGGGGCAACTCCGTGCCGGTTCGAGTCCGGCTTCGGGCATCTGATGTTTACAGGCTTCATGACAACATGGAGCCTGTTTCATTATAACGTTGTATTCACAAAACTTATATAATTTTGACATTACATACATTGAAATAAAGTTCTCCATATACCGCGCAGCATAAACTTTCATATTTTAACATTTTTATATATAATTATTAATAACGCTTCACAACATCATCATTTTGACATCTCATAATCACCGCACCCGATTATATGTTTTATCTGCATTTTATAATATAAATTTGAGTTGATATATTAAATTGATTGAGAGAGATTACATGTTAACAAACCAAGAAATAACAACGATCATTACACCCATTGTGAAACACCATCCCATTTCACGGGTCATTTTATTTGGTTCTTACGCCAGAGGTAACCCATCTGAAGACAGCGATGTGGATTTGATTATTGACAGCGATGGAAAACTTAATGGATTCGATTTTTTTGGTATTGCCGGACGTATTTCAAAAGTCATGCCTATAAAAACGGATGTGTTTGAATTAAGCGAGATAAAAAAACCATCATCATTATATGAACGCATTATGACAGAAGGAGTTTTGTTATATGAAGCGTAGTTTTCATGATCATTTGTTACGCATTCAAGATTTTTCACTCAAAATTCAAAATCGCATGCTTGATATGAGCAAGGAAGATTTTATAAGCAATGATATGCTTCAAGAATCCATTATGTATTGCCTTGGACAGATTGGCGAAATCGCAAATAATATAACAGAAAAAGACCAAGAAAATCACCCTCAATTGTTTTGGGATCAAATGATCGGATTAAGAAACAGACTTTTCCATGATTACGAAGAAATTAATTTTTCATTAGTATATGATATTACGCAAGAACCCATCAATCAATTAATCAAGGAAATTAAGCGAATAATAAACTAGCCCCACAATATGGCTCAAAACACATTTCACACAAACTCCTTTTTGTTGGAATGTGTTTTTTATTAGACGACTCATAAACGTAATGAATCTGTATCAAAATCAATATTAACTGAAAAATCCAATATAATTATTCGAATAATTTTTAATTATAATTCACTTTTCATTTGAATCTGTCATGCAATCACGCTAGAATAAAGCAAGCAGTATTTCACAACAAAGGAGATGAATATGGAACAGATTATTCATGATTTTAGAAAACACATGGAGCGCATTAATATGTTTTCGCAAGCGATGAGCCTGATGTATTTTGATGCATCAACCATTGCACCGGATGGCGGCGTGGACATGCGCGCAAAGCGTTTTGGATTTTTTGAAACAGAACTGCACAATTTGGGGACATCGGATGCATTAAAAGGTTATTTGGACGCGCTGCTGCCGCACAAGGATACATTTGATGATGAACTTAAAGCCCTGCTGCGCATCGCCAAAAAGAATTATGATTCGGCGACAAAAATACCAACCGAGTTGGTGCAGCAAATGGCAGAGCTGACCACCGAGGCCAATCAGGTGTGGGAAAAAGCCAAACAAAACAATGACTTCGCATCGTTCGCACCATACCTTGTCAAACTCGTTGCATTGGCAAAAGTGATTCTTGAGCACCGCAAAGATGAAATCCCCGAAGGCGGTGTGCCGTATGATGTATATTTGGATGATTTTGAAGAAGGCATGACTGTTGCAAAATATGATGTGTTCTTCAGTGGCCTTAAAGATGTGATTGTGCCGCTCATTAAAAAAGTTTTGGCAAGCAAAAAAGAAATTGACACCTCTTTCACACATAACACAGTGGATATTGACACGCAGAAAAAGATTTCGGCACTGCTCGCAGAAAAAGCAGGTTATGATACAGAACGCGGCTATATTTGCGAAGCGGAACATCCATTTTGCAGCGGCATCGACAGCACCGACACACGCATTACCACACATTATTATGAAGATGATTTTATGTCCAGTGTGTATTCCGTGCTGCATGAATGCGGGCACGGCATCTATGAACAAGGTGTGGGTGCCGACATCGCCGGGACATTCTTGGGATCGGGCGGTTCGTCCGGCATGCATGAAAGCCAAAGCCGCTTTATTGAAAATATTATTGGCCGAAGTCTGCCGTTTTAGGATGGTATTGTTGATGAGTTAAAAGCAATACTGCCCGGAACGTTTGAAAATATCAGTGCACAGCAGTTTTTTGAGGCCTCCAACACGGTAAAAAATTCACTCATTCGCATTGAAGCGGATGAACTGACCTATGCACTGCACATCATCATCCGTTATGAACTGGAAAAATTGCTCTTCTCCGGCGAAGTGGATGTGATGGCATTGCCTGCATTGTGGAATGCCAAGTACGAAGAATATCTTGGACTCACGCCGCCGACCGACAGTGAGGGTATTTTACAAGACATCCACTGGTCAGAGGCACTCTTCGGATACTTCCCCACATATGCACTCGGTTCGGCATATGCGGCTCAATTTTATGCCTACATGAACCGTGATTTTGATGTGGATGCGGCACTGCGCAGCAAAGATTTTCACAAAATCAAAAACTGGCTTAACGAAAAAATTCACAAGCATGGCACAAAATACACCACAGATGAAATCATGCTGCGTGAGTTTGGCGAAGCACTAAATGTAAAATATTTTGCGGAATATCTCAACAAAAAATATTCAGAAATTTACGCATTATAATACACGTTATGTAAATTGCGGGATCTTTCCATAAAAAAGACCCCGCTGTTTTTATTTTTTAGCTTCACGAATCAATAGCCATGCAATAAGCGCACCGCCAAGGCACAATACCGCGCCAATCAGTGCGAATTTAACCACAGAACCGACTCCGGTTTTGGGCATGAGCACGATAAAGTTTGAATTGTCATCCGCTTCATCGATTTTTACAAACACATCATCTTGATAAACGTCACTGTATGCACCCTCCGGAACGTGATCATCAGAAAATAATACCGGCGGCATGATGTTGTCCATTTCTTTTTCAACAACATCCTCATTGTCAATAGACTGAGATGATTCCGTACTTAAAACATTCGCCGTAACAACCTGTGTTGGTTGGGATGGCTTTTTTTGCAATTGTCTTGGACGCGGTGCTACGGATGTGTGCGGTGTATCCACATCAGATTCATCATTATTTTCACGGTCATTACTTTGCGCGACTTCCAAAGAATGATTGGGCTGTTCTTGAACAATCTGCGCGCTTTCATTGGGCATGTTTTCATTGTCATTCTGCGGTGTTTGATCCTGATCGTCGCTCGTGTCATGATTGTTGTCCATGTCCGTCCCGAACAATGAATCTTGCTCGGTAGGTTCTTCTTTAAATGCCGCGTCAATCGCTTCTTTATTTTCTTCGTTGATTCCGTCCGTGATGCGCGCAATCTCTTCAAGCTCATCCTCGTTTGATGTCTCCGTATCTTCTTCAGTCATCTCCGGTTGTTGTTCGTCTTCGGTAAATGTCCATTCACAATTGAATATGACATCATTGTTTGGCATATTAAACGCACCATCTTCAACGATGACATCTTCTGTAAACCATGTACTGCATGTCCACTGACCCGTTTTTTGTTCATGCATCGTTTCTGTCGTCGTTAAAATTTCTGCAAGAAAAACTTTTGTACCCACCGGATAGATTTGCTCATCAGGGAGTTCTGTGTGTGTCTTTGGTGAAATACCCATGCAGCGGTATGATACGGACTTGACATCCGGAACAAATGTCCATGTTCCAACAAATTCGACATCATGCTCCGGCATGATGAACTGATCGTCTTCTATAAGAATATCGGAACCTGTCTTCCAGCCATGAAACATCCATGTGCCAACAAGCCCTTCTTCATTGACAGTTTCATTTGTTTCTAAATTTGCCACAATTTTTTGCGTGCTTCCCGCAAGCGCATACGCACTGTTTAAAACTTCTTGTGATGGATGGAAGGTTGCCGGTGCATCACTTTCAATAATATATGAAATTTGAAATTCGGGTGGCGGTGTTATTTGATTAAAGCTGAAATAATAACCAAAGCTTCCGGACAAGCTTTGTCCTTTGGTGGTATCAGGCATCCCAAGTCCGGTCTTAAACATCATTGATTCACCGGGATTTAAACGCACATATTCCATCGGTACATTGGTTACAGCATCCCTTGGCCAATCTTCCAGCCATTGATTTAAATACAACGCGAGCCGGCCGGACAACAGCCCTCCCAGATAATGGACATCAATGGGATGTTCAGAGCCATTAACGAATCGATATGTTTGAAGCACCGCATCCATTGGCACAATGCGAATCTTCATAATACGGTTTAGCTCCAACATATCGGTAATGCTGGCGCCTTCTTCGCCAGCGATTATCTGCTGTTGTTGATCGTATAAATAACGATTAAAAAATACGTCACCTTGCGCACCAAAATCGGTGATTACCACTTCATACACGATATGATCCGTGTTTATTTTCCAAAACATATCCGGATTATCATTGCGAATGTCATAATGTTTTTCATATGAGGCATTATTTCGCAAACGCCCGTTGGTGGTCATTTCGATTTCCAGTGCCGACGGGGTAATAAATTGCTTATCTATCGGCAAGTCACTTGTTTCAATAATGGGTGTGCTAAAATCATTTGGTTGATTTTGTACCGTGGCGGCAAATAATTCTACATGCATTCCGAATAACAACACTATTGCCATACATACAGATAGGAGCTGCTTTAATAATTGTTGTGTCATGCTTGTCCCTCGCTTTAATAATAATTATATTGAGTTGCGTATGTTGGAAAATCCTGTTTTTAATAATTGCCACAGAATTTTTACCAATTTTTTCCGCTTTTGCAGTGTAGCATGAACACAAATGTATTATTTATACATCCTATTTTATTGGCATTTTATGTACAAAAAAGAGTAAAACAATATCTTCACACAAAAATTTTAATGTGAAAGTGTGCGCCGCAATCGGCCGGTTGCAAATTCGATGAGCAGCATGGCCGCAAAAATCACAAGCAAAATGGTGGAAAGGTCCGCGAAATTTAATTGACGGTTGGCTCTGGCGATGAGCATACCAACCCCACCTGCGCCAACAATTCCAATGGAAATTGAATCAGAAATATTGCTTTCAAGCCGTATAGAAACCCAAGAAATGAAAGCCGTGATGCAACAGGGCACCAACCCATGCATGATGACTTGAATGCGGCCGGCACCGGTGGCGCGCATCGCCTCGATGATGCCAAAGTCAACGTCTTCTATGCTGGCCGTGAATGCTTTTGTCAAGTACCCTATTGATGAGAACATTAATCCAACAACTGCGATGATGTACCCAAACCCCAGCGATGCGACAAACATTAAAATAAGCACCAAGGATGGCACGGCGCGAATGATGCTGATGATGGATTTTATGAATAGTCCAAGCGGCATATAGGGTGTGGTATTGCGGGCAGCAAGAAATGACAATACAAAGGATACCGCCATTCCAAGTGTCAGTGCACAAATGCCAATGAGCATCGAAATGATTAATTGATGAAAAACATCCGGCAAAATACTTGAATTGAATGCCATCAGTCTCGGCACCACAACAAAAACATTGTTCATGAAACGTTCAGCAAATAATGATAAATTTAAATCCAGATAACGCGCAGAGCCAATCAATATTAATACCAAGCAAGTAACCAAAACCGTTTGAGATAACTTTTCCGTCAATGGTTTCATGTTCATGCGCGCGTACCGCTGCATCAATGTGCGCAACAAATTTACCACAATCTCGGTCACCAACACCATAACGGTCAAGATGATAATCAGTGCCATCGCACGGCGGAAACTGCGCAAATCTAAATTGGTCTGGATCAACAACCCCAAACCGCCGGCACCCACCATGCCGAGCACCGCAGAAGCGCGGATATTAATTTCAAAAGAAAACAATGTCCAGTTGATCCATGCCGGAATAAACTCCGGGATCAACCCATGAAACATGATTTGTATACGCCCGGCACCATTTGCTTTTAATGCTTCGAGTTTATTTCCCGCAATTTCATCAATAGAATCGGCGTATGAACGCGAAAGAAATCCCAATGTCGCCATCACGAGCGCAACCACCCCAAGCATAGAGCCAATCCCAAAGATAAACACCAACACCGTACCCCACACAAGCAATGGAACATTACGCAAAAAAGACACGATGAAACGAATAAATACACGCAGCGGTGTAATGGAATTGGTTTCACGTGCCATTAATAATCCAAAAATAAAAGCCAATATCGCCGAAATATACGTACCCACCACGGCAAACATCAATGTACGCCACACAATGGGCAATTGTCCGGCAATGCCGGTAAAATTGGGCGGAAGAAAATTATGGTTAAAGAACCGTATAAAACTTGGAAATGCGGCAAACACCGCAACAGGGCTTACGCGCAGATAAACAAATGAAAACATAACAATCAGCGCCAGCATGGCGATTAAAAAATGTGTCCGCGTCATGATGGATGGCATATTATGTGTTGATTGAAATGCTGTGCCATACGTTCTATGTGCCGGCTTCGTTGCTGCCATGGTATTCATCGGTTCAGCGTGTACACATTGCATTGATGGTTGTGTCGCCGTGTGCTCATCTGTTGTGTGCGGCGCAGACGGATGGATCTTGCCATCGTCATCAGTACCTTCATCATGGCCATAAATAAACTGCACCATGGCATCGGTTAAATCTTCCGGTTTTCCGTCAAAAACAATGATGCCGTCTTTCATCCCGACAATGCGCGTTGCGTACTTTTTTGCAAATTCCACTTGATGCAAATTCACAACACATGCCAAACCGCGGTCATCGACTGCCGCTTTCAAATAATTCATCACCGCCGTGCTGCTCGCCGGATCGAGTGATGCAATCGGCTCATCAGCCAACAATAATTTGGGTCTTTGCATGAGCGCACGAGCAATGCCCACACGCTGCATCTGCCCCCCTGAAAGCGTTCCTGCCTTCTGATGCATCTGTTCTGTGAGCCCAACTGTTTGTATTAATTTTTTCGCTTCTATTTTATCTTCTTTTGCGTATAAGCCAAACATTGATTTGTAAAACGGCGTTTCGCCCAAACGACCATGCAACACATTGTTTAAAACATTGGTTCGTCCAATTAAATTATAATGCTGAAAAATCATGCCAATGCGCGCACGGATTTTTTTGAGTGCGCGTCCACGTGCAAGGCATACATTTTTCCCATCAAAAACAACCGTCCCCTGTGTTGGCTCCACCATGCGGTTGATGCAGCGCATCAATGTGGATTTTCCGGCACCGGATGAACCGATGACCGCAACCAATTCCCCGGCATAAACGTTGCACTGAATATCTTGCAAAACTACTTTTTTTCCGTCGTAAGTTTTGGATAAATTTTCGATTGTTAATAAAGGCTGAATCAATCAACCAATCCTTTCAAAGTCATACATCATTAACCTTGTTGTTCAAGATCAATGTCCAGTATCGCAACCATTGACCGCAAATGATCAATTTCGCTTTCATCCGGACGCACATACCGTACATCGGGGTCACCGTTAAAACGAATGCGTGAATATTCCTCATTTCCCCATCCGAGCAGAAAGTCCTGAATGTCCCGGCGCAAATCTTCCGGGAGTTCTTTGTTTGCAATGTATCCGGGAAACGGAATATTGGGTGTGTAACCCACAATCCGTACCGCATCTTCATCAATGAGTCCCGCGCGGATGGCATTAAAAAACTGGATGTGCCCCACTGCCGCGGCATCAAAATCGCCATGCGCAGCGCCGGAAATCGCCGCATTGTTGCTGCCGGCAAAGATTGCTTCACTGAACAGCACACCGGGTGTTAAGATTTCATCGCGTGTATATCCAAAATAATTGATTAAAAAATACATGGGGTACAAAAATCCGGACGCAGATGCCGCATTCACAAAACCAAAAGTGTGGTCCGCCATATCGTCAATGGATTGAATATCTTCATTGGATGTGATAAAAAGCGCACGGTTGGTCGCATTCGGGCTGCTGGTGACCACCAATCGCTCGACATCCATCGTTTGTTGCGCCAATAAGTACACAAAGGGCGAACCCCAAATAAGATGCAAATTGCCCGCACGCATCCCTTCAATCGCCGGCAGATGTGTCACGCCGGGAACCATCACCACAGGAATACCAATGGCCGCCGACATCGCGGCACTAAATTCAGAAAACTGCATGTCCAGTTCCGCATTGCCATCATCGGCAACAATGGCGACATATAAAGTGCTCGGTCTGCCGTCTTCGTCCACATTGTTGGCATCAGAACAAGCGGTCAGTGCAAGCGTTAAAAAAGCAAATGATACCAAGGTGATGTATTTTACACACTTTCTTAATAAAACCATAAAAAATCCCCCTAAAATATACGCCAGGAGGACAATAAATGACCATTGCTTTCCTTCGCCGACATTACTCGGAGCAGGTACAAAGGGTAAGTCTCAGCAAGCTAACGAGGACGATTCACACAACGCTTCCAGTGTGAATCACCGCAGTGATTTTTTCCGAAGGAAAAAAAGCCACAACCTCATTCGCCAGCACCCCCAGCGATTTATAAAATTTTGCCGTACGCCACCCATTATAACGCAAATTTTACGATTTGCATATTGAAAAATAATATTATCGGCATGAACGAGTTGTACATAAAAAGGACTTATTGGAAAGTCCTTTTTATGTGCAAGGGGGCGAAACGCCCCCTGCATCACATTTATTTGTATTATACCCTTATCAAACGAATCAAGGCGTTGAATACGGTCTCTCAAGCAAAGACCAGTCTCTCGTTGGCAACAATGCCGTCCAATCTTCATTGTGAGAATTTGTAGCTTTTTGTATATACCAGAAATACCATGCATCAGGGTTCGCATTATCAACAAAAGTGACAGAACCATCTAATAATATTGGTTGTTCCGGCATCCTGTTCATTGCGCGAGATACAAGTGCAACAGCTTCTGCGCGTGTTATCAGTTGATCCGGACGGAAAGAACCATCCTCAAAGCCAATAACCCAACCTTGCATAAATGCAATATTGATCATGTTCGTCGCCCAATGATTGTCTGCATCTGCAAACGCCGGACTTTCATGCATGTTTACATGACCAAGTCCAAACAGATTCACAATCATGGCTGTAAATTCAGCACGGGTAAGTGCTTGATTGGGGTTAAAATACACACCCATCGGAATGCCACCAAACAGTCCACCGTTTACCATGGTTGATACAGCATTGTTATACCAACCACCCGAATGAACATCCGCAAAC
>Ga0209755_10004726_pt1 | contig 15935 bp, 17 predicted proteins | sample TergutCo191P1_FD_187301 | JGI IMG/M metagenome (GOLD analysis project Ga0209755, IMG submission 187301) | Cornitermes sp. P1 segment gut microbial communities from Petit-Saut dam, French Guiana - Co191P1 (SPAdes) (version 2) | ecosystem: Host-associated > Arthropoda: Insects > Digestive system... | reverse complement strand
AAGCCGACGCAATGAGAGCTGCCGCCGCAAACGAGGGCGCCGGGCCGATGATGGCGTTCGCGGGCATGAACATGGCAGGTAACGCCGGGGGTATGAATGCGCAGAACCTGTTTGCGATGGGTCAGCAGCAACAGCAGCCCCAACCGCAGCAATACGCGCCGATGAACGCTCCTGCTCCGGCGACCGCGGACACGGGCTGGACTTGTTCTTGCGGACACGCCGGCAATACCGGGAAATTCTGCGCCGAGTGCGCCCTGCCCAAGCCGCAGGCTCAAGCTGGCTGGACATGCGTATGCGGCGCTGTAAATACAGGCAAGTTCTGTTCAGAGTGCGCTAAACCAGCCCCACAGACGGACTGGACTTGTTCTTGCGGAGCGGTAAACAGCGGCAAATTCTGTTCGGAATGTGCCAATCCGAAGCCATAATGTCACTACATAACAGGGGGAAACATGAGAAAAATAATCAGTATTTCAATAGTATTTTTACTTCTACTCAGCATAACCGCGTGCAGCGGCAACAAAGAAGACGGCGGCAGTGGTACTAGCGGCACTATCGGCGGCGGTACTGGCGGCAGCGGCGGCAATGTCAGTGAAATTGTACCGGAACACGCAAGGGACGCGGGCTATTACGTCATTGACTCCATTACCCAAGACGGCGAGACGTTTGACGCCGATGATTTGAAGGAGTTCGGGATCAACTATTATATCGCGCTCCACGAAAATGGGACGATGGAGATCAACACGGACAGCGTTATCGAAGGAACATGGGAACCCGATACGCAGGGGCGCGGCGGCGTGCTTCGTTATCGCGAACATGGCGAGGACGTTATAAGCGAGTATTCTCTCAGCGGGGATTTATTGACGTTAGAAATCGGCGGCGGCGAAGTAACGCTTGTATTCAAAAAAAGCAGCGGTCCTCCTGATACTTCCGGTAATCAGGGCGCAAGCGGGCTGTCAGCGGAACTTGCCTGGTGGGACGGCGACTGGTACGGATACTGGACTATCGTCAGCGGCGATGGCCGTTATGAAAGCATGAAAGGCGGCAGATGGGATTGCTATGCAATCATCAACACTTATGCCGATAATACGGCTACCGTATTCTGGTACGACGACGATATGTTCCTGGGCGAAGTGGAAATTGAGTTTGAATTCCACGAAGGTTATGGAACCGTTGCCACATCCATCGGCGGGACATTGTTCGACGATCCGGTGCGGGATGACGCGTGGTACTTAAATACTGCAAACTTCGAGCATGAAAACATGATCGAGATAGATGAGTGGCATGAGGACTTGCAAGGCGTCGAATTCCGTTACAAGGTCTATCTGCGCCCGTGGGGCATGTTGTGGGATGACGTACCAGCCGGTGAGCGCCCGCCTGATTACGACTGGTATCTTGGCGTGAGAAACGCTCCGATGGACGACGCGTTTGGCAGTGGCGTGAGTTCCGGCACCGGTACGAGCAGCGGAGCATCCGGGAATACCGGCGGCGGCACAAACGGCGGTTCGCTGAGTGGCAAATATTATAATTCCGCCACCCATTATTTCGAGTTCTTTGAGGATGGGACTTGTGCATTATGTACCGATCTGGGTTCATTTGTTTCTGAACTTGAAGGCACTTATACGGTCGATGGAAATACAATCATATTCAAGTCCACACAATTTGATGATTCATACAACGCGGTGATAGACGGAGACACAATCACTTGGATGTACGGCGATGAATATGTGAGGGCAGATTAACGATACGCATGAGCAATATGATAAATCAATCTAAAAAAGGAGAGAAAGAACATGAAGAAAATGATTTCAATAATTATTGTAATTACCCTTGGCTTATCCATTTTGTCCGGTTGCAGCGGAGGCGGCAACAACGACAGCGGCAACAGCGGCAGCACAACTACACCGACCGCCGAAACAACCACTCCGGCTACGACGCCGGTTCAACCCACAACCACACCGCCAACAACGCCGGAACCTACTGCCGAACCCACGCCAGAGCCCGAGCCCCCGGATGACGAGCCACCGGAGGACGAGGACGAACTCGTTGAAGGCAGATACTTTTCCTACACTGCGGCAGGTGATTGGAATTATAACCCAAACTCTGAAGATTTAAAGAATGAGGTAGTCGAATTTCCCGCCGCGTGGATGGAGATTAACTGGCGTATAAACGAAATAGAGCAGAACATCAGTGATAGAATCCTCCCCGCTTATCCTAGTCTTGAGCCGGTGGATGACGTGACTATCGCGGGTATTACATACACTGTACTGGAGAGTGATTTGTATATATTCATGTTTGCCCCGGTATCGAGTGGCCACATGGAAATCTGGATAAAATATACCGACATTGAGGGGGCAATGCCTGTGCTTGAGACCATCATGATTAACTAAGGAGGCGCAAGAAACGCAGGTTATTATGTCATTGGTTCAATAACGCAAGACATGGAACCAAATTATTAATGGGGAGTGGTCATTAAAATGTCAACACAGGTTACAAATTATCAGTGTCCAAGCTGCACCGGGCCGCTTAAATTTGTCGGCGGCTCCGGGCAGTTGGAATGTGAATATTGCGGTACACAGTATGAAGTTTCCGTCATTGAACAGCTATATGCCGACAAGGAGCAGGCGGCGGCGGAAGCCGGGACAGAACCACGCTGGGATATGAGCATGGCGGGCGGCGACTGGAGCGCGGAGGAAGCCGCAAACATGAGGGGCTATTCATGTCCGTCATGCGCGGCTGAGATTATTTGCGATGCGAACACTGCCGCCACGTCCTGCCCGTATTGCAATAACCCGACCGTTGTGCCGGGCCAGTTTACGGGCCAGCTCAAGCCGGATTTTATACTGCCGTTCAAGCTGGACAAAAACGCGGCTATAGCGGCATTGCAGAGCTACTATAAAGGCAAGAAATTCCTGCCCAAATCTTTTGCAAGCAAGAACCATATAGAGGAAATCAAAGGGATATATGTACCCTTCTGGCTGTTCGACGGCGAATCCGACGCGGCAATGCGTTTTCGGGCGACAAAAGTGCGAAAGTTCAGGCAGGGTGATTACGATGTCACGGAAACCGAACACTATCGTGTTATGCGCCAGGGCAGCGTCGCGTTTGAGAAAGTGCCGGTGGACGGCTCCAGCAAAATGCCGGACGCCCATATGGACGCGATAGAGCCGTATGAGTACAGGGAACTGAAATCTTTCTCGTCCGCGTACCTGCCCGGTTATCTGGCGGATAAGTACGACGTGGACGCGGCTGAGTGCAGCAAACGCGCAAACGCGCGTATCTTAGCCAGTACGGAAAGTTCCTTTGCAGCCACCATCAACGGCTACACCACACTGGAGCGCGAATACTCAAACATCAACCTGAAAAAAGGCGAGGTCAAGTACGCATTGATGCCGGTTTGGTTGCTGGCCACGAAATGGGGCGGCACGGATCACCTTTTTGCCATGAACGGTCAGACCGGGAAGCTGATTGGCGACCTGCCGGTTGATAAGGGGTTGTATTGGGGCTGGTTTGCCAAGATCGCGCTGCCGATAGCGGCTGTACTCGCGGCAATAATGTTCATTATATAACGAATCCACCCGTTGACGGAATCATAGATTCCGAACGGGTACCCGGAATCGTTGAAACGCTTGATTTAATGACCGCGCACGGCGCGGGATAATGATCTCTTGTTATAAGGAGGCTTGAATTTTGAGAAAATTACTAATTGCATTGCTGCTCGCCTTATCGCTTGCCTTCGCCGCGACGTCCGCTGCGTTTGCGGCAGACTTAAATCCGGTCACCGACATTGCCGGTCTGCTCACGGATAGCCAACTGGATCGGCTCAATGAGCGGGCAGAGAAAATCAGAGAGCAGTACAAATGCGATGTGGCGATTATTGTGGTAGATGAAAAGGCTGACAACCCTAACGCACGGGCGAGGCAGCTTTATGAAGATTATAGTTTTGGTTACGGCGCGGACAATAGCGGGATACTCTTTTTTCTGAGTATTGCCGAGCGGGATTACGCTTTAGTCGCATTCGGATTCGGCAATACAGCCTTTACCGACCACGGCAAGGATGTGATGCTGAATGATTATGTCCTGCCTTTGCTCGCGGACAATAAGTATTATGAAGCGTTTTCGGCTTACTTGGATAAAGCAGAAGAATTTCTGGCGATGGCGCGTGACGGTACGCCCTTCGACGTTGATAGTTCAGGGACATCACTCTTAGTCAAACTGGCTGTCGTGATTCTGCTGCCGCTGCTGATAGCGTTTATAGTCTGCTCAAGCTGGAAAAAGCAGATGAAAACGGCGGTGAAAGCTACTGCGGCGGCAAACTACATACCGACCGGCGGATTCAACCTGACCGATCAGACTGATATGTTCCTCTACCGGACACAGGAACGCAGGAAAATAGAGAAACAGCCCGCCAAAAGCGGCGGCACGACAAAAGACAGCAAGGGCTACTCCGGTAAGAGCGGTAAGTTCTGAGGCGCGGACATCTTCTGCGGAAGATGTGTCGCCGCAAGCGGCTCCTAAGCCGCGCCTTCCAGGGGGAACCAGTTCCCCTAGATACGAGCCTACGGCTCGATACCCCCATGGCCTCCGGCGGGGACGAAAGTTTATAGTATAAGAAAGCAGAGGCAGTGGAACATGATTGACAGGCTGATAGACAAGTTATTTGATTTTGATGTAAATACGGATCATACTCGAACCATTTTGACAGGCGGCTGGATAATTCTGTTCGCTTTTCTGATACTGCTGTTCGACAGCGGTCTTCTGATAGGCGCGGTCTTGGTGGCGCTGGTTGGAATCGGATTTGCCGTCGGCGGGATTTATAACATGAAGAAAGAAAAATAATATAACAGGAGGAACTAAAAAATGGCAAAACAGAATTGCGCCATATGCGGCGCGGAGGTCGGGCTTGTTCAGCAACAGAAACTCGCTGACGGGAATTATGTGTGCCGTAAGGTCTGCGCAAAGAAAGCTATGCCTGACTTCGATTTTATCAGCGCAACGCTTTTCGGCGTACAGGAACACATCAAGCAGGTTGAGGAAGGCACGAGGATTTATCAGAAGCTCTTCGTCAAGCACAAGCCAAGACCGCGATGCCCGGGTTCGCAAAGGGTTTTGGTCGCCGAGGATTTAGGGCTTATCGCAAGAGTTGCATATCGGCAAAAATCCCTGTTTAAAAGGGAGGCTATCGCCTGTATCTACCGAATTGCCGACCTGTTCGGCTGGGAGTTAGAGGAAGGCACTAAGGTTACGATGGGCGGAGCCGCTTCCGGGCAAAAAACCAGCTCGACACAGACGGTCAGGTATGTCCATTACTATTTTTGGGACACCCCGGGCATGAGCGATTTTGTTGATGAAATCGGTACAGCGATGAACGCGTACAGCAGCCTTGAAAAGTATTACAACAAGCTTTTCGGGATACAAAAGACAGTTGGGAATATCGGTGCAACTTGGAAAAACCAGCTTTCCGCCATTAAGTCAGTCGGCAGCGCAATAAAGGCGGCCGCAAGCGGAAGCGCCGATTTGGAAGCCAAAGCGGGTCAGGCCGCCAACGCGATGGATCGTATGCAATACGGCGACCGCACGCAATGGAAAGCGAAAGCCGAAATCGCCCTGCGCGGAATGTAAAAAAACTAAATGAACAAGCAGTAAATTAAGGAGTATTGGTATGCAAAGAAGAGGCACTGCCGATGATGGATTTATCCTCTGTTTTGCGCTCAACCTTTTGTTTAACTATTGGTTGGGAGTAATTGCGTTTATTCTGTTCGTCCTGCATTTTTGGTTAAGGATTCCTTTGTTTTTGTCGTTTATGGTATCTCTGATTTGGGTCGGTACAGCTTTTGTCGGCACAGCGCTTATATACTGGGCTTCCAAAAGCGGAAATGAACCGACCCCAGAGCGGAAAAACCTGAACCCCTATTCGGCAAAGAATTCCGATGTGTTTGAAACGAATAATATTGACGTTTCGAAAACCATTGACAAAGCGCCGGCGATCCCGTCCGCTGACGCATACGTTACGACGTCAGATACGGCTGGGATATCAAAGCCCGTGGACGAGGCAGGGAGAGATGGTTGAACAGCGCAAGCTATTTAAGGGAAAGCATGTTTATCAAATATAGCGACGGGGCGGCGAAATGAATTCGCCTTGTCAATAGAACGCGCAGCGTTTGCATCCCGCTTTAAGTGATGTTTTCACAAATCAGTCGGAGTTTGTGCTCCCACTGATTTTGGACAATGGCTCGTCACGCCACCTATAGAGGTGGGGGACTTACTGATTTGTTAAAAATCGGTTCAAGGGTTTCGTTAGTCATGTTTATTGTCCGATCTCCTTATTTTTCGTCTTCATCAAGATACATATGTGGCTGTTCCTTATAGTCGGCTACATAGTATCCTTCAATTTGAGTATAATCTTTTGGAATGGTTGCATCAGGATTGCTGCCGTCAACAGCTACGCCTGCGGCGTCATAAAAGATACGCTCCAGGTATTCATATTTTGAATACATTCCTTGCGACGCCCAAACAAGCGCGTTTCGGACATAAGCCGCATGTTTTTCAAACAGGGAATAGTCGAATTCTATCCGCAGATGTGCCGCCAGCAATACAACGAATGAGATAACTGTCCTGGTGTTGCCTTCACGAAAAGGATGGGTCTGCCAAATCTTTGCGGCAATGCGGACTAGCTTAAATAATGTGTCCTGTTTGGGTTCGCTCTTCTTTAATTTTGAGATTTCCTTAGATGCCTCGTACAGCTCTTTCTTGATCTGGTTCGGGTGAGCGTAGCGCACTGTATCACCGCCCAAAACCTCTTCATGCTTGATAACAGGGATGGTACGGAATTCGCCAGCCCAGTCAAATAGGTTGTCAAAAATAATCCGGTGGATTTCACAGAGCGTTTCTGTATTGTACTTATTGAAACGGTGGGCATAGACCATAGACATAGTGTGCTTGGTTACATCGCCTTCAGCCCGCCGGAGTTCCTCAGCGTCACGGATATTTCCCAGATTGCGAAGTACATCCACGTCATCATATAAATATGGATCCCGCATACACTACACCTCCGCCAAACGATAGGCTCTCAGTGTGTTCAAATAGCTCTCCTGAAAACTGAGATCGCCGTTCGCCCAGCGAGATAGATTCCTTTCAGTTTCTTCACTGGCAGGAATACCCTCAAGAGCGGTCATAGCGCTGCTAAAGGCGAGGGATTTTATTCTTTCCTCGGTTGACATAGCCTCCATCGCGGCACATCGACGAAGTGTGACCAACGTGCGGTGCAGATTATCGTTGAGTATATTTGCGGCTGCTTCAATTTTTTCAAGTCGCCCATCAATATCGCGGATATTCTCAAGGATGCCGGCACGCTCATCCAGTTCAGCTCGAATCACGGGCAGATGATCTTCCCGGACGTACTCGCTTGACAGCTTGCCATCTACTCTGTATTGAAGGTACACGTACTTTTTTCCGGATATCGTCTTATTGGAGATGTATCCATCCTTCAACGAGGCAAGCCTCTTTTGCCGATCCGTCTTATCTTGGAGCAGTGATGCGTATTCATTATATAGTTCTTGATATTCCATATCTAAATCGCTCCTCTCAGGTTCAATAGTAGTATATCACATTTAACCTCAATTATCAAGAAGAAACTATATAAATGAGGTTAATAATAAAGAGCAGGAGCTGAAATGAAAAGAGCAACCGCTTTTTCACGATTGCCGTTTTCACTGACAAAGAGCTTTGCCTCTGTTATTCTTTTTTTTCGTCGGCAACGCCTCTTTGTACCCTCACTATAAAGCTCAATCCGGTAATTGTCAATAAAAATACGGGGTTTTATAATTGCCAATATTTGCCAACAATCGGATTGGTGATATAGTGCAGGGTGTCCGAAAATGTCTGCCCTGCCGATTTGCCGTTCTTGGCTCTGACGGGTTTCATCCAAGTTGCAGCCATGATTGAGCCTCTTTTCGCAAAATTTTTCAAATAAGTATTGACTTTGACGTAACGGAATAGTTTATATTTAACCGTGAGGTGAGAAAAACGATGGAATACACGGTCAACAAACTATCAAAAATGTCGGGGGTAAGCGCGCGTACCTTGCGGTATTATGATGAAATCGGGCTGTTAAGGCCTGTGCGTGTAGCATCAAGCGGCTATCGCCTGTACGGTCAAAATGAACTGGACACGCTACAGCAGATTTTATTCTATCGGGAGTTGGGTTTCCCTCTTGATGAAATCAAAAGCATCCTGTATGCGCCGGAGTTCGACAGGGCAAAAGCCTTTGAACGTCACCTCGCTGAGTTAAGCATAAAACGTGAACGACTGGACTTGCTTATGAACAATGTGGCAAAGTCTATGTCCACTATGAAAGGGGAAACAACCATGACAGACAATGAGAAATTCGAGGGCTTCAAGCAGTCCCTCATAGATGGCAACGAGCAAAAATACGGCTCAGAAATCCGCTCCAAGTACGGCGATGAGGCTGTAAATGCCTCAAACGCCAAGCTGAAAGGGCTTACCCAAGAGCAGTACGATGAGAGCGAGCAGTTACGCATTGCCTACGAGGGAAAATTGAAAGAGGCTGTTGAAACAGGCAACCCCGCCGGGGAATCAGCACAGCAGGCTTGTGACTTACACAGGCGATGGCTCTGTGTGTTCTATCCCTCATACAGCAAGGAATACCACAAAGGGCTCGGGGAGATGTATGTTTCCGATGAGCGTTTTAAGGTCAACTACGAAAAGATAGCACCCGGTTGTGCCGAGTTCTTCCGTGATGCAATCAATGTGTATTGCGGATAGTCAGTAAACAAAAAAACACGGCGGTCACCTCCACGATAATCATGGGAGTGACCGCCTTTTTGTTGGGCTACATCTTCGCCAGTTTATTCATAATGCCCTCAGAGGCAACCCACAATTTTTCGTAGTTGTCTTGCAGGTCTTTTATATCCCCTGCGCAAACACTAAGGAATTTCCTTGACAGTCGCAGAATAATTCATTGAAACCATATCCATTATAACACAAGCGGTTACCTAAATCCGCAGTTACGCAAGTTCGCTAAAAAATCGCCACAGGAACTCCATCGTATTTAATTTCTTCCGGTATATCCGGTATATAAGTGACCCTTTGTTCCGAAATATCTACCCATACTTCGGCGATAGCGTCTAATGTGTGTACGTTGGTCAGGGTTAAGCCTGCATCACTATTTCTGAGACTAACCCTCGTAATGATTACCTTAAAATAATTCGGATTATAATTTCTCGGCGAGGCATGACCTTGCCCGCGCTCCACGCCGTTCATGGGTATTTCCGCCGCAAACCAAGTAGTTGGCAAAATATAATTGATATACTTTGCGTAATCACCATGCTCCGCAAGCATGGAAATAACTTCGCTGTCGGAGTTCACGATATATATAATATTGTTGATATTTTCCTCGGTCATTTCACTAATTGAAATATTGACGCTATTGTTTGTGGATGTGGAATGAAGGCTGTTGATTGACATAATCTGTAGCCTTCCGGCAACGAATAAAACCGCAAGCACTGCTATACAATATGCCGCTAACAAAACGAATACTTTGCCTTTTCCGGATTCGGGCAAACGCAGTTTTGAAAGCGGTTTTATACGAAAAGGTAAAAACATATTCGTTTTATTTTTATAGTCAATGTAAGACTGTCCGAACTTAGCGCTGCATTCCCTTTCCTCTGCTTTTGCAAGCAAGTAATATGCGAAAACCATTGTTACAAACATGATTGCGCCTATAAAGCGCGGCCACATAATCAAAAGTCCCAAGCTGCATATGATAAATGATGTGTATTGCGGATGTCTGACGATATTATATATTCCCCCTGTTACAACGCCCTTTTTTGCTAGCTTGCTGTAATAAACTTGGCACGCCCCTACGCAAAAAGCTAAAAACCCTATGATTGCAAGTATAGCGCCAGCTATTGTTAAGCCATTGATAAAAGCCGATGATGTATGCCGCACAACATGGGGTAGAAAGAAGCTGCTGAGCCATGATAGAATAGTGTTATCGTTAAAAAAGTTGAGCGCGGGCGCATAAACCGAGTAAAAATACACGGCAAATGGGCTCGCCATATAAAAAAACTCAAAAGCGATAATGACGTAGAACGCGGCGGCGCTCCAAAAAGTTCCTTTTACAACAGTGTTTTTTGTTTTCATTACAGTAGCCTCCATGAGATTTGTTTTGTCTTAGCTACATAATCTCATGCAATCCTTTGAATCAGATTTGAAGAGAAAATGGTAAATGAAATTCATCTCCACCACCATCGAAAGAAGTTACCCTCCCTATACAAACAAAAATGCCCGGTAAAAATGTATTCAACGCTATTTATCTGTAAAATCGTTTCTCAAAGCCGTGCTGTCAAATGCTTCTTTCCATTCTCGGCAAAAAGCGTATTTTCTGCTTTATTCACGATTTGCTCCTGTTGTTTGGATATGAAAGCAGGAACGCCTATTCGAAAAACATTAAACATTCGCCTGTATCGACTTTTACATCCGGTTTCTATATGGAAAAATGACATTCCGTGACTTGAAATCACAATCTGTGATTTCAAGAATCGGAGGAAAAAATGGAAGACACAGATATTGTTGATTTGGAATTGTCAAACGATGCGTTATATTTAACTCTATGCAAAACTAAGCGACCACATAATTGAAATCGATGCATGAACAGGGCGATATTCTCACGCTCTTGACAGACAAATGACAATTTAGGTTCTAAAAGAATTTTTGGGGGAGATATGGTGAAACCACTTGAAACCGAACGCTTGATAATAAGGGAGTACCATGAGTCGGATTTGTCGGAGTATCACGAGCTACTCTCGGACAAGCAAAATATGTATTTCCTCGACGATATTACAACAAACTCGCTTGAGGAATCACGCGAAAGCCTTAAAAACGCTGTTCACATGAATAATAGCGGAAAGGCGCGACGTTTTTGTATTACATTGAAAGAGCGAGGTAACGACAAACTAATAGGCGGCGTGGGTTATGAGATAAGCGCTATTACGCCTTTAGGAAAAATCGCTGACCCTATGGGGTGGTTTATCATGCCGGAATTTCAGAACAACGGCTATGTAACTGAAGCGGCAAGGCGCGTGTTGGATTATGCTTTTTCACAAGACGATTGCATAAGGGTTGTCACAGGTTGCTATGCAGATAATCTACCGACGCAAAAGGTAATGGATAAAGTCGGATTCAGAAAAGAGGGCGAACGCTTTAAAACGCATTTCCATGACGGGAAAATGAAAGACCGTTTGGAATATGCGTTAAATAAAGACGAATGGGAAATAAAAAAGGAAACTGTGAACATTACAATTATCCCTGCTATTCTGGATGATGCCGCTAGTCTTACGGCGATACAAAAGCAGGCGTTTGAAATATATCAGGATGAAGCCAGCCCATACCTGCGCGAAAGCAGCGAGTTAAAACATCAAATAGAAAACAGGACGCGGGATATTTATAAAATAGTCGCGGATGATTTGCTCTGCGGCGGTATCGCGGTATGTAACAACGGCGATGGCGAATATTATCTCAACCGGATTTACATATTGCCACAATTACAGGGTAAAAGTGTCGGCAGAAAAGCTATTGAGCTGTGCGAGAAAAAATACCCAGACGCTAAAAGATGGACAGTCGATTTTCCTGTCGACCAACTTGCCAATAAAAAGTGCTATGAATATAGCGGGTATTACGACACAGGATTACGGGAAACAATATCGGATAAGCTCATATTAGCTTACTACGAAAAAGCCGTAAACGGGATTTTTAGAATCCAACAAACACAGCTTGATAATGCCACTGATATAATCCGCACAAGCTTTTCAACCGTGGCTTCTGAGTTTGGACTGACCGAACAAAACTGCCCGAACCATACAAGCTTCATCACCGCCGATAAATTACAAGGACATTTTGAATCGGATTGGATGATGTACGGGCTGTATAATGATGAGCGGCTTGTTGGATATATTTCTCTGTCAAATGAAAGTGCCGGCGTGTATGAACTCCACAACCTCTCAGTTCTGCCCGAATACCGTCACAAGAGGTGTGGTAGACAGCTTCTCGATTTTTGCAAAGAGAACGTAATAAAAATGAGCGGCAAAAAAATTACCATCAGCATTATCGAAGAAAACACTGTGCTGAAAAACTGGTATGCCGCAAACGGCTTTGCACATACCGGTACAAAGACATTCGCACATTTACCGTTTACTGTTGGGTTTATGGAATGGGAGGGTCTGTAATGCGTCACGTTGGTACACAAGTTATTAAAACAACACGTTTTTTGTTTTCATTACAATAACCTCCATGAGATTTGTTTTGCTTATGCTACATAATCTCATGCAACCCTTTGAATCAGGTTTGAAGAGAAAATGGTAATTGAAATTCATCTCCACAACCATCGAAAGAAGATCAAATATAGCGACGGGGCGGCGAAATGAGTTTGTCTTGTCAATAGAACGCGCAGCGTTTGCATCCCGCTTTAAGTGATGTTTTCACAAATCAGTCGGAGTTTGTGCTCCCACTGATTTTGGACGAAAGCACGACCCGCCACCTATAGAGGTGGGGGACTTACTGATTTGTTAATGTCGCTAAATAAACCAAAATGCCCGGTAAAGATGTATTCAACGCTATCTATCTGTAAAATCTTTTCTCAAAGCCGTGCTGTCAAATGTTTCTTTCCGATTTACGTTCAAAATATTCATATTGCAAATTATCACGCATTGTGTTAGAATATGTGATATGAATAGTGAATTTTTAAATCAACTCAACAAAGCAGAACGAATTAAAGCATCCGATTCGGCTAAATGGCTTTTGTCACGCGGCATTGCGTCAGTCACAACAGATGAGTTGGCGGCTTTATTAGGTATACCCAAAAATCAAGTTCCACAACGAATGGCTCCACTAAAGCATAAGGGGGAACTCATATCGCCTGCCGAAGGGCTATGGATACCCGTGCCTCCTGAATATATGACGTGGAAGGCGCCGCCTGCTATCGAAATAATTGACGCCATGATGCGGCATTTACATGTCGATTACTATATCGGATGGTTATCAGCAGCGGAAATGCACGGGGTTTCGCACCACGCCCCGCAAGTTTTTCAAGTCGCAACATCAAAACCCATACGGGATCGGACGGTCGGACGTTCACGCTTTAGATTCTATCATCGGACACGTATTAACCAAGTTCCATTGATCAGAATCGAGACAAGAAGCGGTATGGTTCCGATTTCATGCAAGGAAGCCACTTTGCTTGATGCGGCTAATGATATAACGATCGTTGGAGGGATCGATAACGCGGCAAATGTTATAATCGAATTATGCGAAAAAACTGCGCCTGATATTGATGTATTAGCGTCCCTTTCAATGCACTATCCGGTTACCGCGATACGTCGGCTCGGCTATTTAATTGAAGAATTTACAGATATTGATGGATTAGAGCCGTTGAAAGCCGCCTCATCAGCCAGTAAGGCAGCATTATCCTTGCTCCATGCAAAATCAGGTCACAAAGGCACGATAAATGCTAACTGGAATCTTAAAATCAACAGGGAGGTATCACCGGACGTATGATCCCATATAATGTAATTACCGCTTGGGGCGTAACACATCCGTGGCCAACGCCGGATCAAATCGAGCAGGATTTTTTGCTATTGAAATCGGTATAGACGCGGATTCTGCGTGTCAGGCATTTTCTACTTACCGTCCTGATGGCTACACATCGAAGATGGCGATCAAGAACCTTGTTGAAAAGCTTGGTGACGCTAATTTTCTGTCGGATGTTGACACTTTGGTGTCTGCCGAAAAAAGTGGCTACAATGTTGAAGAAGCCGCCGCGCTCATAATCGAAAAATATCTGATAAAATTATAAGCCTTAATCATTTTTGGACCACTCTATAAAACATATCTTCTCTATTATATGTTCTACACTTGTCATTACAAATAGCTCCTAATCTTCTGTAGTCGTTGGATGAACAAACTCCCAAGCGGTCTGTGCAAGAACAATGGCATTGTTCCCTTTGTAATGATTGTCCTTTGGGATTTCATCAATATGCAAGTCAAATAATGTAGCGGCAAACACACACGCTGATAGAAATCCCCCTGCGCGATTTGCGTGGGGTCCGCGAGGGTCAAATCTGGTGATTAACGAAACTTCCGGTATTGTTTGGTATGCATATACCCATGCGTCAGCCGCATTTACTAAAATTATATTAAATTCATCGGCGGCAAGTTTATATGCGTCGGTTGCAATGTTTAAGCGTCCTTTGTCAGAAGTCCATGCAGAGTTGAAAAGCACCGGAATAACTCCGTTTTCTATTGCTTCATTGTTGAGAACTCGAACATTATCAAGAAATTCATCAATATCATTAGATACCCGTATGCCATTACAAGTAAGAACGACATAATCAAATCTTCCACTCTGCATTTCAATAATTGCCCTTTCTCTCAATTCACTTAGCGTCCCGCCGCGATTTCCGTGTCTTGAAATATCCATGTATATAATTTCAATGTCGTTCGCTCTTGCAATCGTTTGTAATTGCCTTGGAAGCTCGCCAACGAACACATGGCTGTTACCTACGAACAGAATTGATATAGCGTTCTCTGACCCTACCATATCTTCGGTTTTGCGTAACACAATGACATCTGTAAAAATTGCCCATATAGTCCAAAGTATTGCTACTATTGTTAAAGCAACAATAATTTTTGTCCAGAAGCGTAGCTTTTTCTTTGCTTTTTGTTGTGTCTTTATATATTCTGTTGTTGACATTTGTTACTTTCTTTCTTATTCCTTTCTTATTTTCACTGTATATGTAGCATCTCATTCAATCCTTTGAATTAAGTTTTAAAATGAAATGATTTTTCAAATTAAAATCAAAGAAATCAAGTATATAATAATCACAAATGGTGGTGGAATTATTGAGAATTTTACTGGTCGAAGATGAAAAAAGGCTTGCCGAAGCGTTGGCGCAGATATTGAAAAATCAAGGCTATATAGTGGATGTTGCCGGGGACGGTGCTATCGGTCTGGATATGGCAGAAACGGATATTTACGGTGTTATCATTTTGGATAGGGCTTTGCCAAATATTGAGGGTGTGGAAATTCTAAAGCGTTTACGGGAAAAGGGTATTTCGACGCCTGTGATTTTTCTTACAGCAAAAGATACGGTATCTAACCGGGTAGAGGGATTAGACGCCGGTGCCGACGATTATCTTGTTAAGCCGTTCCATAAAGATGAGTTGTTAGCGCGAGTACGCGCTCTTTCTCGTCGCTCCGAAAATTTGCAAACAAGCGAAACTCTCTGTGTCGCTTCCCTGTCGTTGGATATGCGCTTAAGTGAAGTGTCAATCGGTACTGATAAAATAAAACTGACTATAACGGAAGCGCAATTATTGGAGTTGCTTATGCGTAATAGAGGGCAGGTTTTATCAAAGGAACAGATATTAGACAGGATTTGGGGATTTGACAAAGACGTTGAAATAAAGAATGTGGAGCTTTACATTTTCTATCTTCGGAAAAAGCTGCCTCTCGAAAATAGCGGTGTAGTTATACATACCGTAAGGGGCGTCGGATATTGCTTAAAGGAGATAAATGCATGATAAATAGTCTTAGAAGACGATTTGTAATATTCAGCGTTATAGTAATTAGCAGTATTATAATCGTTGTTGCTTTCTTCATTTATTTGGGTTCTCCGGGCGATTCACCAATACATAGGTATATCCCATCAGTGTCCATCGGTATTGTTATGGTGTTTATTGGAAGCTGGCTCTTGTCAAAAATAGCTATTCGTCCGATTAAAACGGCTTGGCAAAGACAGCTTGATTTTACCGCCGACGCTTCCCACGAATTACGGACTCCAATCACCGTAATTCAAACCAACTTAGAGTTGGTGATGGATAGCCCGGGAGAAACGGTTGAAAGCCAAATGAGGTGGCTTGAA
>Ga0209755_10004724_pt1 | contig 15939 bp, 11 predicted proteins | sample TergutCo191P1_FD_187301 | JGI IMG/M metagenome (GOLD analysis project Ga0209755, IMG submission 187301) | Cornitermes sp. P1 segment gut microbial communities from Petit-Saut dam, French Guiana - Co191P1 (SPAdes) (version 2) | ecosystem: Host-associated > Arthropoda: Insects > Digestive system... | reverse complement strand
CCTCGCATTAGACTTGTTCGGAAATTATAGTTGAGAACCGTAGGGGCGTTCACTGAACGCCCGAATGCCCTGTTTTAACGGAATTTTTGCTAAAAACCAGGTATTTCGGGCGTTCGGTGAACGCCCCTACAATGCTTCATTTACAATTTCAAAACAAGTCTATTGACAAATAGAAACAACCTTTATTATCAACTACCTAAATTACTACACACAACACCCCAACACAAACACAAGGAGAAAAAATAAAAATGAACACACACAACATCAAAATTACAACGGACTCATCAGCAGACTTGGCTCATCTATTTGAAGAAAGGGGCATAAACTTTTTAGCCTGCCCTGTGCAGCTTGACGGAGTTGAATATCGTGACAGCAAAGACATTTTTGCTAGCGACATATACAAAGCATATGAAACCAAAAAAATCTTGCCCAAAACTGCCGCCGCTGCCCCATATGACTATGCAGAGTTTTTTGCTGCCAACAAGCCTGAAAATGGCACTTTGATTCATTTTGTAATCTCATCTGATTTGTCGCTGTCATATTCAAATGCGGCTGCGGCTGCTAAAGACTTTGAAAATGTTTTTGTAGTGGATACAAAAAGCTTGTCTACTGGCATTGGATTATTAGCACTAAAAGCACAAGACTGGGCTGATGAGGGCTTGGATGCTGAGCAAATTTTATCAAAAATTGAAGAAATTAAGCCTCTATCACAAGTGTCGTTTATTGTCAACAACCTTGAGTTTTTACATAAAGGCGGTCGCTGCAGCGGACTTTCTATGCTGCTTGCCGGCATACTAAAAATCCGCCCTGTCCTAAGCCTAGAAAACGGCAAAATTATCCCTGCAAGAAAATACAAATTTATCAACTTCAAAAAAAGTATGCTAAGGTTTATTGAAGAAACTCTTTCTAAATACCCTAGCCCTGATTATACAAGGCTTTTTATTACTCATACTGATGTAGAGGAAGAGCTTGTTGAAGAAGCAAAAGCATTGATACAAAAACTAGCGCCTGATTTTAAAGAGATTATAGTGACTTGCCCTGGGGCGACAGTTACTACTCATTGCGGAAAGGGTACAATGGGCATACTATTTTTAAATGGAACCAACTAAAAAAACCACAAAACAAAAGGATATATCCGCACTCAGACGGCTGATTGTCACCTTCGCCGTCTTTTTGACACTGCTAATCATCCTAATCATCCTCCGTCAATTTTATCCTGTTGCCATCTTTTTGCACAACACACTGTCAATGTCTTTCAATTTTGTAATGGCAAATATTATAAACCTTGTCCCCTTTTCAGTCTTTGAAGTTTTTGTATATCTTGCCATTCTTTTTGTTTTGGCTTATCTTACCTTATCAATAATCTTTTTAATAAAAAAACGCCGCCTAAAAGCCTTGCACTCTTTTTTGGCTATTTTGCTCACTGTGCTAGTGATAGTCACTACATTTTTTATGTCCGCTGGCTTTTCATATGCAAAAACTGCAGCCCCTGTCCCCCAATATATGGGCGACATAAATTTGACGCAATTTAAAAGCATTTCTCATCATTTTTTAGATGACTTCAATCATTTGGCAATCACTCTAGATAGAGATGCTTTAGGCAATGTAATAAATCCATATACAGACAGGCAATTGTCAGATATTTTAAATGCTAAGTTTAATGAAGCCAATTTAGACGGATTGTTTAGGCATAATACAAGGGCAAAGGTTTTTAGAAGCGGTCGCCTTATGAGTGAGGTTGGCATTGGCGGAGTGTTTTTTCCGCCACTATCAGAGGCAAACATAAATGCGTATCTTCCTACCTCATCTCGCCCTTTTGTAATGGCTCATGAAATAGCACACGCACGGGGCATAATGCGTGAGGACTTTGCAAATGAGATAGCGTGGTATATTACGCTTAATTCAGACAATGATTTTATTAGGTATAGCGGATATATGTCGGCATTTTTTTGGTTGATTGCAGCGTTTTCTCAATTTGGAGAGGGGGCTTTGCACAGTCAATTTATTGATGCAGTACATCAAAATGTGTGGATTGAGAGGCAAAACAATTCTTATCATTGGTCGCAGTTTATGCTGCTGGCGAATTTTACTAATTGGATAAACGATTTGTTTTTGAGGATAATGGGGCAAGAAGACGGAACAAACGCATATACTCCCAATTTTGACTTTGAGCAAGATTATGTGCGTGACCCTGACACAGGAAACATAATAGTTGATGAAGACGGCAGACCTCAAATAACCAGAGTGCCTGTGTTTAACACAATCCAAAGAGTTTTCTTTTATATTTATCACTATAGACAATAATTATGATAAAACTAAAAAACAATTTAATATTTGCTCCGCTTGCTGGCTATTCTATGGCTCCTGTACGCAATTTTTTTGCACAAAATGGGGCATCTCTTTGCGTAAGCGAAATGGTTAGTGCAAAGGCTGTGCTTTTTGGCAATGAAAAAACCAAGGAATTGCTGATTAGCTCCCCTTTAGAAACTGTCAAAAGCGTGCAGTTGTTTGGCTCTTGCCCTGATGATTTTGCTAAAGTGATTAAACATGAGTGGCTAAATGACTTTGACATAGTGGATATTAATATGGGCTGTCCTGTTAAAAAGATTACTTCAAATGGTGAGGGTTCTGCACTTATGGCAAATGCTAGGCTAGCTGGCGATATTGTTGATGCGGCGGTTAAAGCGGCAAAATCAGTGGGCAAGATTGTGACAGTAAAGACTCGCCTAGGCATAAAGGACAAGCATGAGGCATTAAAATTTGTGCCCGTGCTAGAAGAAGCTGGAGCTGCTATGATTTGTATCCATGGGCGAACTGCTGTGCAGATGTATAGCGGCGAGGCGGATTATGATATGATTGGGGCTGTGCGGCGGATTGTTAAGAAGGCGACATTTTGCGCTAACGGGGATGTAGTTGATGAGGATAGCTTTGAGACGATTAAGAGCGTGACAGGGGCAGACTATGTGATGATTGGGCGAGGGGCACTTATGGATACGCAGTTATTCAATCGTTTGAGTGGAGCGGTCGTCAAGGATAAAAAGGATAGCATTTTAGAATTGATAACTTGTTTAGAAGAATTTTATGGCGCAAGTGAGACATGTGTGATTTTAAGAAAATTTTTGCCATATATGCTTAAAGGGATAAGGGGCGGCAAAGAGTTTAGGATAGACATGAATTATTGCGAGGATATAACCAAATTAAAAAACGGAGTAGCCAAGCTTTTTTAAAAAGCAGCTGCTCCGTTTGTTTTAGAATGCCCCGTTTATTCCATTTGCTATCACCTTTGCACAATCCTCTACCAAAATGTCTATTGTCTTTGGCGTCACTATCAATGACCTTAATTCCTCAGTCAACTCAATATCCACCGCCCTATCCCCCGCCGCCTCAAAAATAATAGTAGACGCATACACCACAAGCGGCACACCCACAGACATTACCTCTATCCCTAAACTATCCTTATCCAGCCGCACCCTATGGTTTGCCACCCCGCTCCCCGGCGTAATCCCACTGCTGCACACCTGAAAAGCCGCCCCCATCCTCTCAACGGTCGCACTTGCCAAGCTATCCACCGCCAGCACCAAGTCAGGCTTGATTCTATCCACTACGCCCTTGATTATATCAAAGCTCTCAATACCCGTAACCCCGCTTACGCTAGGGCAAATCGCACACACGCCGCTATCAAGCCCCATTTTTTTTCTGTCATCTTCATGCAAATGCCTTGTTATCATAAGATTGTCAAACACTGCCTTGCCTAGTGCATCCGCCGTCAAATTAGGATTCCCTAGTCCCACCACCAACACATTTTTTACCTTTTTGGGCATCAGTTTTTTTATGGTATCACTTATCTCTTTAGACAGCTGGCTGTATTTATCTATTCGCCCCAAATTGACAATGCCTGTCTCTAAAGTAACATAAGTTCCCTCTGATCGCCCAATTTTTTTAGACAAGGCAGCGTCTACTTCTGTTGTGCTTTTTTTAATGCTTAAGCCTAAATTAGCTTTTGCGTCACCACCAGCCAATTCTATTGCCATATCTGATCTAATATTTTGATTCTTTTTCATGCAAATAGTATTTGCTAAATAGTTGCATAATACTAAAAATACTGATAGAATTATATATAAGACTTGCTGTGCAAATAAAACAGGAAATGTCTAGCGGTAGAGATTACTATTGTGGTACAATTAAAATTTATGTCATCCTGTAAGGATCTCGCAATATAAAATTTCGTATTTTTATAAGGTGAGATCCTTACAGGATGACATAATTTAAGATTTTATAGCTCCCACAGTAAATATGTCAACCAGTGTCTTTTTGATTCAAAAGCTTTCGCATTCGGTCACCAATACTTCTAGTATTGCCTCCTTCTTGTGTTCGCTTTTGTACTCAAAAATCCACTCGCTATCCACCTATTTTATTTGTCCAGCAAGTCTTGCGAGGTAATGTGCTAACACTATTAAAAAAACACCTGATTGGTTATCGCTTGATTTCTTTGATTGGTCTAATTTTAAAACTATTAGAGGCAATTATTGAGGTTTTTATTCCGCTTATTATTGCACTCATTATTGATAGAGGGCTGACAAGGGGTGATTTTTCTTTTGTGCTGAATATGGGCTTTGTTATGCTAGGACTTTATGTTTTGGGATACATCCTTGCATTGTTTTGCCAGCTTTTTGCAGCAAAGGCTGGATTTGGATTTTTATTTAATTTAAGAAACTCTTTGTTTGCACACATCAATTCTCTTAGCACTATAGACAGTGACGCTTTTAAACCAGAGAGCTTGACAATGCGTCTAAACAATGATACAAACAACGCACAAATAGCCGTAAACAGGTTTATTAGGCTGGGCACTAGAGCGCCATTTTTGCTTGTCGGAGCACTTGTTATGGCGCTTAGACTGCATCCTGTGATGGCATTGATTATTTTTGTTGCGGCAAGCCTTATATCGTTTGCTATATTTTTGATAATGAAAAGGGCAAATAAGGGGCTAAAGGATATTAATTTTGGACTAGATGAAATAGCAAGACAATCTAGTGAAACGCTGGTCGGGGCAAGGGCAATAAGAAGCTTTAATAAACAAGGTGAAATTAATGATAAGTTTAAAGAGCGGGCTGATAAATTAAAAAAGGATTCTGTCAGGTTTTTAAAAGTGTCATTACTTGCAAGCCCTCTTGCCTATTTGGTAGTCAATTTAGTAATCATAGCAATTTTGTATTTTGGCGGCATGTTTGTATATAGCGGAAACTTAAGTCAGGGCGAGGTTGTTGCACTTATTAATTATATGCTGCAGATACTAAATGCTCTTATGATCATTGCTTTTATGGCACCCATTTTCAATAGAGCAGCGGCAAGTAGCAAACGAATAAATCAAGTATTTGATACTATGGCTAACAGCGATTTTAAGCTAAAGACTATACCTGAAAAATTAGCACACACTGATTGCGATCTTGTGTGCAAAAATGTGTCCTTTAGCTATCCTAACCGCGCTGTGCCAGCACTGGCAAACATTGATTTTGTGCTAAAAAGTGGTCAAACCTTAGGAATAATCGGCACGCTTGCATCTGGAAAGACTACTCTAGCGGATTTGATTGCAGGGTTTTATGATCATGATGGGGAGATTGAAAACGGACACAGCCTAGCTTATGCGATGCAGCGACTGCAAATTTTTAGCGGCACAATAAAAGATAATGTGACTATGGGGCGGACTGCTTGTGACAAAGATATTAAGGCGGCACTAGCACTAGCAGAATGTGATTTTGCTGACAATTTAGATGCCCCTATTCTTCCCTTTGGCGTAAATTTATCAGGCGGACAAAAGCAGCGGCTTTGTCTAGCAAGGGCATTTTTGGGGGTGGTTTTAAAAACGGCTACGCTGCTATTATTAGATGATGTGACAAGCGCACTTGACTATGGCACAGAAAAAGCGGTGATGACAAACATAAATAATTTAGACGGCATAACAAAAATAATAATCTCATCAAAAGCAAAAAATATTAAAGATGCTGACAATATTTTGGTGCTTAAAAATGGCAAGATAGAAGGATATGGAAAGCACGATCATTTGATAAATAATTGCCCTCTATACAAAGAAATTGTTTTGCTGCAAGAAGAGATTAATGACTAATAATTAACTAACCAAAAAAGGATTTTTATTTGAATAACAACACCTACAAAAATCTATTTCGCTATATAAAACCACACACTGTGCTGGTGATTTTTGCCATTTTATTTGCACTCATGCATGTAGCCGCCCTTATTTTGGCTCCAGTGCTTGTTGGCTCTGCCATTGACTATATTGTCGCCTATAATGATGTAAATCTCACACGAGTATTAAACTATTGCATCTATCTTCTTATCACTATTATTATCGCCGCCGTCACCAGCTATTTGTCTACATTTTTATCCACAAAACTAGCTCAAACCATCGCAAAAAACATCCGCATAGACACGCTTGCCGCCATAAACTGTGCCCCTATTTATAAAATAGACAGCCTTTCTAAAGGAGAATTATCACAGCGATTGACCACCGATTGCGAAAGAATAGCAGAGGGAATAGCCAGCACGATTACACAGATTTTTACCTTTATTGCACTTGTGATAGGCACACTGATTTTTATGTTTAGGCTCAACATAACCATGGCACTAGTCGTTGCCCTTTTGACTCCCCTGTCTATAATCGCCGCCGTTTTGATTGCAAAGTTTTCTCACAAAATGCTTGTTAGACAAACTGCAAATGAAGGGGCAGCTGCGGCTTTAGGTGAAGAGTTTATTAACTTATCCAAAACTGTAAAGCTATATAATTATGAAGAGGCGGCAGAGGACAGATTAAAAAAACACACGGCTAGAATAAAAGACTCTGGTCAAAAGGCTGTGTTTAGTGCAAGTCTGACTGCACCTACATCACGGTTTATAAACGGGCTTATATTTGCTTGCGTAGCGGTAGTGGGCGCATATTTGGTGCTGGGAGATAGTGATTTTAGCATAGGAATGCTTAGTATTTTTTTGGCGTTTGCTATGCAATATGCACGGCCATTTAATGAAATAACAAATGCGATGAGTGAGATTCAAGGCAGTATTGTGTCGGCAAAGAGAGTGTTTAGTATAAATTCAGAATGCAAAATGCACGATGCACAATTAAGGCATGCTGATCAAAACAGCAACCTAGAAGCAAGACTTAAGGGTGATATTGAGTTTAAAAACATAGACTTTGGATATGATGATAATGCGCTTGTGATAAAGAATTTTTGTTTGTCTATCAAGGCGGGGCAAAGCGTGGCGATTGTGGGAAAGACGGGCTCAGGAAAGACTACTCTTATTAATTTGCTATTAAAATTTTATAGTGCAAATAATGGAGAAATTTTGATTGATGGGACAAACATTGACAGCATAGACAAACAGCTTTTGCGTCAAAATATTGGTCTGATTTTGCAAGACAGCTGGGTTTTTAAGGGCAGCATTTTTGATAATATTGCTTTTTCTAAGCACGGCACAGTCACACTAGAAGAGGTAATCACCGCCGCAAAAAAAGCACACCTGCATGATTTTATATCCTCACTAAAACACGGCTATGACACAATAATTGACACTAATACCCTCTCAAAAGGGCAAATGCAGCTGCTCTCCCTTGCCCGCATTTTTTTAACAACACCCCCCATCATCATCCTAGACGAGGCAACCTCTAGCCTTGACGCCCGCACAGATTATCTTGTCCAAGACGCCTTAAAAAACATAACAAAAGGGCATACTAGCATAATAGTAGCCCATCGTTTGTCCACCATAAAGGGTGCGGATTTAATTGTAGTTTTAGAAAACGGCAGCCTAATAGAACAAGGCACGCATGATGAGCTAATCGCCAAACAGGGTAGCTATTGCACCCTCATCAAGCACTCCTGAATGCCTGTTTTTGACCTTGCCATCCTCTAAAGCAATCAAAGTAGGAATGCCCATCACCCTAAACTGCTTTGCCAGCTCCTTATTTTCATCCACATTAACCTTGCAGATTTTATATGCAGGGTTTTTTATGCTTTGCAAAATATCCAGCTGCTGCACGCACGGTCCGCACCACGGTGCCCAAAAATCCACCAGCACCTTGCCGCCGCTTGTCTCATTATCAAAATTGTCTTGGTTTAATTCTATCATAAGTTTAGTATGTGCCGCCTTATTGCATATAATGCAATAAAACCCCTTGCAAAATGACATAAATAAATTAGGTATTATACCCCAGGGCTCTGCCCTGGACTCCCATGCCGCCTTTGGCGGCATGGTTCCGCAGCTTAAGCTGCGGGGTATAACACCATTTTTGGCGGTCGCAAATTTTCCCTTGCAAGCAAGAAAATTTGCTCGGTTAATTAAAAGTTTAAACAAACTGGCAACTGCGTGCAACAACAAACTCAAATTTTTGTCATTCTGCAAAAAATCTCATCTTTTAAAAAACTTAACTAAGTAGTTATTGATACAAACTTTATTTCAGTATCATGCATAAGATAACGCCCTAGAATAAAAAAATCAAAAGTTGTAAATTGAAAATTGCTTACACCAACTCTAGAAACAAATACATGCTCTTGACCATTAATAGACAATGTAACAGATATCCTATCGTATAGATGACGAAATCCCATATCATTGGGAAATATGAAACGAAATAGAAATCGCACTCCGCTATACCATGTGTATGTCGTAGGCAAATCTAAGTTCCACCCACTAAACACCATACCTCCATCAACACTAAGACGAATCAATTGTGTTTCATAAGGCAAAATAAATGTATCCGCTGCTGTTATATCAAGACTTATTCTTCTAGCTGCTGGCATTGCCAAGCGTTTTTCTGCCCAATTAGCAAATGGAAACATTGCTGGATTGACCGCATTAGTTCCAGTACTAAAAATCAAATCAACAGCTTGCCTATACCATCCTAACACACTATTCAATAATGCATAGCGAGATGGTGGCTGTGCATTATTAACAAAATTATGCAAATTACTGTATCTTATGGGATTGCATACCACTGTATTTGGGTTAAGTATACTATAGGCAACAGCTTCTGCAAAATTATTGAATGATCTACCAATATAGTGCTGAACAACACTCCAATTTGCTATGTTAGGCATGCCTGTTGCTCCCACGGTATTATGAAAGTCTATCATCCATTGCATTGAATTATCCAAATTATTAAAATTCCAATATCTTCTTCTTGCCGTTGGAAAGACAGCTGTAACAAATCCTTGAATATTTGTCATTGTGTTGATAGTTAAATAGTCAATTTTAATTCTGGTGGATTCAAATTGCACACGAGTAACCATGCTTCTCGCTCCACTTGCAATAAATGAATTCGGCAAGTTTTGCTCAACCTCTACCCAAACCGCTTTTTCAAAATCTGTTAATCGCCTTATCTCTCTAGTAGTGTTTGCGTGGTTTAATATGCCCGCAAAATAGCTATCTCTGTTTCCATCAACTGGGATATGGTGCGGACCGCCTGTTGTTGCATTGATAATCATCGGTCTCCAGCTATTGCCTTCTCTTACCTTTGCGGTTATGCTCACAATAGTGCCAGTGGGCAAATTTATATCGCCGCCGCTAATGCTAGCAGGGCTGCCTGCACCATTATGGATGGTGGCAGAAATTACATGAAAAGTATTTGCATGCACCTCTGAATACTGATTGCCTATGATTACCCTTGCCGTGCCCGTAGTAATAGGCGCATTTAATATATGTCGCACCCCTTCAATCGTCACAGATGGCGGTGTCCATCCGCCCCCATTATCGTCGTCGCAATCGCCATCGCAATCAAGCTTTCCGCATTCATCGCAAGGCAACTCCTCATCACAATCACCATCACAGTCTAGCTTGCCGCACTCATTGCAAGGCAACTCTATGTATGATCTTTCACCCACAATGACAAAGCTTTCACCCGGCAGACTATAAAAGTTATAAAAATTTGCAGTATTTGTTATTGCTTCAAGTATCTCAACTCTGATTTGTCTGCCTGTTTCATTTCTATCCGAGTATATAAAATATTCGTGCTGATTGTTTAAAACAGCACCTCTTACAAGCCTATTAGCACCTATACCACCAGGGGCTAGTCTTATTCTTTGCGGTATTGTTCCGTCTCCTGATATATCTAGTTTTAATTCAAAAAGCATTGCATTTGTTGTGATTCTAGTTCTTGCTTCATTTGGTTGATATACTCCAGTTAATAATTGAAGCTGTGTATAATGCAGCACTGGAATATCAAATCCTCTATAACCTTCAGCACTAGAAACAGTGATGTTTGGATTTGTGCTGCCTAAAAAAATTGATACATATTTTCTAGCACCAGATGTTGCAACCAAATCTACAGCAAAGATTCCGTTTATATCTGGCAAAACCTTGTTATTCTCTAAAATAATATCAAAGCTTGGCGATATAAAAACCTGCACTCTTGAATATAGCCCCGTTAAGTCTGTGTCTTGTGGCACAACAACATGCCATTCAATCCTAGAATAGTCTGATACCCATGCAATATTTTGCCTTATGACAGCCTCTATATGCAGTGGCTCTTGTTGGGGCGGACATGACGGGCATTCGCATGGGGTGGTGTCGCAGTCGCATGTATCGCATGGTAAATCACCATTATCTCCGCTTCCATTATCCCCATTGTCATTCTCGCCATTACCGTTACCGTTATCACCATTATCGTTGCCATTGCCGTTATCACCGTTGCCGTTACCATTATCATCGTTACCATTGCCGTTATCACCGTTGCCGTTACCATTATCTCCGTTACCGTTATCACCATTATCGTTGCCATTGCCATTATCATCATTGTCATGGCAAGTGCAGTTGTTTAGGGTGCAATTGCACGGAGAGTAATCATAATCGCACTGGTTGCAAGAGTTTATCGGAGGATTAATATCTCCCCCCCCCCCGAATTTGGGCAGGCAGTCAAAGCAAACATGCTTAGTGCAACAAAAGAAATAGCACACAGCACAAGCCTTAAGCTTTTAAATTTTTTCATTTTTATATTCCCCCTTAATGGAAATAAACTATAGTATTGTATATTGTTAGACCAATTTTTATTTAATTCATGTCATAAAGCAAAGATTTCTCCCTACGCAGCTGTCGTGCCAAGAAGTTTTCGTGACAGCTCGCCTAAAGGCTAGCGGGATGACAAATTTTGATTTTTGTCATTAATTAATTGTGCATTTTGCATGTCCACACCCTATTTGCTCAATTCAACATATGCCGCCTTATAGACCTCAAACGCTGTATCAAAATCTTTTAGGCTCATGTTCTCTTGTGCTTTGTGCAAATTAATCTCCGTGCCCTCATCCACAGGCCCAAACGCCACCGCTTTAGGCAAATCCCTAGCATAAGTACCGCCGCCTGTTTTTATGCAATACCCTTTTTTGCCCGTCTTGTCTTCATATACCTTAAGAAGAGTCTTAACCAAATCGTCATCCTCGCTTACAAACAAGTTGGGGGCATAACGCAACACCTCTAGCTTTGCACCCTTAGGAAGCGCATTTTCTATTTTTTTCTTAACATCCTCATGCTTTGCAGAAATAGGCAAACGAATATCTATAGTAAACCTTAAGTAATTGTCGTCATCAAACTCTATTATGCCGATATTCATTGTCAAGTCACCGCTTTCTTTATCCTCTTTGTTTATCCCCAGGCTCTCTTTTGCCCTAGGACTGCAAAAGCTGTTTTTAAGTGCGGTTGCTATGGGAGATGCGTTTGCAACAGCGTCAAGCACCGTCACAATTTTCCAAATAGCGTTGTCACCCTTGTGCGGCTCCATCGCATGACCAGCAAGCCCAACAGCACTAATCGTATAAACTCCTGCCTCATTTTTGATAGAAAAGTCATCTATGTTTGCACCGCTTGCCAATATGTCGCCCGCCAATTTTGCACTAGAAAAGATGCTGTTGTTTACATCCTCATCATTTAGAGTCTCAATAAATCGCCCTAAAGTGCTGTCTTTAAACACAGAAAAGCACGCCTTGTCGGGGATTACATTTATGCTGCCCCCACCTTCTATAAAGGCAATATTTTCAGAAAAAAAGCTGTCAAGCGGAATCTTTGCCGCCATGTGCAATATACCCTTTTCAGAGTTGATAAGAGGGAAATTTGAGTCAGGAACAAAGCTAATGAAAGGGATGTCCTCTTTTTTGCCGTGCTTCATCATATATTTTATGCATGCAGAACCGTGTTCTTCATTCAAGCCGACTATCAGACGGAGGCGATGCCTAGGCATAAAGCCGCTTTCTTTAAGCTGTTTTAAAGCGTGCAAGCACATAATAGCACTGCCCTTGTTGTCTGCAACGCCTCTGCCATACAAATAACCATCCTTTTGCACCAACTCAAACGGATTTGTGATCCACCCGTCCCCTTCTGGCACTACATCAAGATGACAAAGCGCTGCAACACACTCTGCCCCCTCTCCATACTCTGCCCAGCCTACATAACCATCAAGCTCGCCAGTTTTTAAGCCATATTCATCAGCCTTTTGCAAAAACCAATCAAGCGCTTGCCTGTTGCCTAGCCCAAAAGGAGCGGCCTTTGTCATATCCGCCTCGCTCAATACGCTTTTGATTGCGATTAGCTCTTTTAAATCATCTATCATTGTTGACATAATTTATATACTCCCTAAACACTTTTTGATTCTTTTTAGTCCCTCTTCTTTTCCAAACAACGCCGCCATCTCACTTGCACCGCCAGGAGTATTTTTTGCCCCTGTTAGTGCTATTCTAAATATCCACATCACTTGCCCTTTTTTATATCCATTCTGCTCTGCAAACTCTCCTAATATCGTGCCAATATCCCCCCAGTCTTTGTCTAGTGCCTTTATCAATTTAGGAAGCATCTCTTTTGCAAGCCCTATATCCGTTTTCATCTTTTCATTTTCAAAAGCCCCATTATCAAACTGGATAATAAAATTTGTAAGCACCTCTATATCCGAAAAAACCTCTGTGCGGCTATGAAGCAAGCTTGATAAATACTCTAAATCAAAGCCCTTTAAATAATCTAGCTTGCTATAAAAAGGCAGTGCCAATTTATGATATTCTAGGATAGATAAATCCTTTATGTGCAAAGCATTTATGTGCCGCATCTTGATTTCATCAAATATAGCAGGCGATTTTGATAGCCCCGATACATCAAACTTTTCTATTAGCTCATTTAAATTAAATTTTTCAATCTCACCCTTAGGACTCCACCCTAATAATGCAATATAGTTTAATATCCCCTCTTTAATAAACCCCTTTTTAATAAAGTCCTCATAGCTTGCAGCACCATGCCGCTTTGACAGCTTTTGATTGGCGTCTTTCATTATGTTTTGAAGGTGCATATATTGGGGCTTTTGCCAATTAAACGCATCATAAATATGATTATATTTGGGAGTAGACGATAGATACTCTACTCCTCTCATTACATGAGTTATGCCCATCAAATGATCATCAATTACATTGGCAAAGTTGTATGTAGGCATTCCGTCAGACTTAATCAGCACATTGTCCTCTAGCTCTTTGTTTTCTATAGTGATGTCGCCAAAAACTAGATCAGTATAAGTAGTAGTGCCCTCTTTGGGAATATTTTGTCTAATAATAAACGGAGTATTTTTTGCAAGGAGATTGTCAATTTGACTTTTTGATAGCTTTAGACAAGTCTTATCATATTTAGTAATCTCTGCATTGCTTTGTTTTGCCGCCCCATCACAAAAACAATAATATGCTCCGCCCTTTTCAATCAGCTCTTGTGCATATTTTGCATAAATCTGTTTTCTTTCAGACTGAATATATGGCCCAAAATCTCCGCCCACATCAGGCCCTTCATCATATAAAAGCCCAGCATCCTTTAAAGCATCATAAATGACTTTATCCGCCCCGTCTACAAGCCTGTTTTGGTCTGTGTCTTCAAGCCTTAAAACAAACTGCCCCCCATGCTTTTTGGCAAACAAATATGCATATAACGCAGTCCTAAGCCCACCTATATGCAAATACCCCGTAGGTGACGGGGCAAAGCGTGTCCTAATCAAGTTCTTGCTCATTAGTTGTTTCTCCTTTTTTAGGCTCATTCAAATTGTTTATATCCTCTGCTGCGGCCGCCTCTGTTTTTATTATTGCCGTACCAAAATTTTCTTCTTTTGCACTCGGGATACTAAAGCCTCTGCCGTATACCTCTTTTGTGCTTACCATATAGGCAAATGTGTCAGGGTATTTTTTTAAAATAGCATTAAAGCCTGCAATCTGCTTGTTTTTGATTATGCAAATTAGCATGGTTTTTTCTTCTCCAGTATACCCACCCCTTGCTTTGATTTTTGTAACGCTTCTGCCCAAATCCATTATTAAATCCTTTGCCAGTGCGTCTTCATGCTTGGTTATTATTTCAAACTTCATCGCACTATTAAAGCCTTGCAAAATTGTATTGCAAACTATAGTAGAAGTAACCATGTTGATAATAGATAGCACGATTACATCAATAGGATTGACATCTGCTAAATTTCCGCTCACAATAAATGCCGTAGACAATATTACAGAAATATCCACAGCCAAAATGATTCTTGCTACATTCAAATGCGGCCAGCGTTTGTTGACTAGTCCGCCCACAATCTCAGACCCGCCATTAGACGCCCCCATCTTAATCAGCACGCCCATCGCTATCCCCCTAAACACACCGCCTGCAATTGCGGGCAAAATGTTTTGATCGGTAGTATACCTTAGTCCATACAGCCAATTCCCTTCACTATAATACCCTGCATAATAAACAGGGTGAGAAACCAATTCATTTAACAAAATCAGCATAACAGAAGAGGTTGCAATAGCTAAGATAGATTTATAGACATAGCCACGATTAAGTTTAAAAAATGCCACTACTAGCAAAGGGATATTCATGCCCAGCACAAGCCAGCCTGGGTTTATGTTGGGATTGATATAATAAATAGCTGCGGCTATCCCTGTTAGACCGCCAGGTGCAAAGCGATTGGGTAATATAAAAATAAAGACGGCAAGGCCTGCAACGGCAGATGAAATAAAGACTATTAAATAATTAATAATCAATTTAGACAGCTTTTTGTTTTTGTCTAGTGACACCATTTTGTTTGTTTACTCCTCTATAGCAAAGCCAAAAACTCTTTCAGCTTTTCATTGTTTTCTTGCTCACCTAAATTCTTTAATGCCTCTATCCCAGCCTCGCTTATATCATCTTTATATCTGTCTAGCAAAAATTTTAATGGCTCTTCTTTTAAATTAAACACCCTTGCCGCCGTAACCAAGCACCAATCCCCACGCATGTCCACTCCCTTTTGGTCAAGCATCCTAATCGTGCCCATATATCCATTCATAATGGCTTTTAAAATGCTTTCTCTATCAGGCACCAAATCAAATCCGCTCTCATAAATATATTCAATAGCCTTTTCTCTTGCCCCTGCTACGCTTGCATCAAATGCCTCTTGCATTCTGTTTTGATACAAATTAATAAGCCCTAGGCTCTCCTCTCTTTTTAATTCTAGACACTCTACTACAATGTGCAGCGGAACATCTTCAAGCATACTTTTCAAGCTCACGCCATATTTATCACCAATAGTCTTTGCCTTTTGAGTGTCTCCCTCTAATAGCATTGTCTTAAAATAAGGCAATATATACTCTTTAGAAAAGCCTGTATTCAAGATGGCAAGGTCTAATACCTCAAAAAACTTTGCCTCTTTTTCATCGTCAAAAGCACCCCTTTGGCACATGCCGGCTAGGTGGTTTCTTGACAGGGGCTCTGTCAATGCCCCGATATTAATAAAATATTTGATGAGGGCAAAATTGTATGCCTTGCACGCAAAAAACATAGGCTTGCACCTATTAAAATTAACCTCTGCCCCGTGTTTAATCAACTCTTTTGCTTGCTCTACGGTTTGATCTGTCTCTGATTCTTTGCAAAGCTCAACCAACCTTAAACCAAGCTCTTTTTTAAGGTTGG
>Ga0209755_10004722_pt1 | contig 15940 bp, 15 predicted proteins | sample TergutCo191P1_FD_187301 | JGI IMG/M metagenome (GOLD analysis project Ga0209755, IMG submission 187301) | Cornitermes sp. P1 segment gut microbial communities from Petit-Saut dam, French Guiana - Co191P1 (SPAdes) (version 2) | ecosystem: Host-associated > Arthropoda: Insects > Digestive system... | reverse complement strand
TGCATATTTCGACAGACAAGGCTGTAAACCCTGTCTCCGTATACGGCACCTCGAAATATCTCTGCGAGCAAATGGTTCTTGCAGCCGCATGTAAAAATAAAGACGCCGCAGCTAAAGAGGACACTTCTTTTGTTGTTGTAAGATTCGGCAATGTTCTTGGATCCCGCGGTTCAATTGTTCCGCTCTTTCAAAAGCAAATTGAAAAAGGCGGCCCTGTTACAGTAACCCACCCTGAGGCGAAACGCTTTTTCATGACAATCAGCGAAGCCTGCTCTCTTGTTTTAAAAACCGGCGGCGTCGGCGAAAACGGCGGACTTTACCTTCTTGATATGGGCGAACCAGTGCGTATAAAAGACCTTGCAGAACAATTAATACGTTTCCACGGTTATGAAGTCGAGACAGAAATAAAAATCGAATACATCGGCCTTCGCAGCGGAGAGCGGCTTGACGAAACACTCATGAACGAAGATGAAGAATCCGCGGAAACCGAACACAGCCGAATCCTAAAAATCGCAAGAAAAAAACCCAAGGATATTGATATTAAATCGCTCTTGGATAAATTAAGACCTGTTTGTTTATTTGATAAAGAAAACGCCAAACTATACAGAAACGCCAAAGTACTGAAAGAAGTATTAGATAAAGCAATACAAAATTAGCAGAGACTTTTCTAAAACTTTAGAACTGTAGGTTCTAGTTCGCGCTTTTTGGAAAAATTGCCTTGGATCTAAACACCTCAATTTTTATCAATATTGAAAACATATAAAATTAATTATAAAATAAACCGATGGCAGCTCTCCCCTTTCTTGAAGATATTTACCCTAAAAATTTACTGTATGCCGCTACAATCAGATCGCCTGTCGCAAGGGGAGTTTTAAAGGAGATTGAGTCTCCCGGGCTTCCCGAAGGATACACTCTCATTACAGCGGAAAATATTCCCGGTGAGAACAGTCTGGAAGGGACTAGTATGCCAATCCTTGCCGCTGATACTCTAAGTTATATCGGAGAGCCGGTTGCTATTCTTCTTGGCGGCGATAAAACAAAACTGGAAGAACTTGCCGCAAGATGTAAGGTTAACGCGTGCGAAGATACTCCTGTTTTTGACTCAAGCGATCCAAACGCAGGCACAGTAATAAAACGCGAAATAATTATCGGAGACACAAGCGAGATTAATCAATATAAAGAAAATATATCCGATGCCGCGCAGACAACAGAAGATGCGGATTCATCAGGCGATGCGGCCGTTGCATTTTTAAATGAATCATACTCAACAGGGATTCAGGAGCATTGGTACGCTGAACCTGTAGGCGCAGTAACATGGCTTGGAAAAGAAAATTCCGAAGAAATTCTTGTTGTTATGACAGCCACTCAATGGCCTTCCTATGTAAAAAATTCGATCGTCAGAGCCTTAAAAATGGAACCGAAGAATATTGCCATCGAACCTGCCGCTTTAAATCTGCACATGGACGGAAAGCTTTGGTACCCTTCATTAATCGCTTGTCATGCCGCCATTGGAACATATATTACTAAAAGACCAGTACGTTTTATTTTATCCAGAGAAGAGGATTTTCTTTATACGCCGAAACGCTGTAAAACAAATATTGATATCTCATCTTTAATAAATAAAAACGGCAAAATAAACGCTTTAGAAATCGATATTTCAATTGATCTGGGCGCGTATGTGGTTAAAGGAGAAGAAATCCTTGATAATGTCTGTCTTGGAAGTCTTGGAATGTATAAATTCGATAATTTAAAGCTGACAGCAAGGGTAAAAAAAACAAATCTCCCGCCGCAGGGCGCCTTTTCCGGTTTTGGACTTGCTCAGGGGAATTACGCTATAGAAAGACATATTTCGCAAATCGCAGGATTTTATGATGATGATCCGGCTGCGTGGAAAGTAAAAAACACCGACACAAGTTCAATGCTGCCTGTATCGATACCGGAGCAAAGCAATGTATCCGGCGAATCATTAATTAACACTGTCATCAGGATTAGCGATTATAAACGCAAGTGGGCATCCAATGAACTGCTGCGTCAGAGCCGCAATAAAAAAATCCCGGAAAGTGAAAACCCAAGAGGGATAGGAATCGCTGCAGGATATCAAAGCAGCGGCCTTCTTTATCCTTACAGCGAAAATGAAGAATGCAGCGTAGAAGTAACTTTAACTAAAGAAGGCTTTATAGAAATAAAATCCAATATTATCAGCTCCGAAGATTATGAAAAAATTTGGGAAAGAATTATCATGGAAACAACTTCCATAGAACCTGATATGATTCGCATTATTACAGAAAACGCTCCGGACTCGGGCCCTTCCTGCGCGTCAAGAAATATTACCCAAATTACAAAACTGGTAGATAAATGCTGCAGGACAATCTGTAAACAGCGCTTTCATGATCCTCTGCCGATAACAGTAAAGGAAACCTTAAGGCCTCAAAGCGGAAGCCTAAGATTCGATAATTGGAATATAGCGGATATAAACAGTTTATCAACACCCGGACTAGCCGCGGCCGTTGTAGAAGTAATGATTGATCATATTGATTATACTCCGGTAATCCGGGGCATCTGGCTTGCGGTTGACGGCGGAAAAATAATTTCAGCTAACAGAGCGAAAAGAAGCCTTATCCGAAGCATTAACCAGGCGTTAGGCTGGGTGTTCACAGAAAATATTAATTATACAAACGGAATTATTCCAAGAACACAGTACGATAATTTTAAAATATATTCACCGTCAAAAATTCCGCCTGTTCATATTGATTTTATAAAAAGCAAATTTCCCGATCCAAAAGGGATTGGAGACCTTCCTTTTACCTGCATTCCCGCCGCGTTTATGCAGGCGGTTTCTCAGGCTTTAGATCATCAATTTAAATCGATCCCATTAAAAAGAGACGATATCTGGGGAGTTGTACGTCAGAGAAATCCGGAAAATTCAGGAGAGGTTTCACGCGCCGGAAATAAAACTGAAACCCCGCAGCAAGCGCCTAAAGAGAATCAGGAGATAAAATGACAATCAACTTTATTCTAAACGGCGAAGATGTTGTTTTTGAGGGAGAAGCTGGCGTAAGATTAATTGATATTCTGCGCGGGAACTTTGGCCTTTTCGGCGCGAAGTCCGGCTGTCTTATAGGACAATGCGGCGCGTGTAGCGTCATCTTTAACGGTCTTGTAAGCCCTGCCTGCCTTATCCCCGCTTTTAAAATTAAAGGCAGCGAAATAATCACAATCGAAGGATTTTCACAGACAATCGAATATCAGGAAATAATTTCAATTTTCGCGGGTGAGCATCTTGGAAACTGCGGCTACTGCGAAGCGGGAAAGATACTTTGCACAGACGCTTTACTCGACAGATTCCCTTCGCCGACAAAAAAAGAAATTTTAACAGGGTTTTCGGGCATTAAGTGCAGATGTACAAATTCGGACAGACTTGTAAAAGTTGTAAATAAAATCGCGTCAGCGCGCCAGAGGAGGCTTTATGGACGCTCCTCTTAATCATGTAATAATTCCCGCAAACACTCAGGAACTTTTTTCCGCATGGAACAATTTTCCCGGCGCTGTTCTTTACGCGGGCGGCACTCATATAATCGGCAGGCAGGAAAATAATATTTTAAACCTTCCTCCTGTTTTTATTAGCCTTGATAACCTTTCGGAATTACACAAAATCACAAGGACAGAACACTTTCTGGACATTGGTTCGATGGTAGAATTAAACAGAATCTTGAATCTTGGAAAAATTGTCCCAAAAGCGTTTTATTCATGCTTAGAAAAGATTGCGGGCTACCAGCTTAGAAATTTAGCGACAATCGGCGGAAATATCTGCTGTCAGACAAAACTCCTCGATCTTTGCGCTCCATTAACGGCGCTGGACGCTCAATATGAGTTAAAAAACAGTTCAAATACCGCTAGATGGGTGCTTGCCTCCCGTTTTCATTCGCAAGAAAACCAAAAAACTCCAAATAAAGAGCTTTTAACCCGTATAAGACTGCCAATTCATCAATGGGACTACACAGTTTATAAAAAATTCTATCACGAAGATTATTATTTCACTGAATCCTTGGTTTTTTTGGCAAAAACCCGAAAAAATATCCTTTCTGAGATACGAATAATTTTTAAATCCGGTACTATTCTTCGAAATAAAGGCGGAGAGGACATTTTAAACGGTAAAGCCCTGCCATTATACCGTAAAACAGCCGATGATTTTGTCGAAAATTGGAGAGAATTCCTTAATAACCGCACAGATGAATCCAATTTTTCAAAAATTTCGATACTTAACAGTATCCGCGAAAATGTCTACAACCTTTCGGAGTAGTTGAATAAGGTTTCTTTAAGTGATATATTGTTTATTAGACATCTAGCATGAGTTTTGAGCGTGTTTCGGCCGCCATTTTCATGTGACCGTCAGGCCACGGATTTAATAGAATTGATACCTTTTACATAGATATTAATAAAAGTGGCAGGATAGGAAATAAATTCCTCATTTTTTCCGTTTACACAACGGATAATTTTTTATAAATATTCTTAAAAACGATCTCAATTTAATGTATACCAATAAATTAAAAAAAATTCTTCTTCCTTTAATTACTATACAGATAATTATGTTCCTCTCTCCCCTTCCGGTTTCCGCACAATCTGATTCCAATACCGATAACATCTATTTTATTAACTCGTTTGACTACAATGTAGACGGCATTACGCGCAATTACGCGCTTGATTACAAGACAAAATTTACTGTCGGCGAGGAGTTTTCAAGTATCGCGGACATGGATCAATGCTTCAGCGATGTAACACAAATTTTAATTAACGAAAGATTATTTGACAGCGTTGAAATTGAATATACCATTGGCAATGCCGGCGATGACGGAAAGTACCCTGTTGACTTAATCGTTAATATCACAGATACAAATAATTTAATTATAGTCCCGTTTCCCGAGTATAGTTCAAATGACGGATTATCCATCACTCTGATAATGAAGGATAATAATTTTTTTGGAACTATGAGCCCCATCAAAGTAAATATAGGATATCAAAACAACAGAGAGAATTTGAATTTCTTTACATTTTCGGTAGATACAGAGATTCCTGTTAAATTATTCGGTCTTTACTGGAATATTAACTTTGATCATGACTTTCATTACAGCCCTGACATGCCTTCTCCGTGGTACTATAAAAATACAACAGGCGTATCCGCAGAAATTCCTATTGAACGCACTACTCTAACAGCAGGTTTTTCCGAATCGCTTTTTTATAACCATGAACATCCCAGAAGATACTGGAAAGACGCTTCGATAGAGGTTCAGGACGGATTTTATATGTCGTCGAACCCGTTTTTTTCATGGGAGATACCAACCGGTTTTTTTTTTATTCAGCAGAGGTTAAATATACTTTTGGAATCTCAGGTATTTTCAGCCATGAGTTCGATAAGTGGCCTTTAGCGGATTACTTAAAAGGACCTTTTTTAACATTTGCACATAACATAAATTTTGACAGCGTTAACTGGATAGGGAATTTCCGAAGCGGAATAAAAGCTGATATAAATAATTCTTTTACATATAATTTTTTTTATTCAGACGCTCAGGCATGGCAGGCTGATTTAGATATATCCGCCGCCTTTTTTTTTATCGTAAGCGATTTTTTAGGCATATCGGCCCGCCTTTTGTATAGACATTGGTTTTTTACCGATTTTGTAAATAAGCTTGGCTACCATGATGAAGCAGGCGACGCTCTTCGCGGCATTATCAATACAGAAATAATCGCTAACCTTATGTTGTCGCTCAATCTTGATTTTTCTTTTAAAATTTTGGAATTCAGGCCTTCTAAATGGATAAAAGACTCAAGTTTTTGGCGCACTTTCGATTTTGATTTTCACGCAGGCCCGTTCTTTGACGCCGCTATTTATAACAATCCTTCGAATAATGAAGGATTTAAAAATGTTCTTCTTACAGCCGGCGTCGAAGCGTTCATGTTTCCTCTGCGCTGGCAAAGTTTCTTTTTAAATATTTCCTACGGTCATAATTTTTCGTTAGGTGAAAAGAAAAGCAAGTACGAGCTTTTTATCGGAATGGAAGCGCATTATTAGGCGGAGAAAAGCATGAAGTATCCCAGAAAATTTAATGAAGACGAACAAATAATAGGAACTCCCGGTTATTCTTTTTTTCAGAGAATGTGCACCGAAGCCGGGCTCTTTGCAATAAAAGAAGCAAAAGACAATGGTCTTCCTATAACCTATGCCGATAATGATGAAATAATCAAAGAATATCCTGACGGTACAAAAGAAATACTCGGAAAATTAAAACCTAAAGTGCAAGCAGCAAAGCGTATATATAAAATTAAATGAGTAAAACAATAAAAAGGCTCAGAGTGTTCGCGGGACCTAACGGTTCAGGAAAAACTACGCTGTTTAATTATTTAACTTATATTAAAGCGTTTAATTCATATTTTCATATCAATCCCGACATGATATCTAAAGATTTACCCATAGCGTTGAATTTAAATAATTGGCCGATTGATTTTTCATATAACGAATTAATAAATTATTTGAAGTATTCGCCTTTTCAGTCATTAATTGATTTTGACATCTCCGATTTATTAATATTGGAGGATCATATACTTTCTTTAAAAGATAAAACGTATAGTAACAGTTATCTTTCGGCGGCGATTTCTGATTACCTTCGTTTTAAAATGATTCAATCCAACTCATCATTTTCATTTGAGTCTGTTTTTTCTCATGAATCCAAATTAAAAGAACTGGAAATCGCTAAAAAGGCGAATTTTAAAATTTACTTTTATTTTATTTCAACATCCGATGTATTAATAAATATTGAACGCATCAAAAACCGTGTTAAAACAGGCGGACACGATGTTTCCGAAGAAAAAATAAAAAACCGCTATGAAAGAACGTTAAACAACATTTCAGTAGCCTTAAAATTATCCGATAGAGCTTACATATTTGACAATACATCTGATTTTTCAAATAATTCGTTTCATCTTATCGCTGAAAAATCAGGAGACGATATTTATTTACAGGAATCATGCTCCGTTCCGCCTTGGTTTGATAAATATGTATTAAAGCGTTTATGAAAATATGCAGAGTTTAAATGAAATACTTATTAAGATCAAAGCTAATAAACGCCCTTTGCTTTTTATTTTTCTTGGCATTATCGCAGGAAGCGTTCTCACAGGATTTTTCGTCTATAGATCAGGATCTGCTTCAATTAGAACTCTTGATTCTAGATACGATAGCCAATACAGAAGAGCAACAGAGACTATTGGAAGACTTGAATCAGAACTTGATAAACAGCGAAACATTAATAACCAGTTACGAAACTATAATACAAGAGCAAGAGAACTTGCTCTTGGGCTTACGGAATCAACTGAACGAAATGTCCGAAACTTACAGGAAGCAGTCGAGCTTATCGCAGAAATACGCAGAAAGCTCAAAGTTCTGGAGGACTTTTACGCTGATAGCGATTCCGGTAACAGCTCTGATTAGCGGGCTGACAGTGTTTCTTATAATGAAGTGAAGAAATTCTTATATTAATATATCAGGGAAATTAATGAACTTATTTAAAGAAATCTATCGTTACAGAGAAATGATATCAAATCTTATTAAAAAGGATCTTCGCGGGCGTTATAAAGGCTCGGTGTTTGGTTTTTTTTGGACATTTTTAAATCCATTACTGCAAGTTATGGTTTATACAGTGGTATTTTCATTCATTTTACGTTTTGGTATAGAAAAATTTTATCTTTTTTTATTTGTCGGAATGGTGCCGTGGTTATTTTTTGTTAATTGCATTACTGCAGGTGCGGGTGTTATTCAAGCAGAGAAAAATCTTGTAGTTAAAATACATTTTCCAAGAGAAGTAATACCTATTTATTTTGTTACCAGTTCTTTTATAAACATGCTGTTCTGTTTCTTAATAATTATTCCATTATCTTTATTTTCAGGTGTTAGATTTAATTTAGCAGCCTATTTATGTTTACCAATTATTATGGCAGTTGAATATATAATCGCTATGGGAGCTTGCTTAATAGTATCCGCTGTTAATGTGTACTTTCGCGATTTACAGCAAATAACAGGGATAATCGCAATGGCTGGACAATTTTTTACGCCTATTATGTATCCGCTAAGCTCTGTACCGGAGAATTTACGGCCGATTATGATGTTAAATCCGCTGTCTTCGATTGTTATTTCATTTCGTGATGTTTTATACTTTGGCAATGTTCCGCAATTAGGGACTTTAATTTATTCGTTTATATTTGGAATCATTCTTCTTATATTTGGGTTTATTATTTTTGATAAATTAAAAAGACGTTTCGCGGAGGTATTATAATGACAGTAATATCTGTAAAAAATGTCGCAAAATATTTTTTAATTTATCATGACAGAGCCGTGACTTTAAAAGAAAAAATACTTTTTATGAAGCGCAATCATCATGAAAAACGATGGGTGTTAAATGACATAAGTTTTGAAGTGCAAAAAGGCGAAGCAATTGGGATAATCGGACAGAACGGCTGCGGGAAAAGTACAATGCTTAAATTAATGACAAAGATAATGTATCCGGATAAAGGAAGCATCGAAATTGAAGGGCGAATATCAAGTCTTATTGAGCTTGGCGCAGGTTTTCATCCGGATATGAGCGGCAGGGAAAATATTTATACCAATGCTTCGATATTTGGTTTAACTCATAAAGAAATTGAAGAACGAGTTGAGAAAATTATTGATTTCTCGGAAATAAGAGATTTTATTGATAATCCGGTTCGCACATATTCATCAGGTATGTATACACGCCTTGCGTTTTCTGTTGCAATACATGTAGATGCTGATGTCTTGCTTGTAGATGAAATATTAGCCGTAGGAGACGCAAGTTTTCAGGCAAAATGTTTTAATAAAATGCGTGAAATAAAAGCAAGAGGAATAACAATTGTTATTGTATCGCATGGGCTCGGAGAAATAGAAATGTTATGCGAAAGAAGCATCTGGATTGACAATGGACTAATTCAAAAACAAGGCTCTCCGTTTGATGTACACCCTGTTTATTTAAATTTTATGGGGCAAAAAACACATATAGCAGAACAGCAAAAAATAGATAATACCTTTAATAAAAATAATATAAATGAAAAAGAAACACAGTTAACTGCTTCTAATAAACAATATGAAAAAAAGGACGTAGAAATTTCATCTATTGAATTAATTGATGAAACCGATAAGGAGAATGATATATTTGAGACAGGCGGTTTTATGCGTATCAAAATAAATTATAAGATCAATAAACCTGTTTTAAAACCGATTTTTAAGACATCAATTTTCAGGAATGACGGACTTCAGTGTTATAGTACAGATACATTCTTAGACAAAGTTGATATACCGGAACTAACAATCAATGGAAATATATGTTTAAATATTAAGAATAACAGTTTAATTTCGGGTATATATACGATTGACGCAGCTATTCATGCTAAAGATGGTTTTGCTTTTGATTCGAAAAGAAAAGTTCAAACATTTAAAATGTACAGCGCGTTAAAAGACTCCGGAGTAAGCCGTTTGGAACATGAGTGGGACTTTTCATTTTAATAAATCTTAATTACGATTACATTGTTTAACAATTAATGATAAAACCAAAAGTATCCATTATTATTCCTGTATATAACTCCGGCGCTTATTTAGAGCGCTGTCTTGCCAGTGTTTGCGGGCAGGTTTTTAAGGAAATTGAAATTATCTGCATAAATGACGGTTCTACCGATAATTCCCCAGAAATTTTGCAGGAGCTCGCTTCCTGTGATGAACGCATTGTAATAATTGAACAAAAAAATATGGGGGTGGCAAGCGCTCGAAACAGGGGGTTGGAAAAAGCAAGCGCTCCTTATATAGGCTTTGTGGACAGCGATGATTTTATCGCGCCGGACATGTTTGAAAAGATGTACAATGCCATGGTACAGAATGATGTGGATTTTGTTGAATGCTGCGCTGAACCTGTCTTCTGCTGTAACTATATAAATAAAGATGAAGCCAGAAAATATTTAACAACACGGGGTTTATCAGGCAAGGTTGAAGAACGCACTCTTTTTATTAAAACGACCGAGGCGCTTTGGAAAATGTTATTTAAAGCAGAGTTATTGACAAAATATAACCTGACTTTTCCGGAGGGTTTCTGTTCTTACGAAGACGGTCTTTTTATTATTTCCTATAAAAGCATCGCGAACAGCGGTTTTTATATAAACGAAAGCTTATATATTTATTATTATTACGATGATTCAATAATCGGAAAATCAAGAAAAAAAAAGCAGGGAAAACGTGTTTTAGAGTTATTGGAAATAATCAAGCTGTATTATTTTTTTCTAATAAAACACAATATTTTTGAATCATTTAAAGATATCTTTTGGGATTTTTTTGTGGATAATATAAACAGTTTTTATAATTACGCTGAGCCTGAGGTAATACAATTTCATGGAATAAAATTAATAAGAGAATTGGTAAATATTAATGAAATTTCAATGATGGTAAAAGAAAAGAATAAGGCATATTTAATGTTTAATAAATCAAACGATAGGAAACTTATAAATTTTTCTTCTCTGAATAAATACCAACAATCAAGGGTTTTTTTAAAAAAAATTGTAAAAAATACATTGCCTTATGGTATTGTTATGAGGATGAAAAGAGAAGAAGGAGTTAGGGTATGATAAAAAAAATAATTAAATATTTATTACCATATGGGGTTGTCAGGCTTATTCAAAAGTACAAAAGCCAATCAATATCAAACAGCCCTGATAAACCAAAATTACCGGATAAAAAAAATAAGCATCTGTGTTGCGAAATACTATATTCGCATCTTACTTTTGAAGAAGATCATCTTCGTCCGCATTGCTGGCGCAATTCTGGTGACTTCTTGCCAAAATATCCTTACAAGGGTGAACCGCTTTCCAGGAAAAGAATAACTGATTATCTAAACCATATAGCCGCAACCCTCAGTTCGGAACCGGAAAAATGCGAAGGATGCATACGCGCTTATTATGATAAAAAGCCTCAAAAAGTTTCTGTCAATAATTTTAAGTTAAAGTTAATCATGCTAAATCAGCACCGCTTCTGGTGCAATGTAAAATGCTCCTATTGTTTTTGGCTTGCCAGAAAAAAAATGGGTAACATTGCCAAACCTTATTCAATTAAAGAAGCAATAGAGTTTTTGTTTGGCAATAATATGGTTGATAAGGATTGTAGATTTTCCTGGGGCGGAGGCGAAAGTACGATTCTTCCGGAGTTCGACAGTTTAGCGCGGTTAATTTGTGACAAAGGCCACAGTCAAATCCTAAATACCAATGCGGCTGTGTATTCCGATGCATGGGCCTATGTGCTGGCAAACGACAAACAGGCATATTGCAACACCAGTGTAGATTCCGGCTCCGCCGAAGTTTTTAAGCAGATAAAAAATGTAGACTACTTTGATCAGGTGTGGGCAAATATAAAAAAATACAATAATGCCGCAATAAACAAATATTCGTTCAAAGTGAAGTATATTGTCATGGCTAGCAACCGCAGCCATACAGAGATAGAAAAATTCGTTGATAAATGTTTGGATGCAGGCATAAGGACTGTTGAGTATTCTGTTGACGGCGGTGAGATTGCCGCCGGCCTTTCTGAAGAAACAATCGCAGCAGTGGCTTATTTAAGAGCTTTGGTTAAGAAAAATAACCTTGGCTGTGAAAATGCGGTGTTTTGGGATCCAGAGGTAGCAAAAGCTTTGGATGATTATCCACTCCCTGAAATTTTATAAATGTAATTTTTTGTTAATTCAAAGGAGCAAAAAATGTTTAAAACTTTATTAAAAAAGATTAGAGCTAAATGGCATAATGACATCTTTCAACAGTTCTCCAGCAATGTGGACGCAATAAACTTATCGCTTGTAAATATGGAGAGTACGACAAATCAATCGCTCGCCAACATGGAGAGCACTATTAATCAATCGCTCGCTAATATGGAGAACAAGTTACCCCCCCCCCTCATGACCATTTTATTTTAATCCATGGGGTAGTAAACGCTGGTAGTACTTTTAAGCAATATTTTTTGTCAAATAATATGCCAGAAAGAATTGCAAATCTAAAAGAAGACTTAGATGAAAAATCTAAAAAAAACATAGATACTTATCTATTTAGAATGCTTTATTTACCAGATGGACATTTACGAAATAATTATAAAATGTCAACAGTATATCTTGATTCCTTAAACACGAAAGAGGAAAAAATATTTTTTAAAATGTTTTGTGATGAGTTGCCAAAATACAAAATTGATTATTTTCATACAATTGATGCTTATAACCCTGATACGTATTTATTCCATCACGGATTAAGATTTGCTTCAGATAAAATAAAAGAATATATAAAAAATAAAGACTTTATAGATGGTGGAGCATGGATTGGTGACGGTGTTATGGTTTTAACTAGATTCTATAATCCTAAAAAAGTTTATGCTTTTGAACTCTCAAAAGTAAATTATGAAATGTCTAAAGCTGTAATGGAGATTAATAAAATACCCAAAGAAAAATATTGTCTTATTCCTATGGGATTAAACGATAAAAAAGAAACAATACTTTATCGCGATGGAGGAACTCAAGGTACGTCAGCGTTGACTAAGGGAAATGATGAGGCTAATATGACAGATATTGACTCTTTTGTTTTTGAGAATAACATTAATCCTGGATTTATAAAGGCAGATATTGAAGGATTTGGTTTAAGAGGATTAAAAGGTATGGAAAAAACAATAAAGCAATTCAGACCGGTTTTATCACTTGCTATATATCATAATCCAGAAGAATTTTTTGAAATGAAACCGCTTTTAGATCAAATAGTCAAAGATAAAAACTATAAAATAACAGTTGATCGGTATAATGTAATAATTGGTGAACTTACAGAAATGGTTATATTTGCATATCCTGCGGAGTTAGGGGAATAAATAAAACATGAATCCCAGCGAACTATCACAAATTATCAAAGCCGGAGAGTCCAGCGGCGTTCAATTCAAAGAGCACCTACCTCATCCAGATAATCTTGCACATGAGCTAATAGCCTTTTCCAATTCCAAAGGCGGAATAATTGTTTTTGGCGTAAGTGACAAAACAGGAGAACTAAACGGATTGTCTTTTGATGAAATACGGCAAACAAACCAGCAAATTGTTAATATTGCTTCCCAAAAAATTAATCCTCCTGTTTTTTTAACAACAGAAACCGTAACGATTGATAATAATCAACTTGTTGTGGTACATATTGATGAGGGATTATCAAAGCCATATAAAGATGCAAACGGAACAATTTATCTTAAAAACGGTTCAGATAAAAGAAAAGTTACTTCCAATGATGAAATAGCGCGTCTGCTGGGAAGCAAAAATCTTCTTGCGGAAGAAACAGAAATATACGATACAAGCATTAAAGATTTAAATGTTTGGCTGTTCTCTGAATATTTTAAAAAAGAATTCGGAAAAAGTTACGAAGAAAAAGGGCTTGCGTTGGAAGAAGCTCTTCATGTAAAAAAGGTTATGCGCAACAACCGCCTAACGCTTGCGGGTTTACTCTTCTTTGCCAATGAACCACAGAACTTTCGTTCAATATTTACCATAAAAGCGGTTATGTTTATCGGAAACGATATTGGAAGCAATAATTACAGGAGCAAACCGGAAGATTTGCGGGGACCAATACCGGAATTATTTAAACAAGGCATGAATTATTTAAAAAGCAGCATAAAATATTTACAGAATGGACAGGGCTTTAATTCAAACGGAATACCTGAGATTTCTATAACCGCCATGGAAGAAGTCTTGCAAAACGCGCTGATTCATCGTGATTATTTTAAAAACGCCCCTATACGCCTTTTGGTTTTTGATAACCGGATCGAAATAATAAGCCCCGGCAGACTTCCCAACAGCCTGACAGTTGAGGAAGTAAAATACGGCAATCCTGTCGCACGGAATAATCAAATAGCTTTATTTGCGAGTAAAACCCTTCCATACAGCGGCCTTGGTTCAGGAATAAGACGCGCATTTTCTGAACAGCCGGATATGGAACTGGAAAACGATGTAAACGGAGAGCAATTTATAGTCCGCTTTCCAAGAAAAAATGGTTAAAGGTATAAAATGCCGCGATATTTTAATATAGCAGGACCCTGTAACTATAAAGAGCATTATATGATCGATTCTCTTAAAAGAGCGGCAGGCAGCGGTCAGGAAATGCTTATGTTAATTGAGCAAGGGCAATATTTTGTTCTTCATGCCGCAAGGCAAAGCGGAAAAACTACTCTACTCTGGGAGCTTGCGGAGAAGATTAAAGCGGAATCAAAATACAACGCCTTGTACTGTTCTCTGGAAGGAATTCAAGGGATTACATATCCAAAAGAAGGTATTCCCGCAATAGTGAAAATCATTAAAAATGAGTTAAAAGAGCAAAAAATATCTTCTGATTTTGCGAAAGAAGCTGATTATGAAGATTATACCGGTGTATTAAATACAACGTTAAGAGATTATTGTAATAAACATGAAAAGCCATTGGTAATATTTTTTGATGAAGCCGACTGCTTCAGTGAGGGCACGTTAATTTCATTTTTAAGGCAATTACGAAGCGGCTATATTTCAAGATCAAGGATTCCATTTGTTTACAACATTGCGCTGGTTGGCATGAGAAATATCAGGGATTATAAGGCAAAGATTCGCCCCGAAAGCGAAACATTTGGCAGCGCAAGTCCTTTTAATATAGTTTCCAAAGCATTTACTTTAACAAACTTTTCAATTGATGAAATAACAAAATTATACTCTCAGTATACGGAAGAAACAAAGCAAGAAATAGAAAAAGATACAATTGAATTTATCTATGAAAAAACGGACGGGCAGCCGTGGCTTGTAAATGCGATTGCCAGAGAGTGTATAACCAATATTTGCAAAGACAAAAATACGGCGATAACACCGGAAATGGCAGAAACGGCAATTGACGCATTAATACTTAAACGTCCAACACATTTTGACAGCTTAATGGAAAGGTTAAAAGAACCAAGAATTCGAGGCGTTATTGAACCTTTAATTCTTGGCGAAGGCATATCCATAGATTTTCGTTCCGATGATTATCTTTATACAAAAGATTTGGGTTTAATAAAGGAATTTCCCGGAGGTGCGATTAAACCGGCAAATCCAATTTACGCGGAAATAATAATAAGAGCGTTAAATTATTCGTTACAGGAAAATATAAAATTAGAAAGACCCGCCGATGATTTGCCAAAATATATTGTGGATAATCAAATAGACATGAATGTATTGCTGAAGGAATTTCAAATATTTTGGCGTGAGAACAGCGAAATATGGATTACCCGTTATAACGAATCTTTTTATCAGTACAATGAAGCTGCTCCGCATCTTGTCTTGCAGGCTTTTCTTCAAAGGGTAATAAACGGCGGCGGCAGACTGACAAGAGAAATGGCGCTTGGTACAAAAAGAATTGATCTTTGTATAGAATGGCGTGAACAGAAGTATCCAATAGAAGTAAAAATATTAAAAAACGATAAAACCATTTCTGATGGTCTTGAACAAACTTATGAATACATGGAAAAATGCGGCAGTTCTGACAGATGGCTTGTAATTTTTGACAGGGATATAAATAAAACATGGGATGAAAAATTGTATATACGCGGCGAAGTTTATAAAAACAAATCAATCACTATTATTGGAGTCTAATGTATTGCGATAATTGCGGAAAGAAGAGTAATATGAAAAGTTATTTAATGATGATCTCATGGAAAGAATAATATGAGAAATGTAATTAAAGCAATTTTTAAAAAAATTCGTTCCAAACTGCATGGTGACATAAATACAAGTATTGATTCATGTATATCCATGGTTGAAGGATTAACAGCAATATTAAATGCATACACTGAAAAGATTGACCATCTTATTACTGTCAATCCCTCCTCCTCCCCCCCCCCCCC
>Ga0209755_10004721_pt1 | contig 15941 bp, 14 predicted proteins | sample TergutCo191P1_FD_187301 | JGI IMG/M metagenome (GOLD analysis project Ga0209755, IMG submission 187301) | Cornitermes sp. P1 segment gut microbial communities from Petit-Saut dam, French Guiana - Co191P1 (SPAdes) (version 2) | ecosystem: Host-associated > Arthropoda: Insects > Digestive system... | reverse complement strand
AAAGCTCGTTGGATGCGACCATGGTGTGCAGGGCGAAACGCCGCACGCCCTTTTCCTTCAGCATGGCGAAGCCCCGGACAATCTGCTCGCGGGTAAGGCCGTACTTCGCCTCCTCCGGCTTGCCGATGATGGCGTTGCCCTCCTTGAGCTGCCCGGGGTTGTAGCGGAAGGAAACCAGATCCGGAAGCCCGGCGGTTTTTTCCAGAAACCCGACATGGGAAAGATCGTCCAGGTTGATCACCGCGCCTAGCCTGCGGGCCTCGCGATACTCGCTCGCCGGGGTTCCGTTGGAGGTCAGCATGATGTCCTCGCCCAGGATGCCGGCGGCCTCCGCCAGCAACAGCTCCGGGTAACTGGAACAGTCCGCGCCGAAGCCCTGCGCCGCGAGAATCTTCATGATAAAGGGGTTGGGCAGGGCCTTTACCGCGAAATGGTTTTTGTACCCGGGAAAACCGGAAAACGCCGCCTTTATTCTGCGCACGTTTTCGACAATGCCCTTTTCGTCGTACAGATAAAACGGCGTTGGGTAACGCCCCGCCAGCTTTTCAAGCTCGGCCCTGGAAAGGGGAAAACGCTTTTCGCTCATGCGGGCATGGTAGCATATTTCGCGGTTTTGGGGGAGGGCTTATTGTGAATACGTAAACCAATTTTCGGCCGGAACGCTAGCCGGCTGGAAATATTCCGCTTCAAGCTTCAGCTAATTCCAGCTTCTTTGGCCGAACACCGGTCTTCCAAATCCCAGAAGCGGCATGACCAAAGGGATATTTATGCTTGACACGGAAGCAAAAATGTAAGATAATAACCACAGGAGCGTAACATGAAAAGAGTTTTGTTTTTTGGAATGATGTTTGTGTTGTTGGCTGTTTCGGGGTTTGCTCAGGTGAATTCCGAAGTGAGATACCGTGTACATGCCGCCGGCGTGGGCTGGACAGGTTTCGCCTTGAATGGGGAAACAAGTGGAACAACCGGACAGGCTAGGCAGGTAGAGGCGGTCCAGATTAGCGTTATTTCAGATATTCCTGGAAGCATACGCTACAATGTTCATGTTCAGGGTGTAGGATGGATGGGGTGGTCGTTTGACAATGAGATAGCTGGAACAACGGGACAGGCAAGAAGGATGGAGGCAATCCAAATACAGCTAACCGGTCAATTGGCCCAAACATACGACGTGAGATACCGTGTCCATATGGAGGGCGTGGGATGGTCTGGATGGTCATTAAACGGAGAGATTGCGGGAACAACGGGGCAGGCAAGAAGAATGGAGGCAATCCAAATAATGCTTATTCCAAGGTAAGACACGCCTTTCAGCACTGCCAGAGGGAACTTTCTGGCAGTGCCTGCTGCTCACCTTTACATGGTGGTGAAGCAACGCATTGGGATATGAGAAAATCAAGCCGTTCAGTATAAAGAAGCCCAACATTTTACCAACACTCAAGACACTGCTGGACAAAGAAACCAGCGATATAGCTGGCTTCCTTGGGATACAAAAGGCAGGGATAGTACGAAACACCAGGCTTGCCTCCCTTCGAGGACAAGCCTGCTTGTGGGATGTCAGTTGCGGTTGATCACCGTGCCGTTGAAATTAAGCCTAACGGTGCCGCTCATGTGACTGAAGTCAGCAGCAGCCGACTGAAAAGGATACCAAAATTGGTAAGCGGTAGGGTGATCGCGAGTTACTGAAACCTTGTACTGATTTGCAGGCAATACAAACCTGGCAGTCTTTCCAGCAGCAACAGGAGCTTGTGCTCTTGCCAAGTTTGAAGTGTCTATAACGCTAACCAATACGACTTGATCATACGATAAGAAAGAGCTGTTGGTAACGTATATCACAACATTTGCCGGGGCCACTGAAAGCTCGGAGATTGTTCCACCGTTGAAATCCAGCCTGACAGTGCCATTCATGTAACGGAAAACAACATTATCCGATGTCTGAAGGGGATACCAAAATTGGCTTGATGTAGGGTGGCTACAAACCACCGAAACCCTGTAATGGCCTGTAGGCAGCACAAACCTTGCATAAGTTTGAGTAACAACAAAGCTCTGGGCTCTTACCAAGCCTAACGTGTCCCTAACCGTAACCGTTACACTTTGATCACAAACGAGAGTGGAGCTGTTGGTAACGTATATTACAACAGTCCCTTCGGCTCCCTCTATATCACAACCAGTTAAGCTCAGTCCGAATACCAACGCCAGGGCCAGCACCTCTATTACGTTCAAAAGTTTTTTTACCTTCACTTTGTCGTTCCTCCATATGCTTGTCCGATTGTCTTTTGGGTGCATGGTATTTTACTTGTGCTCCAAAAGTTTACCCAATCGTATACCACCTGCCGCAAACTTTCAACCTTGTAAACTTGAAATCGCCTCTAATGTGTGCTAATGTCTTTATCGAGAGGGCATCCAAGGACTTCGGTTTGAGGCAATGTATTGTTTATCATGGAGGATGGTAATTGAGGAAAAATCCCTGTCCTTGTTTAATTTGTTATCCAGCCCGCCTTATAGTTTTGCTTGTATTTATAGCCCTGCCAAGCCCCTCTTGGGCGCAATCGCCGTCCCCGTTTTGGACGGGAGACGCCGGTAGGGGCACGAGGGTTACGGTGGCCGAGCCAACGGGGACAGGACTCTCGCCGCAGGAAGAGTCGCTGCTTCCCCTTGTCCAAAGCACCATCATCGGGGCGTTCCAAAGGTTTTCCGACATGACCGTTTTCGATCGGCAAAACCTTGAAAATATTCTTAGGGAACAAAAGCTGGTTCTGGACGGGTATTTCTCCGACGACGATTTTATCCGTATCGGGCAGTTGACCCAGGCCCGTCTTGTCGTCTTCGGCTCGATCCACAGAATCGCAGGCAACTACATGCTTGAGCTTGCCGTGACGGACGTACAGACCGGCGAGCGCAGGGCCTCGTATCCGCCCAGGCAGGTTTCCCTGTTCGCTCTACAGGATCTTTCGGCAATCAGGGAGGCCGCCGCAAACCTGCTTGGGCAGCTTGGCGTGAGCCTTACGGAAAGCGGGCTGCAGGAACTAACGCGGACGGAAGACGCCGCGAGGATACAGGCGGAAAACGAGCTGGCAAGGGGCATCGCCGCACAAAGGCAGGGAATGGTGGCGGAAGCTTTCGCATATTATTTTCGCGCCGCCGCCTTTAATCCCGCGCTGGGGGAAGCCGTGAGCCGCGTTTCCGTAATGTCCGCCGGCGTTTCTACCGGCAATCTGGGCCAGGACATACGGAACAGAATGCACGAGTACGATTCCTGGCGGGCGATTTTGGACGCGGCAAGCTCCTTCTATTCGGACCATCTGCCCTACGAGCTTGAGTATAACGTAATCCCAAGAAAACACGGTATCAACTTTGCAAGAAGGACCACGGATCTTTCCATTGAGATAAGCCTGGCCCCAACAGCCGCTTGGAACACAATCAACGATCTGCGGGAAGGTTTCAGAATCGCTTCCATGGATGAGTGGAACCACATTCCTTTGCCGACTAGGCAAATCGTCGTGCCGCAGCAAATCGGAATCGTCATGCAGATACTCAACGAAAACGGAGTCGTTCTCTCCGAGGCATCGTACACGTTCTCGAACCTCAACGAAACCGACCGCATAAGCAGGGAATTGTTTTTCAGAAGCGTCAATACCGACTACATAACGAATCAGTTCATTATCCGGGTGGAAAGCGTAAACGGCATCCCTATGGAAAGGGCCAGAGAGACGGGTCTTATACAAATAACCAGCACGGATCAGGCGTGGAGAATCGATATCGACAGAGGGGCCGAGGAAAGGGAAGCCAGGCGGCTGGCAAGAAGAACCAGGAGACAGGCCAGAGGGCTAAACTCAAGCAGAAATACTGTTGAGTTTTTTCTTTTTCACGCTTGGGAAGGAGGCGGAAGGCCAGTTTCGGGAATGGGGATCGGAGTGGGGGGTTATGTTTCTCCCGCGCCAAACTTCGCCCTCGGCCTTGAGGGAAGATTTGGGGATCTTGATCCCCCCGACGGTTATGTTTGGCGGTACGTTTCCTTTGCGCCAGCTTTGGGTGCCGGGCTTCCCCTTGGCAACCGAGGGTGGATATTCGTAAATGCCTTGCTGGAGATGGGGATGTTTGGGTATATGTATGGGGTCATAGCGGACTGGGCGACCCCTAGCTTTGAAGCGGGGTTGGAATTTTTGGGCCCCTTCGAATTCTTTGGTCCGATATTCGGGGCCGACAACAGCGTCCTTAACATAAAATACCGATGGACCTGGTTCCAAGGCAGTTATGTCCACGGCATCAGCATCGGTTGGGGCGTACGCATGATCCCGCGGACTCGATAAAGAGCTTCGCGTTAAGCCTATTCCCCAAAGGCGCTACCCTGAACGGTGCTTGGGTATCGCGGCTACCTGTTCCGCACTGGTACGGCATCGAATCGGCGGTTTATGTCGTCTTGGATGTTTTGCCGTAAGTTATCAAGAAGGGCGGAGACCACGGCGGTATCCGTAGGCGAATCGGCAACGCCCGCCGGAACCAGCAGTTGAAAGGCCGAAACGCCAAGCACCCTGGCAAGGTTTGCAAGCATTTGGTCGCCCACCCACGCCCGCCGCCCCTCAATTCCCCTGATTGTCTGCACTGAGACATCCGCAAGCTCCGCAAGCCTTTCCTGGCTTATGCCCATGGCATCCCTTCTTGCCTTGATGTTTGTAGCCAGATATGCCTTCAGCGACACAGGTTCATAACTCCCCGACGACATTACGTTTTTCATGATATATCGACATTAGCAGTTGACAATATAGTCTCAATGGCGCATACTGTTGTTAATATTAGAGCATGGGGCTAATATTAGTAAACCTTGGGTGTGGGTCTCCTGTCCCGTGTGTTTGTAATGGGGCGGCGATTATTTTCGAAAACCGTAGGGTCTGCGCCAGGATCTTTGGCAAATATATTTCGTATGAAATATGAAAAATAAGTCTGCGGAGACTTTAACACCGCAAGGAGCGATGTGTATGAAGAACAGACTCAGACTTTTAGGGGCTATCGCAATAGTGGCGATAACCGGGCTTTCAATGACGGGTTGTCCCATGGATAACGATGAAAGTGGCGGCTTGGAAGGGGCATGGACAAGGGTAAGGGTGCAGCACCTCCTCTATGATACCCTTACTTTTTCAGGTGATACTTTCCAATTACGGAGCGGGAACGTGAATTGGAACGGCACATTTGTGGTTGATGGTTCCACATTAACATTTATCGTGGGAGTGGCTCGCCATGAAACGACTTTTTCTCGCTCAGGCAGGACGTTAACCATCACCGGAAATGTTCCTTTTGGTTCAGCAGAATTTGCCGGCAATTGGACAAGGCAATAACTCTACAAAGATTGGGCTTTGGAGTACACGAATAACACGGGGTAATAATTTTGTGTTTTCGTGGCTCCATTTGACGATGCCCCTGCGGCATAGCCAAAACAGGAAGCCCCGCGTTCAGCCTATTCCCCTTTTCCCGCCCAATAGTGGTGATGCACAGTGACCAGCACCGCCTCCGACCTAGTAATCAAGACAGTACGCATCAGTGGGGCTATTTTGCTTGACACGACCGCTTTTCCCCGTTATCTTTGGGTCATGGACAAGGTTGCCGAAGAGCTTGGCGGTATAAACAAAACACTCGCAGAGATACGCGACCTCTTGCGGTCGCCCAAGGGGAAATTAACCAACGTCCTTGAGACAGTCGTTCTTATTGCCGGTGCGTTAGGCATTCTCCATATCGTCGAAATAATACGACAGTGGATTGCAGGAGGAATGTGATATGCTTTTTCAGCTTATTCTCGCTGTGGCTATGACGGTACTGTGCTTTACCGCGTATTTCATGCTGCGCCGAATGCGAAAAAACCGGGAATAGTATGGACAAGTGAACGCCAGAGTTTCAGGCACCAGTCCAAGGTCTCCCGCGTCAAAGTTGGCTGGTGGTGGTGTTACATGGACACGGCAATCCGTTCGCGTACCATGTCGCCGATTATCTCGGTAGGGGTTTTTTTGGTCGCGAGCGCCATCGTCAGAAGGTAATCCTCCGAAACGCGATCCAAGGCAACCATGCGGAAACCCTGGCGCGTGGTGATTCCGCCCTTGGTCTGGCTGATCTTGGGCAGGTTTTTTGTGAAATATTCGTCCAGCGCGTCCGCTTCTTCTTCGGTCATGTCATTCATATATTCCTCCGTGTGGCAGCAGTACAAACAATTCCTTCCTGCATCTCATGGCATGGAACACGCTCGCCGTGTTTTCGCCAAGATCGCTGTAGATTATTTCAATCAGGTTGCCTTTCGTATTGAAACCAATGAGCAGGTATTTGTTGTCGAACCCCTCGACAATGTTGTCGTACTTGGCCGTGTTAAACGCCCATCGGATATCGGATATCGGCTTTTGTCTCCCCATGCTTGAATGCCGAGTTTTTGAAGACAATCTGGATATCCATGCCTTAATTGTACCGCATGTGAACCGGAGGCGCAACGGTGACAGAAAGCCCCGCGTTCAGCCTATTCCCCTTTTCCCGCCAAGGTGCTACCCTGAACGGGCATGAAAGCCTATCACGACCTCGTCGAGAAAATACTTTCGCAGGGCTCCCGCAAGGCGAACCGCACGGGAACCGACGCCCTTACCCTCGCCGGCATGATGTTCGAGCACGACATGGCGGAGGGCTTTCCCCTGCTCACCACGAAGAAGATTCCGTTTAGGCTGGTGGCCTCGGAGCTGGAGTTCTTCATCCGCGGCCTTACCGACAAGGAATGGCTTCGGGAGCAAAAAAACCACGTCTGGGACGAATGGTGTTCGCCCGACGTAGTGCCCTACGCAACCGACGGCGAAACCAGGGCCAGGATGATGGCGGAACGGGAAATGGGGCCAGTCTACGGCTGGCAGTGGCGAAACTTCGGGGCAAGCTACGTCTCGCACGACTCCCCCCCCAAAGGCGCGGGTGTAGACCAGCTTCGGGCTTTGGTGGAAACGCTGAAAACGGAGAGCGACAGCCGGCGCATGATAGTAAGCGCGTGGAACCCCGCCGACCTCCCCCGCATGGCCCTGCCCCCCTGCCATTACGCTTTCCAGACTACGGTCATCGACGGCAGGCTCAACCTCCTGTGGAACCAGCGCTCGGTCGACGTGGCGCTGGGCCTGCCCTTCAACATCGCAAGCTACGGATGCCTGCTGCACCTTCTGGCGAAGGAAGCCGGCTTCGCCGAGGGCAAGCTTATCGGATTTCTGGGAGACACCCACGTCTACGTAAACCACGTCGAGGGCATCCGCGTCCAGCTTGCAAGGGAGCCCCGTCCCCTGCCGACAATCCGGACGGCGAGCTTCAGCTCGATATTCGAATGGCGGCATACCGACACCGTAGTCGAGAGCTACGACCCGCACCCGGCGATAAAGTTCGAGATTGCGGTTTGACACCTTGAGATTTTCCCCGTTCCGGGGTATTTTTACTTGATGACCCCGAAGCAGGAAGAGGCACTGTACAATTTTCTGGAAAATACGACCAGCCCGTTCACACTGAAAAACGTGACGGACTATGTACGGATGCGGGATTCCGAGTGGGCCGAAAACCTTCCCCTGGAGATAACCGCCCTCTTTTCCTCAAGCGACGTGGCCTTCCCGCTGGATAACCGGCGATGGATTTCCAGGCGGGGTTTTTTCGAGGACGTCCCCTTCGTAATCCAGCCCACCAAGTCGGAGCTGCTGAACGGGATACTCATTCCGGGCCACCGCTGCGTGCCGTTTGCGAACCCCGCCATAATGCCGCACGAATACGAATTTTTCTTGGGCGGCAAACAGATTCCGTGGACCACAAGCGAAGGCCCCCCCGGCGACTTCTATCCCTACTACACGATCTTCGGCGAGTACGCCCCGCAGATAGTGGCGCGGGACAACCCCGAAAACGAAAACGCCTTCAACCTTGACCCGTACGAGGAGCCGCCCGAGGTCTCGATCCACACGCTGGACATGCGGAACATTTTCCGCGAGGCCGCCTTCGTTCCGGGCGACAGGTTCGTGGTGAGGGCAAGGGACTGGAAGGAAGGGCACTTCGATCTTGAAAAAGTGGGCAGGGGCAAATGGCCCAAGCCCGAGCTGGAGGAATGGGCCGAGGCCGCCGAGGAAGGCTTTAAGGGCAGCTTCTCGCAGCTTGGGCCCGGAAGCTCCACCGAGGAGCAAATCGCCTTCGCCTACTGGTACGGCGGAAGCCGCATGAGGGAGCTCCCGGCCTATTCCCTGGAGGAGTTTCTCTTCGAGGTGACCGAAAACATCGAAAACATGGAGTACGGCATTGAAAGCCGCTTCTGGTTTGCCGGAAAGGACATCCCCGACAGCGACGGCCTTATCGGGGGGTCGGTGCCGCCGGACAGAACCCCGGTGGAGGACATCCTGTTCGACGTAAACGTCCCCATCTCGGAGTTCGTAATCCGATCCTACGTGCGGGACGCGCTTTTCAGAAACGAAAAGGAAATCGGCAACGTGCTGGACAGAATCGTCCCGCAGGCCGTAAAGATAGGCCACGCCGAGCTGAACATACTAGCCGACTACGTTTCCGACACGATGGACGATCTGCGCGAAGGCTACAACATTTTTTTGGACCAGCCGATGGGGGCCACAAGGCGGCAAATCGGCGAGCTGCACCACGCCGTAGTCGAGCTTTCGGCCCAGATCCAAAAATGGGAAACGGACGAATCGTGGCTTCCCAAGCACACCTTCATCATGCTTTCGCAAATCCAGGAACACGCCGCAAACCTCATGACCGACCTCGACTCGGACGAAGCCCCGCCCGAAGCGGACCTCGAGGCGATGGACAACTCGCTGGAAAGCATGGTGGACACATTCACCGACATCAAGGACATGCTTAAGGACGCAATGAACAACTACAGGCGGAGCAACCTCCAGCTCGTCCACGCCGACAGAAACGACTCGCCGGACGAAGTGTGGCAGACCGTGCAGATAAGCATAGGCGGAACCGACGTGTGGCGCAGGGTCATCGTCCCAGGAAACTGGAAGCTCGGCGACATGCACAAGCTGATTCAGGTTTGCCTCGACTGGCAGGACACCACCCGCCACCGCTTTTACATAACCGGCTCCACCGATCTTGACAAAAGGGTTTTGGACGACAAGCTGAAGGTGCGCGACCTGCGCGAGCAGGGAATAAGCAAAATGGAATACGAGTACGGAAGCAGATGGACGGTAATGGTGATTTTCGTTTCGACCTACCAGCCGGGAAACAAGGAAACGGTGCGCTGCGTGGCTGGCGAGTGCGCGGCCCCGCCGGAAAACATTCCAGGGCCGCTGCGCTTCAGAAAGATGCTCGGCGCGCTTGCCGGCGGCAACGAGCTGGAAAGGCGGACCGCCCAGTCCGAGCTGGGCCCGGATTTCGTTCCGGGCGTATTCGACAAGGAAAAGTGCAACAGAAAGCTGCACTCGATGTATTCGGCGGGAAAATGAACCACGCGAAAGACGAAAGACAAAACGGCCACGGCCTTGCCGAGCTGGTCAAGCTCGGCGGCGTGCACCACGACGTTTCCGGGGCAAGCATGAAGGAGCTGGTTTCGGCGGCCATAAACCTGCTGCCGCCCGTTCCGGCCCTCGACCGCGAAAAACTGTACAGGGAAATACTGGAGCGCGAAGCTCTGATCTCCACCGGCGTGGGCAGGGGAATAGCTCTGCCCCACCCGCGCAACCCAATGCTCGCCGAGGGCGATTCCCCGATGGTGGCCATAGCTTTCCCCGTGCGCCCGCTAGACTGGAACACCCAGGACGGCAGCAAAGTGCACACGGTCTTTTTGATAATCTCGTCGTCGGTAAAGCAGCACCTGGGTACGCTGTCGAAAATCAGCTTCCTGTGCCAAAAGGAAAAGTTCTATTCGCTAATCGAACGGCGCGCGCCGCGGGAAGAGATAATCGCCGCAATCGGGGAAGCCGAGGCGGACTGGGCGCGGAAGCTCGGCGGATAAAAAAACGCCGGCCAAACCCTTCGCGGTGCCCTCCTCTCTGCAGAAACAGCGGTTTATGCTAAGCTGTCACTAACAACTAAGGAAAGTATGGCAGAGAAAAGTGGGAGCAACAAACTTCGGAAAGTGCCCCTGGGCAAAGTGGAGAACTGGCTTGTTGACGAGGCAAGGAAGGTAGGGCTGGATATTGAGGGCTTTGAACACGAGATAACGAACGAATTCGTAAGCCATGTGATGAACAGGCATGGCAACGCGAAAAGCGAAGCCGCCCACGGTCAAGTGGCTATCAAGCAGGACGATTTTAACAAGATTCCGGAGCTCGTAAGGGAACCGGATTTTATGGCAGTCGGGGCAAAGCGCAACGGCAAGGATATCCTTGTTTACGCAAGGAAGATGCCGGACGGAACGACGCTTTACATTGAGGAGATTTTGCGTGGCAAAAACAACCGCAAGCTACGCGGCAAAACCATGTACAAAAGGAAAGGGAACATCAACGAAACGAACCTTGAAATTACGATAAAGCAAAATGGAAAAACCGACCTTTCGAATGTAAAGATCGTCGGCAGGGGAGGAGGCCATTCCCCCAGTGAGGCCGTGTAAACACGCCCGACGGCAGCCAAGCCCGCCATTCCCGCCGACAATTTGATCGACCCGCAGATCGCTCAAACATAGTGTCGTTCCTTTGCAGGGCTTTGTCAAGCGGTTTGGAAATGGTCGTCTCATTTTCGATTTCAAACAAAACCGATTCCCCTGCTTGCGCCCTCGGGGTGATTGTGCTATTCTGCTAGGAACGCGCGCTTTTTTGTACGCTTTTGTCGGGCAGGGCGCGCCACACATTCGATGAGTTTAAACGGCTCGAAAAGGGGAAATCCATGGACGTGAAGGCATTGGAAAAAATCGCGTTGAGCGTGAGGGCGTTGAGCATCGACGCAATTCAGAAGGCAAACTCGGGCCACCCGGGTCTTCCGCTCGGCGCGGCGGAGCTTGGCGCGATACTCTACGGGGAGCTGCTTCGGCACGACCCCGCGGATCCCGCGTGGGCGGATCGCGACCGCTTTGTACTTTCGGCGGGGCACGGCTCCATGTTCCTGTATTCGCTGCTGCATCTTGCCGGCTACAAGGACGTTTCGATGGACGACATCAAGAGCTTCCGGCAGATCGGCTCCAGCGCGGCGGGCCATCCGGAATACGGCATGGCGGCGGGGATCGAGGCGACAAGCGGCCCGCTTGGTCAGGGCGTGGCAATGGCGGCCGGTTTTGCCGTCGCCGAAACCATGCTCGCGGCGCGCTTCAACACCGCCGCGCACAAAGTGGTGGACCACTACACCTACGTTCTTGCCGGCGACGGCTGCCTCATGGAAGGCGTTTCCGCCGAGGCAAGCTCCTTCGCCGGGCATTTCGGCCTTGGCAAGCTCATCATGTATTACGACTCCAACAAAATCACGATCGACGGCAGCACCGACATTTCGTTTACCGAAGACGTAGCCAAACGCTACGAGTCCTACGGCTGGCAGGTGCTTCGCGGCTCGATGTACGACTTTGCGGAAATAGCGAAGCTCACCGAACTGGCGAAGGCCGAAACCGGCAAGCCGAGCATCATCATTTTGACGTCGATTATCGGCAAGGGCTCGCCCGGCAAGCAGAACACCGCCGACGCGCACGGGGCCCCGCTTGGAGCCGACGAAATAGCCGCGACCCGGGCAAACCTGGGAATCCCCGGCGATTTCTACGTGGCGCCGGAAGCTGCGGCCCACTTTGCCGCGAAACAGGCCGAGTGGAAAAAGGCCCACGAAAGCTGGCTTTCCATGTTCGAAGCTTGGTCCAAGGCAAACCCCGAAAAGCGCATCGAGTGGGACGCTTTCCATTCCGGCAAGGCGGCCGCGGCCAAGCTTCCCGAGTTTAAGGCCGGCGACCAAATCGCAACGCGCACCGCCGGGAACAAAGCCCTTGTGGCGGTGGCCTCGGCAAACGCAAACCTCGTGGGCGGCTCGGCAGACCTTAAAGGCCCCAACGCAGTCGGCCTCCCAGCCGACGCCGGAACCTGGACGCGGGAAAACCCCGCCGGGCGTTATATCCACTTCGGCATCCGCGAGTTCGCCATGGCCGCAATCTGCAACGGCATTTCCCTGCACGGCGGGCTGCGCGCCTATTGCTCCACCTTCATGGTTTTCTCGGACTACCTGCGCCCGGCGCTTCGCCTTTCCGCCTTGATGAAGCAGCCGGTTGTCCACGTGCTTACCCACGACTCGATTTTCGTGGGAGAGGACGGCCCTACGCACCAGCCCATCGAAAACGTCGCGAGCCTGCGCATCATCCCCAACGTGCGCGTCCTGCGCCCCGCCGACGCGGAGGAAACCGCCGAGGCCTGGGCAATGGCGGTGGAGCAAAACGAAACCCCGGTGGCAATCGCCCTTTCGCGGCAAAACATAGCGGTTTTCCCCAAGGCCGACCCCGACTGGAAAAACACCATCCGCACCGGCGCCTACGTGGTAAAACAGGCCGACGGAACGCCCGACGCGGTGGTTATAGCCACGGGCTCGGAAGTGGGCCTTGCTCTAGAGGCCGCAGGTAAGGTTGCTGGCAAGAAGCTGCGGATCGTTTCGATGCCCAGCAGGGAACTGTTCGAGTCCCAGCCCGCCGCAATCCGCGACGCGATTGTCCCCCCCGGCACAAGAACCATCGTTTGTGAGGCCGGCGTAAGAAGCGGCTGGGAACGCTGGGCAAAACCGGAAGACATTCTTTCGATAGATCGCTTCGGCGAATCCGGCCCCGCGGCAAAAGTCGCCGAGCATCTGGGCATGACCGCCGACGCTCTGGCAAAAATGATTAACGGGTAAGAGGTTCGCGGGGATGTCCGGGCGGTTTGGTTTGAGGGCCGCCGCTCGGACATTTCCTGATTAGGAAAACCGAAACCAAGCAAACGGGAAGGCAAGAGGCCAACTCCGTTGACAAAGCCGCCGATTTATATCGATAATACAAATACCAAACACAAAGCGGCTCCCGCACCGTCACAACAGCGGTTTTTTGTGCCCGTCTCGTAACTTTGATTCACCGTGATCAAATCTGTATCGAAAGGCACTTGGCTATTGATAATAGCCGAACTGTCCGGTAACCGTGAGGCCTGGGCGCTCCTTTGTGGCGTGGTAACAGTTCGGCTTTTTTGTTGCCGGATTACCAAACACAGGGAGGTGCCGTATGGCATCGCAAACAACGACCGCACGGACGGAATTCTCCGTCCCCTCAAAAGCTCCATGGAGAACGGTTCCCCGCCCCGGACACGAAGCTTCGAAGCCGCGTTTTAACAAAACCAAGAGCCACAAGGGGGAACAAAGCCATGGACTCTGATTCAAGGGACAAGGTATGCGAAGTCATACGCAAGCTTTCAACGCTGAACGATCTTTTTGTGTTTTACTGGTTCTCCTACGAATACGCCAACTTTCAAAAAGATTCGATAACGGGCCTTTCCGATATTGTTTCCGATTGCATCGGCGAGCTTAAGGCCGTTGTCAAAACCGATGCTTGAGGGTTGAGGGTTCATCAAACAAGAGGGGGGTGCTTGCCCCCTCTTGTTTTGACTGTGTTACAACATGACTTGTAAACAGGCTCGGATGTTGTGTCTTCTATTTACAGTATCCTTTCAGAAGCTGCTCCGAGAACTTGAGCGGTTGCCGTGTCCACAGCCCTTAAGCGCAGTCGCCGGAAGCTGCCTTGCCCTCCGTCTATCCTACCAATTAGAACCACGGTTGCCCCAGCAAACTGGCCTATTCTTGCAGCCGTGGCGTTATCAACGGTGCCGATAACCCCAGGCCCTTCGCGTAGTATAATATCCAACACTGGATCGGTTTGGTTAAGTCCAAGCCTTCGTAAAACATAAGCAAAAGCCTCAAAGTCCACGCCAAGCCGATACGCTGCGCGTATTCTGTCTAACTCCAGATCAACCACAACAAAGTCCCGCCTCAACAAAAGAAGCGCAAGCTCGCCTGTAAGGAATTCGGTGGCGATTTGGTCTTGAGCAGACATATAAAGAACTGCAATTCGTGCCCCACTGGGAAGATTTTCAGCAATATTTTCGACCGCCCTTTCCAAGGCACCTTCGATTCCAGGGACTCGGGGTAAAGGATGTATGCCTGCATCCATTGCTATGATTACCCCAATTGCAGAAAATTGAGCAGCGTAAGCTACTCGACTTCCGTCATCAGCAACAATGTTCTGTGCATGATGAGTTTGAACCCAAGCTATATCCGCTATATCGAAGCCTTCACCGTGTTGCAGTCTTACGTCTGCAAGCAAAGCGGCATGGGCGGCTCGATTTATGCCTTCGGTGGTCTCCACCCCTGTTGTAAAGGCAGTCTGTATACCTCCAATGACAGCCGCATGTGGAATTTCACTTAAAGGTCTATACAACCTTGGTGATGTCAATAGTGGTATTGTGCCACACGCCTGCACTGAAACAATGAATATCGCTAACGATATTCCCACAATGCCGCGTGGCAGCCATCCCTTGTTCCTCATAAAACTCCCCTTAAATTCCGCCCAAAACCCAATTTGCGCCAGAACTGATACTTCTATACTATAGGCGTAATAGTTGTTTGTCAATCGAATTTCGGCATGTTTTCCGAGAAACTTGAATTGTGGCTTCTATGGCATTGAATCCAGATATGTTTGCCGACAAGGGCGGAAACGGTTCAAATGACAGGAAAAGGGGGCAGGGGCGGGCCTTGATCGATGGAAGAGCGGGAACTAAAAAATACTCTGGGCAAGAATATCAAATTTTTCCGTTTCCGTAGGCAGATTTCACAGGCCGACCTCGCCGAAAAAGCCAACATCTCCGTTACTTTCCTTTCAAACCTTGAACGCGGCAACAATTTTCCCCAAGCTGGAACGCTTTGCCGCCTAGCCGCAGCCCTAAACGTTCATGTCTGGGAGCTTTTCAGAGGCTCGGGAGACGGCGACGGGCCGGGTTCCCTTGTTGACCGCATTTCCGAAGACTTTGCGAAACAGGTAAACCTTGCCATGGAGACCGTTCGCAGGCAGTACAAGGCGTGATTGTCTGCAAACGGCCCATGCCCACGCAAAGTCACCAGAGCGGCGCTTTTCCGGGTTTGGATGCCGAAAAACAGGTTACCCCAAATACCCCTTGTACTTCAGCAGCTCCGCGTTCAGCACGCCGCCGCCGGCCGCACCGCGCACCGTGTTGTGCGACAGCGCCGTGAAGCGCACGTCAAACAGGTTGCAGGGGCGAAGCCGGCCCAGCACCACCGCCATGGCTTTGTCCTGGTCGCGGTCTTTGCGGGGCTGCGGGCGGTTTTCCTCTTCCCGGTAGATAATCGGCTGTTTGGGGGCCGTGGGGAAGTTCTGCTCCTGGGGCAGGCTCGCGAACGAAGTCCAGATTTCCTTTATCTCGCCTATGGAAGGTTTTTTCGCGCCGAACTGCAGGTTCACGCAGGCCATGTGCCCGTCGATGACCGGCACGCGGTTACAGCAGGCGGAGATTTTCGGCATGATGGCGTTTTCGATTTTGCCGTTCATGATGTTGCCAAAGATTTTAAGCGGTTCCCTTTCGGATTTTTCCTCCTCGCCGCCAATGTAGGGAACAACGTTGTCAATCATGTCCAGGCTTGAAACGCCGGGGTAGCCCGCGCCGGAAACGGCCTGCATGGTGGTAACGACAAGCCGCTTCACCAGAAAGCCGGCCTGCACCAGCGCATGCAGGGGAATCATGTAGCTCTGGATCGAGCAGTTGGGCTTTACCGCGATAAAACCGCGATCCCACCCCCGGGCTTCCCGCTGGGCCGGAATTACGTCCGCGTGGTGCGGATTCACTTCTGGGATCAGCACCGGCACGTCGCGGGTCCAGCGGTGGGCCGAGGCATTGGAAATAACCGGAATGCCGGCTTTGGCGTAGGCCTCTTCGAGTGCGGCGGTTTCGTCTTTGCCCATTTCCAGCGCGGAAAACACGAAGGCGCATTTTCCCTTTTTGTGGGCCGCCGCAGCCCGCGCCACG